>ERZ824473.2304-NODE-2304-length-23034-cov-4.251752_pt1 | contig 23034 bp, 18 predicted proteins | sample MGYA00519874_ERZ824473 | MGnify/ENA primary metagenome ERZ824473 (study PRJEB31778, sample SAMEA3449151) | human gut metagenome | biome: human gut; feature: human-associated habitat; material: faeces | place: United Kingdom | collected 2010/2012 ... | reverse complement strand
GTGTTCTTCAGCCAGTCACTGACAATAATCTCCTGTGTCTCACCAGACGGAGATGCCTGTACATAGACGGTTTCTTCCTTGACAGCGGTGTCGCTGTGCTTCAAAAGCTGCTCTGCCGCAGTGGTCACTGGGTCGGCAGCGGTGGCAGAGCCGTCCGCGCCTTCCGAGCTGGAAGCGCCGGTGCTGCTGCCGCAGCCGGTCAGGGTGGTCAGGGTCATACCCACTGCCAGAGCCAGAGATAACATTCTTTTTTTCATCTCAAAGTCCCTCCTTAGACATCCATCGTATTGCGTAAGCCGAGGGTGGTTTTACAGATGAGTTTATCAAGCAGCATATACATACTGGGCATGATAAAGATGACAACAAACATACTGATGATGGCGCCGCGTGCCATGAGCAGGCACAGGGAGCCGATCAAGTCCACATCGGAGTAAAGCCCCACGCCGATGGTGGCGGCGAAGAAGCCCAGAGCGCTGGACATGATGGAGTGGATGGAGGTAGACAAGGCAATCTTGACGGCCTCCTCCTTGGAACAGCCAGCCATACGCTCCTTTTTGTAACGGGTGGTCATCAGGATGGCGTAGTCCACCGTAGCGCCCAGCTGGATGGTACTGATACAGATGGGGGCGATGAAAGGCAGCGACTGGCCCAGCACATGGGGCAGGCCCAGATTGATGAAGATAGCCAGCTCGATGACGGCGATCAGGACGAAGGGCAGGGAGAAGCTTCCCTCTACCAGCGTGATGATGAGGAAGATGGCGGCGATGGAGATGGCGTTGACCACCTTAAAGTCGTGATCCGTCGTCTCGATCATGTCCTTCATACAGGGGGCCTCACCGATGAGCATTCCGCCCTCGTCGTACTTCTTCAGGATGGCGTTAAGGGAATCGATCTGCGCATCGACATCATCGGAGGCCACCTTATACTCGGAGTTGATGAGCAGCAGCTCCCACTGGTCGCTCTCCAGCATGGAGCGCACGGAATCGGGCAGCACCTCCATGGGGATCATGGGACCTGCCACGCTCTCCATGCCCAACACATACTTCACGCCCGGCACCTGCTCCATCCCGTCGATCATGGCCCGGACGTCGCTGTCCGGCAGATCGGCGTTCACCAGCAGCATATGGGTGGAGGCGATGTCAAACTCCTCGGAGAGCTTCTTGTTGGCGATGACGTACTCCATGTCCTCCGGCAGGCACTGGCCCATGTCGTAGTATACCTCGTCGTTGGTCTTATCATAGCTGATGTAGGCCGGGGCAACAAGCAGGGCGAAGATCACCAGAAACACAGGGAAAATCTTGCACACGCCCTTGGCAAAGCCTCCCATATCGGGGATCAGGGACTTATGCCGTGTCCGCTGCAGAGGCTTATCAAGCACCAGGATCAGGGACGGCAGGATGGTCACGCAGCCCAGCACGCCCAGCAGCACGCCCTTAGCCATGACGATACCCAAGTCACGGCCCAGCGTGAAGGACATGAAGCACAGGGCGATGAAGCCGGCGATGGTGGTGGCAGAGCTGCCGATGACGGAGGTAAAGGTGTTGTGGATGGCCACCGCCATGGCCTCCTTGTGGTCGCTTTGCAGGGTCAGCTGCTCGTTGTAGCTGTGCCACAGGAAGATGGAGTAGTCCATGGTCACGGCCAGCTGCAGCACCGCAGACAGGGCCTTGGTGATGTAGGAGATCTCTCCCAGGAAGAAGTTGCTGCCAAGGTTATACACGATGGCCATGCCAATGCTGGCCAGAAACACGAATGGAACCAGCCAGCCGTCCAGCAGCAGCATCATGGCGGCGCAGGCACAGGCCACGGCCAGCGCCACATAGATAGGCTCCTCCTGCTCGCACAGGTCCTTCAGATCCGTCACCAGTGCCGACATACCCGACACGAAGCACTGCTTGCCGGCGATGGAGCGGATCTCACGGATGGCGTCCATGGTCACGTCCTCCGAGGTGGCGGAGTCGAAGAACACCGCCAGCATGGTGGCGTCATCGGTATTGAACTCGTTATACAGCTTATCCGGCAGCAGCTCCATGGGGATGGAGAGGTCCGCCACGGAATCGTACCACAACACGCTCTCCACGTGGTCCACCTGCTGGATCTTCTCCTTCAGCTGGGCCACCTCCTGCACCGGCATATCCTGCACCACGATGAAGGAGAAGGCTCCCTTGCCGAAGTCCTCCTTCAACGTCTCCTGCCCGATGACGGTATCCATGTCGCTGGGCAGATAATCCAGCATATCGTAGTTGATCCGGGTACCCAGCATCCCAAACACCGCCGGCACCAGCAGGATCAATGCGATCATCAGGATCAGAACACGGTTTTTTACCACCGCTTTAGACAATCCCATTGCATCTCGTTCCTTTCTCACTTGATCTCAAATTCGTCTGTCTCGATGACGTCCGGCTGCTGGTGGCGGATGATCTTCACCGTCAGCAGAGCCACCAGCAGATTCATCACGCCGTCCAGAAACAGCGACGCACCCAGGAGCATGGTCAGCGCCTGCGCCCCCTCGCCGGGCCGCAGCACCAGCAGCACGCCCAGCACACCGGCGCACGCCGCCGCCAGCAGGATGGCCCACCAGCGGTCGATGCCGAAGCGCTTGGCGTCCACGGCGATCTGCACCTTGAACAGCCCGTCCGACAGCACCAGAATGCCGTACACCACGCACAGAAAGCCGATGGTCTCGCCGGGATGGGTCAGTGTTACGATGCCCAAGGCCATCAGCAGCACGCCGAAGGCCAGATCGTACTGGAAGGCCAGCCGAAACAGGTCACGGGACAGATACCCCGCCACCTTCACGGCACCAAACACGATCATCCCAATGCCCAGCAGCTCTCCGATGACGGCCACCGACACGCCGGGCCATACAAACAGCACCACGCCCAGCACGCACAGCAGCACCGACATGATGATGTATCCTGTTTTGGCCGCTCGCATAGGGGTCACAGAACGCATGATACGCATCTCCCTCACTTTTGATGGTCTGAGTTTACCGCTTTCGGCGGCGGGAGAAAATGGACAAAAAATGCCGGGTGTCTGAAAGTCAGACACCCGGACGCAAATTGCCCAGTTTTTAGGCAGTCAGGGGGTATTTGCCTAAATTTTCAATGGTCCTCCCGGCTGCGCTCGATGATGAGCTCCGGCAGGCCGTGACACAGGCGGCTGATACGCCGCAGCTCCTCCAGCGCCTCATCCTGCATCCCGCCGCTGATCCAGTCGATGCACATTCCGAAGAGTTGGCACTTGATGAACCGGATCACCGCCCGGCGGTCCGCCTCCGGCAGCTGGTGCTGGGGGAAGGCGGTATCGATGTAGGTGGTGACAGCGTAGTCGCACAGGCGCATGGCGCTCTCCTCGAAGAGGTCACGGTTCACGGAGTGGTAGATGTGCATCACGGCGCTGCGGTTTTGCAGAGCGTAGCGGAAGGCCATCTCGCAGCACTCGTCCAGTGTGGAGATGGTGGGGTACTCCTCAATGAGCTGGTCAGTGTAGGAGGTGATGATCTCAGCGATGAGGGAGGGGATATCCTGAAAATGGTAGTAAAAGGAGTTGCGGTTGATGCCGCACTTCTCCACAATATCCCGGACACTGATCTTGTTCAGGGGCTTTTCGTTGAGCAGCTGCAAAAACGCCGTTTCAATGGCCTGCTTGGTAAAATTTGCCATACATACCTCCGTCTCTTCTGCACATACTCTCTCGGAAAATTGATTATAGCAGATTTTTCCCCGGCTGACAACCCTCCCAAAGCGCTCAAAATGGGGCATACTATCCCTACCGTCATGACCGACGGCAGCCAAGAACAGGAGGTCCATGCCATGCGAAAGAAAAAGCCCTTTCACGACCCGGCGCCGGATATCCACGACTTTCCCGGCGTTCCGGAGAGCACCTTCGATCTGGTGAACCAGTACGGCACCTACAACATCCAGCCCACCTCCCACACGGAGAACCTGTTCCCCCTTATTGGGCCGGAGCTGCCGGAGCGCTGGCGCACCATGCGTCTGGGGAAGGACGATCTGGAGGACTTGTAGCGGAAGTCTGCGGGGCAGACGCATCAGGGGCGGGCGCATTTGTGCCCGCCCCTGATGCGCTTTTCTCTTGCAGGCTGTGTCGAAATATGGTAGGATGGATGTATACCATATGGTATAGCGACCCCCAAATACATGATTCGGAGGAAAGAGAAGCGATGAAGCAGATGAAACGGGCCGCAGGTCTGCTGCTGGCGCTGGTACTGGTGCTGAGCATGGCCGCCTGCGGTAAGAAGGACGGAGACGGCGGCGACAGCCAATCCGGCTTCCAGCGTGGCACGATTGAAAACGGCATTTACACCAACACCTTCGTGGGCATCGGCTGCCAGCTGAGCGATGACTGGACCTACTACACCGACGAGCAGCTGGCAGAGCTGTCCGGCGTGGTGGCCGAGAGCAGCGAGGAGATGCAGAAGGCCATGGAGGATGGCAAGAGCACCTATGATATGTTCGCCAGCGCCATGGAGGGCCTTGTGACCATAAACGTGGTGTATGAGGATCTGGGCGCTCTGTACGGCAAGCTGCTGGACGAGGCGGGCTATCTGGAGATCGCCGTACCCAAGCTGGAAGATGCTCTGGCCTCCATGGGGCTATCCAACGTGAAGGTGGAGCAGACTCCGGTGCAGTTCGCCGGTCTGGTTCGGGAGGGCGCTGTTATCTCCGGCGAGATGGACGGCGTCCCCATGTATGAGACGCTGGTGTGCATCAAGCAGGAGGGCTACATGTGCTGCGTGACCATGTGCAGCTGGACGGAGGATATCACCGCCGATCTGGCGGAGCTGTTCTATCAGGCGTAACAAGGCGAAACAAATAAACAGGAGGCCGCAGACAATGCCTGCGGCCTCCGTTTTTTGGTTTATTACAGCTCCGGGGCGGCGTTGGTGCGCTGGGAGCGCAGACGGTAAGTGACCTTCTTCAGCTTCCGGCTTCTCATGGAGCTGATGGCCGTGGGGATAGCGCCCAGCAGCGTGAAGGCATACAGCTTCACCAGCTCCCCGATGTAGGTGGAGGAATCGATGATCTCCTGACGCAGCATCTCCGGGATCATGCGGAAGCAGTCCAACAGGCTCAGCTCGTAGTAGTCCTTCAGCTCGTTATAGACGGCGACGGACCAATCCAGCTGGTAGCCCACATAGGTCATGCCCAGCATCAGCACGATGCTGACCACCAGACCCACGGTGGAGAACCGGCCGCCCAGCAGCTCATAACCCTTCATGGTGCAGATGGCCATGACGATACCGCTGACTGCCGCCACGTAGCCCAGCTGGCCCAGCAGCACGATGCACGCCACGCCCAGCAGAGAACCCAGCAGCGCACCCACGGTGCCGGCCACCACGTTCTCCGTCTTGCCCAGCTCCGCCTGCTGGTTCTGCTCCTGCAGATGGCCCAGCTGCTGGTAGCAGCTGTCGCACAGCAGGGAGGGGACACCGGTCATGATGCAGGGGTCCGTCTCCACGGCGCTGCCGCAGTTCTGGCAGCAGTTGTCATAGCCGGAGGCGTGCAGAAACTCCACCACGGCGGCTACAGCCTCCGCCAGCTTCTCCACCTGATTGGGGTTGCCGAAGCGGACATTCAGGGTCAGCTCCACCCGGCTGCGCCGGACGGAGACGCCCGTCACCAGACGGGTCCCCTTTACAAACTGGCGGATGGCGGACTGATCCGGCTCCTGCCCCAGCCGGTGCAGGGACAGGGTCATGACGGCAAGGCCATGATCGTTGCGCCAGAGCATGGTCTGGTAGCCGCCGACGCTGCCGAAGAGGATGCTGCTCTCGCCGTCCACCGTCAGGTGCAGACGCTGGGCGGTCTGGTCCAGAAAGGTCTTTTCTTTTTGAGTCATGGGGTAGCTCTCCTTTTCTCTCTTTCACATGGTTTACAAACAACTAGGCCGGAGGATCGTCAGAAGGAGACGACCTCCTCCTTGGGCTTTTCGCAGGGGGCGATGGCGGTGACATACAGCACCGGACCCTCGCCCTGATAGGCGTCATTGGCCTCCTTCTTCACCGTGGCGGTGATCTCCACCCACTGGCGGTTCTTGAACTTCTCCAGCCCCTCGCCCTTGGCCACCAGAGCCAAAAACTGCATATCGTTCTCGCAGCAGACCATGGCGAAGCGGCCGGGGCAGTGGACGCCCTTGAACTTTTTGGAGTGGCACATGACGGCCTTATACCGCACGGTGACACCGTCATAGCGGTCGGGGTTGTCCATCATATCCACATACCAGACACCGTAGTCGTCGTCCGGCACATCCAGATGGCCGTCGGAGAGATCGAAGGGGGACATCTCCGGAGTGACGTACTCCTCGCTGGTGCCATCCTCGTTCTCCAGATAGATATCGGCCCGGCGGTTCACCATCCGCAGGTTGCGGCTGCGGAGCTGGGCCCGCAGCTCCTCGTTGCAGTGGTTGAAGATCAGCATATCGGCGTTGCTGATCTTCTCCATCATCAGCTGGCCCATATTCTTTACATACATCTCGAAGCTTCTGGCGTCCACCAGACACATGATCTGGTAGAGGATCCAGTTGGCAGGCAGGCCATCCCGGTACAGAGGCTCGATCATCCACATACCGTTATACTCGATGATGACCTGCTTGGGCCGGTACTGCTTCTCCAGCTTCTTGAACAGCTCCGGAGTCAGCTGACTCTGCTCGTCCACCGTGTAGGTGAACACATTGCCCAGCACACGGGGGTCGTACTCCAGCTCCCCCTCCTCGCAGCAGATCAGCAGGGTGCGGTCCTCCTCGGCAAAGCCGTCCCGGAGGATACCGTTGATGAAGCCGGTTTTTCCGGAATCCAGAAAGCCGGCGATGAGATAGACAGGAATATCCATAGTTCCTCGCTCCTTACAGGTGTTACAGGCTGAACAGCTCTTTGAGCTTGTCCTCCTTCAGCTGGGCGCCGATGACGCACAGGCGGCCGGTGTAGTCGGCGCTGCCGTAGCGGACGTCCTGCTCCTCAGGGACATAGTCGAAGTGCAGCCACTTGCCGCCGCTGGGGACGATCCCCTTGGCCCGGAGGATGGCGCCGTAGTCGCCGGTATCCAGCGCCGTCAGGATGCGGCGGATGTCCTCCTCCGTGTAGGAGTGGACCGTCTCGGCGCCCCAGCTGGTGAACACCTCGTCGGCGTGGTGGTGATGGTGGTGGCAGGAGCACTCCGGGTCGTCGCACTCGCCGTCGTGGTGATGGTGGTGCTCATGCTCGTCGTGGTGCTCGTGCTCCTCGTGGTCATGGTGGCAGCAGCCCTCGTGATGGTGATGCTCATGTTCGTCATCATCGTCATCATCGTGATGATGGCCGCAGCAGCAGTGGCCCTCGTCCTCGTCGTGGTCATGATGATGGTGATGCTCATGCTCATCATCGTCATGGTCGTGGTGGTGATGGTGGTGCTCCGCCTCCTCCGCCTCGTGCTCGGCCTGCATCCTGGCCAGCAGCTCATCGGCCAGAGAGACCTTTTCCACAGCGGACAGCAGAGTCTTGCCGTCCAGCTGGTCCCACGGGGTAGTAAGGATGGCGGCGGTAGGATTCTTCTCCCGCAGCAGAGCCACGGCGGCCTCCAGCTTTTCCTGAGACAGCTTCTGTGTCCGGGAGAGGATGATGGTGCCGGCAGACTCGATCTGATTGTTGTAGAACTCACCGAAGTTCTTCATATACACCTTCACCTTGGTGGCGTCGGCCACGGTGACAAAAGAGTTCAGCTTCATATCCGGCTCGTCCCGAACGGTGTTCTCCACCGCCACGATAACGTCGGAGAGCTTGCCCACGCCGGATGGCTCGATGAGGATGCGATCCGGAGCGAACTGCTCATGGACCTGGCGCAGGGCCTTGTTGAAGTCACCCACCAGAGAGCAGCAGATGCAGCCGGAGGACATCTCGCTGATCTGCACGCCGGAATCCTTCAGGAAACCACCGTCGATGCTGATCTCGCCAAACTCGTTTTCAATGAGTACCAGCTTCTCACCCTGATAGGCCTCGCTGAGCATCTTCTTGATGAGCGTGGTCTTACCGGCGCCCAGAAAGCCCGATACAATGTCGATTTTTGTCATAAAACAACCCTTCTTTTCTCCTCCGCCATGGCAGAGGACAATTTTTCTCTTATATCATACCCTATTTTTCCAAAAATGCAAGAGGGGGAGACGACCCTCCACCGCCGGGGCGGAAAACTTTTCTTGACAGGATACTCATACGGTGTTATACTGTATTCACTATAAACGAAAGGAGGCGTACACCATGACGAAGAGCAATCTGACCAGTAAGGGGATCATTGTGTGCGCCGCCGGATCGGCCCGATAAAGGGGCCGATGTGACCGTACCCTGTGTGCGTCCCCGTCCGGGGGCGCATTTTTTGTACGCTGCCGGATGCCGGCGGCGTTTGGACAGGCGGTCTGCGGGCCGCCGGGAGAGAGAAGGAGGCTTATGGAAGAGAATCGATCGACATTCAAGCTGTCGGGGCGGGAGAAGGCCGGGCTCATCTGGCACTATCTGCGCCCCTGCTGGGGGCATTTTGCGGCGGCGCTGCTGTGTGCGTGCCTGTCCATGGCGCTCAACGCCCTGACGCCCCAGATCATCCGTATCACGGTGGACTCCATTCTGGGATCCGAGGAGGCCAAGCTGCCGGCGCTGGTGCTGCGGGTGCTGCCGCTGGAGACGCTGCGGCAGGAGCCTGTCACGGCGCTGTGGTGGGCGGCGGGGGCCGTCATGGTGACGGCGCTGCTGCGGGGCCTGTGCAGCTTCGGGCAGCGGGCCCAGCTGTCCCGTGGGTCCGAGGCCTACGTCAAGGGGCTGCGGGATGACCTGTACCGGCGCATCCAATATCTGCCCTTTGCGTGGCACAAGCAGCATCCCACCGGCGACATCATCCAGCGCTGCACCTCCGATGTGGACGTGATCCGCACCTTCGTGTGCAACCAGCTGGTGGAGGTGGTGCGAACGGTGTTCCTCATCATCCTGTATCTGTGGATCATGTTCCGCATGAACGTGAAGCTGTCCCTGATCGCTCTGGCCTTCATCCCCATTGTGGGCCTGTCGTCGGGGGTGTTCTACCGGAAGATCTCCTCCCGGTTCAAGACCGCCGACGAGGCCGAGGGCGAGGTGACCGCCTGCGCTCAGGAGAACCTCACCGCCGTGCGGGTGGTACGGGCCTTCGGGCGGGAGAAGTATGAGGAGGACAAATTTCAGGCCAAGAGCGAGCGGTACGCCGGACTGTGGATCCATCTGGGAAAGCTCCTGTCGGTATACTGGGCGTCGGGGACGCTGCTGACGTGCTTGCAGGTGATGGTCATCATTCTGGCGGGCATCCACGAGAGCGTGGCCGGGGCCATGACTCTGGGCGCCTTCGTGGCCTTCGTCAGCTACAACGAGTCTCTGGCGTGGCCTGTGCGTTCTCTGGGCCGGGTGCTGTCGGATATGAGCAAGGCCGGGGTATCCATGGACCGTGTGGGCTACATCCTCCGCTCCCCGGAGGAGCAGGATCAGCCCGACGACGTTTCCTTCCCCAGCGGGGACATCGTATTTGACCATGTGACCTTCGGCTACGAGGGGCAGCCGGTCCTGAAGAACGTGTCCTTCACCATCCGGGAGGGAGAGACCTTCGCCGTGCTGGGCGGCACCGGCTCCGGCAAGAGCACGCTGGTGCATCTGCTGGACCGGCTGTACGACGTGCCGGAGGGCTCCGGCCGCATCACCATCGGCGGTGTGGACCTGCGGCATATCCGGCGCAGCGACCTGCGGCGGCACATCGGCCTTGTTTTGCAGGAGCCCTTCCTGTTCTCCCAGACCATTGGAGAGAACATCCGGGCCGTGCGCCCCGATGCACCGGAGGATGCCATGCGCCGTGCGGCGGCCATCGCCTGCGTGGATGATGCGGTGACCTCCTTCCCGGAGGGGTATGACACCATCGTGGGCGAACGGGGCGTGACTCTCTCCGGCGGGCAGAAGCAGCGGGTGGCCATCGCCCGGATGCTGATGCAGCAGGCCCCGGTGATGATCTTCGACGACTCCCTGTCCGCCGTGGACGCCGAGACGGACGAGAAGATCCGCACCGCCCTGCGCCGGTCCACCGGCAATGCCACGGTGCTGCTGATCTCCCACCGGGTCACCACCCTCATGCAGGCCGACCGCATTCTGGTGCTGGACGGCGGCCGGGTGGCGGAGTTGGGGACCCATGCCCAGCTGGTGGAAAAGCCCGGCATCTACCGGGATATCTATCACATTCAGATGCAGAGTGCCGACCGGGCGCTGCTGGAGGAAGGGGGGAGCGAACATGGCGGCCATTGATGAAAAGGAATATACCCAATCCTTCGACTGGAGGATCTGGAAGCGGCTGGGGCCGTTCCTGCGGCCCTATCGGGGCGCCTTCATCTCCATGCTGGTGTTCAACGGCATCTGCGCTCTGGTGGACGTGGTGCTGCCCCTGTTCCAGAAGTACGCCATCCAGAACTTCATCGAAAAGGACACCCTGACGGGGCTGCTGCCCTATGCACTGGCTTATCTGGCCGTGGTGGTGGTGCAGGCACTGTCGGTGGTGGCCTTTGCCCGAAACTCCATGCACATCGAGATGAATCTGGGCAAGGATATGCGTGGGACGCTGTTCCATCACTTGCAGACCCTGTCCTTCTCCTTTTATAATGTGACACCGGTGGGCTATCTGCTGACCCGTGTCATGAGCGACACCAACCGCATCTCCGGTATGCTGGCATGGAACTTCACGGATATCCTGTGGGCAATGTTCTATGTGCTGGGTACCTTTGCCGCCATGCTGGCGCTGAACTGGAAGCTGGCGCTGGCGGTCATCGCCATTGTGCCGGTGATGGCCATTCTGACTGGGTATTTTCAGAACCGCATCCTCCACTGGAACCGGAAGGTGCGTAAGCTGAACTCCCGCATCACCGGCGCCTTCAACGAGGGCATCACCGGCGCCCGCACCACCAAGACGCTGGTGACGGAGGAGCAGACCGCCGACGCCTTCCGCAGTCTCACCCGGCAGATGCACGACTCCGGCATCCGGGCAGCCCGGCTTAATGCGGTGTTTATCCCGCTGGTGCTGTTCTTCGGCACCATGGCGGTGTCTATCGTGCTGCTGCGGGGCGGCTATATGGTGCTGGATCAGGCGCTGGAGCTGGCTACTCTGTCGGCCTTTACCACCTATGCCGTCAGTATCTTTGACCCCATCCAGATGACCGCCGCCAATCTGGCGGAGTTCATCTCTCTGCAAGCCTCCATCGAGCGGGTAACCGACCTGATGGACGAACAGCCGCAAATTCAGGACACCCCGGAGGTCATCGAGAAATACGGCGATGCCTTCCACCCCAAGCGGGAGAACTGGGAGCCGCTGCGGGGCGAGATCGAATTCCGGGATGTGACCTTCCGCTATCCCGACGGTGGCGAGAACGTGCTGGAGCATTTCTCCCTCCACATCCCTCAGGGGACCACGGTGGCCATCGTGGGCGAGACCGGGGCCGGCAAGAGCACCCTCATCAATCTGGCCTGCCGGTTCTTTGAGCCTACGGAGGGACAGATCCTCATTGACGGCGTGGACTACCGCCAGCGCAGCCAGCTGTGGCTCCACTCCAACATCGGCTATGTGCTGCAGAATCCCCACCTGTTCTCCGGCAGCGTCCGGGAGAACATCCGCTACGGCAAGCTGGATGCCACCGACGAGGAGGTGGAGGCCGCCGCACGGGCCGTGTCGGCGGATACGGTGGTGGCCAAGCTGGAAAAGGGCTGGGACAGCGACGTGGGTGAGGGCGGCGACCGTCTCTCCACCGGCGAGAAGCAGCTGATCTCCTTTGCCCGTGCCGTGCTGGCCGACCCCCGCATCTTCGTGCTGGATGAGGCCACCTCCTCCATCGACACCCAGACGGAGCAGCTGATCCAGAACGCCATTGACCGTCTGCTGACGAACCGCACCTCCTTTCTGGTGGCCCACCGGCTCTCCACCATCCGCAAGGCGGACGTGATCCTTGTGGTGAAGGACGGCCACATCGTGGAGCAGGGCAAGCATGAGGAGCTGCTGCGGCGCAAGGGGTACTACCATGACCTGTACAGCAAGCAGTTCGCTCAGGAGAGCGCCGCCCGCATCTTGGGCGAGGGCAGCGCCCAATAAAGCGCATAGCAGAGCCAAAGCCCCAGCTCCGGTGCAGCACTGCGCCGGAGCTGGGGCTTTCTGCGTGGTGGCGAGGGTACGCCGTCATGTCCCGGCCACGGGATATAGGGTAAAAAGCAGCGGGCCGCCGGATATGCCGACGGCCCGCTGCTTTTGATATCCTTCCGGCGGAGAGGGGCTTTGGCAGGAAAGGAAACACAAAGCAGACCGGAGATATCTATCAGGAATGCATGACTTTCGGCTGAAGTTTGAGGAGGTTTTGCCGGAGTCAGATCAGCTTGTAAATGCCGGCAGCGCCCATGCCGCCGCCGATGCACATGGTGACCATGGCATATTTTCCGTCGGTGCGGCGCAGCTCATTCAGGGCCTTGATGGTCAGGAAGGCACCGGTAGCGCCCTGGGGATGACCCAGTGCCATAGCGCCGCCGTTGGGATTGGTCTTGGCGGGGTCCAGCCCCAGCGTTCTCATGCAGGGAATAGCCTGCGCCGCAAAGGCTTCGTTCAGCTCCGCCACGTCCATATCGGCCACGGTGAGGCCCGCCTTTTCCAGCGCCTTGGGGGCGGCGTAGATGGGGCCGAGGCCCATGTAATCCGGCTCGCAGCCGGCCACGGCGAAGCTCAGCAGCTCTGCAACGGGCCGGATACCCAACTCCTTGGCCTTGCTGTCCCGCATCAGCACCACAAAGGCGGCAGCATCGCTGGTCTGGGAGGAGGTGGCGGCGGTCACAAGGCCGCCCTCCTTGAAGCAGGGCTTCAGCCCTGCCAGCGCCTCCAGCGTGGTGCTGCGGCGGATCCCCTGATCCTTGTCAAAGACGATGGGATCCCCGTCGGCATCCACGCCGGGCAGGGGGATGATCTCATCGTCGAACTTACCGGCGTCCTGTGCCGCCGCCGCACGGCGGTGGCTTTGGAGAGCCAGCTCGTCCATCTCCTGACGGGTGATGCCGTAGCGGGCGGCTACATTCTCCGCCGTCAGGCCCATGGGCATATACTCCTCCTCCCGCTGGCGCAGCAGGTCGGGATCGAAGGTATCGCTGATATCCAGATTCACCGGGCAGGCGGTCATGGACTCCACGCCGCCGGCCACCATTACATCCGCCACGCCGCAGGCGATCTGGCCCGCCGCCAATGCAATGGCCTGTAGACCGGAGGAGCAGAAGCGGTTGATGGTCATGCCGCAGACGCTATCCGGCAGGCCCGCACGGGCGGCCACCAGCCGGGCCATGTTGAAGCCCTGCTTGCGCTCCGGGATGGCGCAGCCAACGATGAGGTCGTCGATCTGATCGGCGGGCAGCTGGGGGACACGCTCCAGCACGCCCTTAAGGGTGAGGCCGCCCATGGTCACCGGATGCATATTCCGCAGGGCGCCCTTTTTTCCTGATTTTGCAACGGCGGAGCGGCCGTAGCCCACTACCACCACATGGTCAAACTGTCCCATTAGCAATCTTCCTCCATTTCTTTCAGCTCCGGAGAGACAATGAGCGGCGGCTCCACGGCGGAGCAGATCTCCTCCACGGAGTGGCCCCGGCGCAGCTCGGAGAGCACCAGACCCTCCGGCGTCACATCGATGACGCACCGCTCGGTGACGATATGATCCACGCACCGCCGCCCGGTATAGGGCAGGGTACATTCCTTGACGAGCTTGGGGGAGCCGTCCTTGGCGCACAGCTCCATGGCCACGATGACCTGCTTGGCCCCGTTGACCAGATCCATGGCCCCGCCCATGCCGAAGGCACGGTCGGGGGTGGCCCAGTTGGCCAGATCTCCGTGCTGGGAGACCTGAAGCGCTCCCAGCACCGTGGCAGCCATGCGGCCGGAGCGGATGATGCCGAAGGACTTGGCCACGTCAAAGGCGCAGCCCCCCAGCGCCGGGAGATAGGGAATGCCGCCGGCGTTAAAGAGCCGGTCGCTGATCTCGATGCCCTGCGCCGTGGCCCCTACGCCGATGAAGCCGTTCTCCGTCTGGAACAGGACGCCGCTCTCGGCGTAGTTGCCGCAGAGGCTGGGGATGCCGATGCCCAGATTGACCACGTCGCCGCTGTGGAAATACCGGGCCGCACGACGGGCGATAAAATGTCTGTTATCCATAGTCGTGCCTCCTTACACCAGGATCATATCCACGAACATACCGGGAACCTCCACCTCGTCGGGTGTGATCTCTCCCAGATCGCAGAAGTGGTCGCACTCCACAATGGACAGGTCCCCGCAGGTGGCCACGATGGGGTGAGAGGCCCGGCCGGTGCTGCCCCGGTAGGCCAGATTGCCGATGGGGTCGGCACGGCGGGCCCGTGTGATGGCGATATCCGCCCGGAGGGCGGTCTCCAGCAGGTACTGCTGTCCGTTGGCGGTGATGAGCTGCTTGCCCTCCTCCACCACGGTACCAAGTCCCGTTTTGGTGAGAACGCCGCCCAGTCCCATACCGCCGCAGCGGATGCGCTCGATCCAGCTGCCGATGGGGCTGAACTCCGCCTGAAGGGTACCAGCCTGGATCTGTGCGTTGGTATCCGGGTTGGTACCCACATGGGTGGTGATGATGCGGTCGATGACCTTCGCCCGGATCAGGCGGCCAATGCCCACGCCGGGGTCGCTGGTATCGATGGAATAGACGGTCAGATGCCGGGCGCCGCTCTCCAGAATGCAGTCGATGAGCCGCTCCGGCATCCAGTGGCCGGTCTGGCCGCCGATGGCGATGGTCTGGCCATCCTTGAAGCAGGAGATGATCTTCTCCCGTGTAGTGACTTTACTTTCCATGTGGGGCCTCCTTTCCGGCGGTAAGCGGGACGATACAGTTGAGAATGAGCCCCACGGCAGCCAGCACGGCCGCAGCGGCAAAGGCCCACGTATAGGCCCCGTCCGGGGTGCGCAGACGCACCGCCAGCACCGGGCCGATGAGGCTGGCCAAGCCGAACACGATGTACATGACGCCGTAGTTCTCGGTGATATATTTGCTGCCGAACACCTGCGCCGTCAGCGGCGTCAGGACGGAGGCAAAGCCGCCGTAGCAGCTGGCCGCCACACCCATGGCAATCACGGCGGGAACGGTGGCGTGGCAAAGGGTCAGCAGCAGCATGGCGAGGATACACACCGCCGACACGGCCGTGATCACACGGCGCAGGCCCAGCCGGTCAGACAGGCTGCCCCACAAAAAGCGGCCCGCCATATTGCAGGCGGCGAATACGCTGACAAACACCGCCGCCGTGGCGCTGGTAAAGCCGTAGGCGTTCTGGAGAATGGGGGAAGCCTGGCTGATGACGATGACGCCGGCCACCAGACCGCAGGTAAAGATGACCACCATCCCATAGAAGGCCGCCGTTTTGACCATCTGGCCCCGGCGCAGGCCCTCCGTCTGGACGGGAGCATTACCGGAGACAGGACACAGGGCCTCCCGCAGGTCCTGCGGGGGCTCCACCAGCAGGGTGCTGCCCAGCAGGATCAGCACCAGAAAGGCACCACCCAGAATACAGAACGTCCCCCGCAGATTCACGCTGCGGATCAGGGCCGCTGCCACCGGCGCCCAGAGAATGGCTCCGGAGCCGTAGGCCGCCGTGCCGAGGCCGGAGGCCATACCGGACTTTTCCGGGAACAGGCGCACCACATAGGCCATCATGGCCGGGTAGACGAAGCCGGTCCCCAGACCGGAGAGGACGCCGTAGAACAGATAGAGCTGCCACACACCGCCGCTGATCCAGCCGGTGGTCATCAGGCCCGCCCCGAACAGAACGGCGCCCACCACCACGCAGCGCCGGGTACCCAGACGGCGGATCAGGCCGCCGAAGAACAGCGGCGCCATGGTGGAGCACAGCACCGTCACCGTATACGTCAGGGAGACCTGCTGATCCGGCCAGCCGTGGGCGGCAATGATGGGAGTCTGAAGCACGCTCCATGCGTAGCCGAAGCCGGCGCAGATGCAGATCAGGAGACTGGCGATCATGGCCGGCCAGCGGCGCTTGAGGAATCCGTTGATGTCGTTCATGGGGAGCCTCACAGCTTCTTATGGAGCTTCAGGATGTCGATGAGCATCTGATCCCGGTAGGCGATACACTCGGCATTGGTGTGGCCGATGTAGTCGGGGAAGTTGGCCATCTCCTGATCCACGCCGGGCTGGGCCACCTGCGCCCAGTTGTCCGGCTGGTGGGTCCAGCTGGCCATATCCTCCAGCCAGTGGTCGCCGGAATTACCCAGCATCTCCACCATGCCGGTGAGGCCGCCGGGGTTGCCCATCTGCATGATCATGTTGTGGCCGAAGATGGCCCAACGGATGCCGGGGCCGTACACCAGCGCCTTGTCCACATCCTCCACGGAGCATACGCCCCGCATCACCAGATCCTGCACCTCACGATACAGGGCCAGCTGCAGACGGTTGGCAATGAAGCCGGGGCACTCCTTACGCAGCAGAACGGCCTCCTTGCCAATGGACTGATAGAAATCATAGGCCAATTGGACGCAGTCATCGTCCGTCTTGTCGCAGCGGGTGAGCTCCACCAGAGGAATCAGGTGCGGGGGATTGTAGGGGTGAGCTCCGATGCAGCGCTCCGGGTGAAGCGCCTCGGCCACGATATCGGAGATCAGCAGGCCGGAGGTGCTGCTGGCGTACAGGGCGTCCGGGGCGGCATACTGCTCCACCTGCGCCAGAATGGAGCGCTTGATCTCGATGCGCTCCGGGCCGCTCTCCTGAATGAACTGGGCGTCCTGCACCGCCTCCTCCATGGAGGTGGTGGGGCGCACGCAGGCAATGATCTCGTCCTTGCGGGCGGCGGTGATGGCGTTGTGGGCCACCAGTGCGTCCAGACTGCGGAGCATCTGGTCGTGGCTCTTGGTCAGCTGCTGGTCGTTGATGTCGTAGAGGGTGACGTGCAGGCCCTTCAGGGCATACTGGATGGCCCAGCTGGAGCCGATGACACCGCCGCCGACACAGGCGACATTTTTGATATCAGAAACGTTCATACCGTCCTCCTTCAGCGAACCAGCGGCGGGATGCCCAGAATTTCACGGGCCTCGGCGGGGGTGGCAGGCTGATTGCCGAAGAGCTTGACGGCCTCCACGGCCCGCTGCACCAGCATCTGGTTGGTGGCCATGATCTTCTTGCCGTTTTCATCCTTGCCGAAGATGACGTTATCCTCCATCCCCACACGGATGTGTCCGCCCAGCGCCAGAGCGGCGTACAGGATAGGCAGGTGGGCGGCGCCGATGCCGAAGGCGGACCACGTGGAGCCGGTAGGAATACGATCCTTCAGATAAATCAGATTCTCCACCGTAGCGGGCATACCGCCCAGCACACCCAGACAGAACTGGTAGTGACAGGGGGTGGACAGGTGGCCCTTCTTGACGAAGTAATCGGCGATGCCCAGCATACCGGCATCAAAGATCTCGATCTCCGGCTTGATGCCCTTTTCCAGATAGGCATCACCCAGCTTCTGCAAAAACTGGGGGCTGTTGACGAACACGCCGCCGGGCATCCAGTTGAAGCTGCCTGCGTCGTAGGAGCCCATTTCAATGCCGGGAACGGTCATGTGGTGCAGAAAGCGCTCCTCGTCGGTGGCAGGATGCTCCGGGGAGGCCCCGGAGGAGGTGCAGTTGATGATAACGTCGCAGTCCTTGTGGGCACGGATGCCCTCCACGATCTCACGGAAGGCCTGCGTGTTCATAGCACCCTTACCGTCGGCGGCACGGGTGTGGATATGCACCACGGCAGCGCCCAGCTGCCAGCACTCATAGGCGGCCTGCACGATCTGCTCCGGCGTTTCGGGAATATGATAGCCCGCAGGGGTGACAGCACCGGTGAGGGCAGCGGTAATGATGGTTTTTGCCATAGGAAACAACTCCTCGAAATAGGTTTGACTGGGCCGGAGGCAGCGCACTGCCTCCGGTCTGCGGTACAGAGAAAGGAAAATCAGTCCTTCTTCTCCGGGCGATAGGGGGAGACCTTCTTGTTGGGGTCGAAGGGGTTGACCTCCTTACCGGCCTCCACCTCCTTGAACCACTCGAAGGGCTTGGTGCGGAAGCCTGCCCAGCTCTCACGGGTGGGAGGCTGCTGCATCCAGTCGTGGCAGTAGCGCCAGTCGTTGGTCTGGCTGATGTACTTCTCGTCCTGCTGGCCGGCATGGGTGTCGCCCATCTCACCGGCGGCGATCCGCAGCAGGGAGCCGTACTGCTCGGAGACGGTGTGCAGCTTCAGGTCGTCCACCAGCAGCTTCTTCAGCGGGCGCTTGGCAAGGTTGGACATGATGGTGCGGTTCTCATAGGGCATGGTCTTCCACAGACGGGCGATCTCCCACGCACGCTCCATGACCTTGTCCTTGGGTACGACCTCGCTGACCATACCCCAGTCCAGCATCTGCTGGGCCGTCCACTGACGGGCGGTCATCATGTAGTAGTTACCACGCTTGGTGCCGAAGTAGTGCTGTGCCATGAGGCCCATGCCGTCGCCGGGAACCAGACCGCCGTGGGCGTGGGGAACCTCCATCCATGTGTCGTCGGAGCAGATGGTCACATCGCTGAGCATGGCGGAATCCCAGTGGAAGCCGGGGCCGGGAATGGCACCGATGGTGGGTACGTCCAGATCGAAGATCATGTTCTTGATGAGGTTGGTGTCATCGAAATACTGGTGCTGGAAGCGCTGGGTGGGCAGCTCGGAGTAGGTCTCCCAGCCGTTGGGATCGGACTCGGTCATCCAACTGTCGCCGATGTGGGTGAAGATGATGATCTCGTTCTTGAAGTCCAGAGACAGGACACGCACCAGCTGGCCGATGGCCCGGTGGGACATACCGCTGTGCTGCATGGGGCCGTCCAGCGTCTTCCAGGTGACCTGCAGGATGCCGTCCTCACGGTACAGGTCGGCGAAATCCTTGAACCACTCCTTGTACTCTTCCAGCTGGGGGAGCTTCACATAATCTGCCAGGGGCTTACTCATAATCATTTACCTCCAAAAAATTATTTTGTTCGTTGGTTTCGGATAGATGGGACTATATCAGGCAGGCGGCACTCAATAGAGCAGCATTGCCATGACCACTGCGATGATACCGGCCAGCAGGTTCACCACCACGGACATCATGAACTGCTGGAAATAGCCCTCCTTATAGGACAGCTTGAACACAGACAGCTGGAAGGCGATGGCGCCGTTGTGGGGCAGGGAGTCGAAGCCTGCGCCGGAAATGGCGGCAATGCGGTGCAGAGCGCCCAGATTGATGGAGGGGTTGGCAAGGATGGAATCACCAAAGTTCTTCATGAACAGGGTGACGCCGCCGGTGCCGTTGGCGCACAGGCCGGACAGCAGGTTCACCGCCACGAAGGTCAGCAGGTAGGGGTGCATATTCATGGACAGCACCTTCTCCACCAGCAGGGTGAACACAGGGGTAGCCTGTACCACGGTGCCGTAGCCCACCACGATGGAAATGAACACCACGGGGATCAGGGAGCCCTGAATACCACGGACGCAGGTCTGGAACACATGGGGCAGGTACTTGGGGCCTACCAGCACGAACACCAGCACGATGGACAGCACCTGTGCATAGGTGGTGGCCTGCAGGGCGGTGATGCCCAGCTTCTGGAACAGCAGGCTCAGGCCGATGATGGCGGCCACGCAGAGATAGCCCTTCCATGCCGGAGGCAGCTTGGATTCGTCCTCGTCGTTCTGGGGGTCATCGGTATAGGAGACGAAGCCCTCGCCCTTCTTCTTCAGGCGGTTGGTGAGCATGATGAGGTAGACCACGATGAACACCACAGAGAAGGCGGTGCAGACCAGGCTGATGCCCACACCGGCCATGGTGGTGGTGCCCAGATAGGTGGTGGGTGCGATGTTCAGGGCGTTGGGCATGCCCACCAGTGTGCCGTAGGCCACGGAGCCTGCACCGGCGGACATGGCGGCCAGCGCCACCTTACGGGACATATTCAGCTTTTTCAGCACCGGCAGGGCAATGGCCAGAATGGCGTACTGATAGGAGGCCACACCGGCCGCCATCATCAGGCAGGTGATGACAAACAGGGCCACGGCGATCCATTTCTCGCCGAACACTTTAATCAGGTGCGTCGCCATGGCGGAGCCGAGGCCGCTCTCCATCAGGCAGAAGCCGAAGGCGCCGCCGATGGTATACAGCAGCAGGAACTGCTGGAACATGGTGCCTACGGAGGGGAGGAAGGCTGTAAAAATCGAGGTGATGCCATCCGGCGTGCAGAAAGACACCAACAGGGTGCAGGCAAAGACCGTCAGAAACAGGTTGACGCCCTTGAAGCTCAGATAGAAGAACAAGGCAAAGGCAACCACGACGACGATCAGGGAAATAAGGGTGGTAGTGGACACAGATCTCTGATCTCCTTTCTTTTTAAGAAGCAGGAATGTAGGTTACTTCTCAAACACATGGGGAAAACGACGGGGCCGGGGAGGCGGGTTGCAGGGCCGCCCTCCGTAGAACCCACCCGGCGCTGCCCGGAACAGCACCGGCTCACGGCATAGCTTTTTAGCAAAGGGCGTGCCAATTTATTTGGCGATGTCGGAAAATGTCGGCATTACGGGGAAAATTTTTTTGTTGACTTCTCCACCATCCGGCTTCCAAAAAACAGATGATGCGAAAACGCATCATCCCCCCAGTGATTCGGATAATGCAAAAACGCAGCCGATGCAACATTGCATTGACTGCGCTTCTGCGCTAAAAACGGGCCATTTGACAGATCAAAGCCCGTATTTTTTACGCTTGCGGACAATGGTGGATTGATCTGTTTTCAGCAGAGCCGCTGCTTTATAGCTGCTGGGGCAGCGCTTCAGGGCGTCGGCCAGCACGTGCTTTTCGCAGAACTCCATGTAGGCCTTCAAGGAGAAATGCTCCGGGTCAAACTGATAGAATGCCTCCCAGTCGGCGGGATAGATCTCCGGTGAGGTGGAGCGGACGGCATCCTCCCCCAGCAGCGGGGCCAGATCCTGATAGATCTCCAGCGTCCCGGCGGCGCTGGTGACCAGCAGCCGCTCCACCACGTTTTTCAGCTCCCGGATGTTGCCGGGCCAGTCGTAGGCCTTCAGCTGTTCGATGACTCGGCGGGAGAGGACCTTGGTGCGGCTGTAGCGCTTGCAGTAGTAGTCCAGAAAAAAGGTGGCCAGTGGGGCGATATCCTCCCGGCGCTCCCGCAGCGGGGGCAGCTCCAGCGGAATGACGTTGAGGCGGTAGTAAAGGTCCGCCCGGAAGGTCCCGGCCAGCACGCCCTCCTTGAGGTTCTGGTTGGTGGCGGCCAGCAAGCGGAAGTCGATCTCCTGCTCCTCCACAGCTCCCAACCGCTTGCTCTTGTGGCTCTCCAGCACCCGGAGGAACTTGCCCTGCAAAGCCAGCGGCAGGGAGTTGATCTCGTCGAGGAACAGCGTGCCGCCGTGGGCCGCCTCAATAAGGCCGGGCTTGCCGGTATTCAGGGCTCCGGTGAAAGCGCCCTTGGTATAGCCGAACAGCTCCGCCTCCAGCAGGTTCTCCGGCAGGGCGGCGCAGTTGATCTCGATGATGGGGGCATCGGCTCGGCTGCTGTTGCGGTGGATGTACTTGGCCAGCACCTCCTTGCCGGTGCCGGTCTCGCCGGAGATGAGGACGGTGGAGTCCGTCTGGGCCACCTGAGCGGCAGTCTGGAGGATGGCCTGCATGGCGGGACTGTCTGCGATGATGGTCTCCTTAGCCCGTGCGCGTTCCGGGGAGAGGGCCGGCACCTCGATGGTGCTGTCGTCCTCATAGAGGATAGCCTGCTGATACCGCTTGGCCAGCAGATCCAGCCGGACGGTCTCTACCAACATATACTCCACCTCGCCGCCGCTGCCGAAGATAGGGGTGGCCGTGGCCAGCTGGCGGTAGTGATACCCCTTGGGGGTGAGGACGTTGTTCACCACGGAGACCTTTTTCTTCTCGGTAAAGGCCGTGACGGCCACGCTCACCGACACCTGCCCCTCCGGAATCAGCTGGAAAGCGTTGAGGCGCAGCGCCTCCTCCCGTGTGGCGCCCACCATCTTCAAAAAGGCATTGTTGCAGTAGATGTAATCTCCCTTGCGGTTGAGGATGTAGATCCCCTCGTTGATGTTGTCGAAAATTTCGGCCATGAGCAGTGGATTGGCCACAGAGATCCCTCCGTTTCTGTCAGAAAGGTGTCCTGAGTGGACGCCGGTTTTTATGGGGCTACTTTTTACGGGGCTATTGTAATATAAATCCCGGCGGCTGTCTACCGGGATTTTCGTCGGAGGGCCTCTCCCATCTGTTCATAAAATTTTCATATTATTCCTGTTGCCATTTTGTAACTTTTTTTATATAATACCTTATGGTGACATAATACGGCGCAGCCCGACAGGGTTCGTCGTTTCAAATGCAGCGGGCCGGGTCTCCGGCAACGAGGGATATGATATGATTCGATTGAAGGACGTTGAAAAAACATACGAAAACGGGACGGAGGCCCTTCAGGGCATCTCCTTTACCATTGAGGACGGGGAATTTGTGTTTCTGGTGGGACCCTCCGGCTCCGGCAAGTCCACCATCATCAAGCTCCTGACCGGCGAGGTCATCCCCACGGCGGGGCGGGTCATGGTCAACGGCTTCTCCATGAGCCGCATCTCCGACCGGCAGATCCCCTATATGCGCCGCACCATTGGCGTGATCTTTCAGGACTTCCGCCTGATCCCCAAAAAGACGGTGTTCGACAACCTGAGCCTTGCCATGCGGGCGGTGGGGGCCACGCCCCGTGACATCCGCACCCGCATCCCCTATGTGCTAGAGCTGGTGGGGCTGAAGGGTATGGAGGACCGGTACCCCGACGAGCTGTCCGGCGGTGAGCAGCAGCGTGTGGCCATTGCACGGGCGCTGGTGAACAATCCCAGCACCATCGTGGCCGACGAGCCCACCGGCAATCTGGATCCCAACCGCTCGCTGGAGATCATGACCCTGCTGGAGCGCATCAACGC
>ERZ824473.2303-NODE-2303-length-23035-cov-3.964056_pt1 | contig 23035 bp, 25 predicted proteins | sample MGYA00519874_ERZ824473 | MGnify/ENA primary metagenome ERZ824473 (study PRJEB31778, sample SAMEA3449151) | human gut metagenome | biome: human gut; feature: human-associated habitat; material: faeces | place: United Kingdom | collected 2010/2012 ... | reverse complement strand
CAGGCCATGCGGCAGGCCTCCTCCATCTCGGCGTCCGTGGCGTCCTCCCGGCCCCAGCGGAGGTTTTCCCGGATGGTGCCGGAGAACAGGGTGTTCTTTTGCAGCACCATGGCGCAGCCCTGGCGCAGGGCCTCCATGGTATATTCCCTCACGTCGTGGCCGCCTACGGACACGGCGCCCTCCGTGGCCTCATACAGCCGGGGAATCAGTCTCACCAGGGTACTCTTGGCGCTGCCGGTGCCGCCCAGGATGCCCACGGTCATGCCGCTTTCAATGTGCAGGCAGACATCCTCCAGGTTCCAGGCGCCGCTGTCTTTGTGATACTTGAAATAAACGTGGTCAAAGTCCACGTCGCCGTTTTCCACGGTCAGGGCCGGGTCGGCGGCGGAGTCGGTGATCTCGGGCTGCTCCTCCAGCACCTCCACAATGCGCTTGCCGCAGGCGATGGACCGGGTCAGCACCATCATCACCATGGCCACCATCATCAGGGACATGAGAATTTCCGAGGCGTAGGTGAAAAAGGCGATCAGGTCGCCGGAGAGCATGGTGCCCCCCACCACATAGCGGCCGCCCAGCCACATGATGGCCATGATGGTGCCGCCCATAATGAGGGTCACCAGGGGGACAAACAGCACCACGAAGCTGTAGGCCCGCTCCGCCGTCCGGCGCAGGGTCTCGCTGCGCTGGGTGAACTTCTCCTGCTCCCGGTCCTCCCGGACGAAGGACTTCACCACCCGGATGCCGGTGAGGTTTTCCTGCACCACCAGGTTCAGGTCGTCGGTGGACTTCTGCAGGGCGGTGAAAAACGGCCCCACATAGCGGATGACGATGGCCACCAGAAGCAGAAGCAGGGGAAGCACCACCAGGAATACCTGGCTCAGCTGCAGGCTGATGGTCAGGGCCATGACCAGGGCGGTGATCAGCATCACCGGGGCCCGGACCAGCATCCGCATGCCCATCATCAGGGTCATCTGCACCGACGAGACGTCGTTGGTGAGCCGGGTGATGAGGGAGGCGGTGGAAAAGTGCTCGATGTTGGAAAAGGAGAAGCGCTGTACCTGCCGGTACTCTGCGTCACGGACGTTGGCGCCGAAGCCCATGCCGGCCTTGGCGGCCAGCGCCGCTGCGCCCACGCCCAACGCCAGACAGATCAGGGCCATCAGCACCATCTTCAGGCCCATGGTAAGGATGTAGCTGCGGTCTCCGGCGCCGCCGTTGCCGCCGATGCCGTAGTCCACGATGTTGCTCATGGCCTTGGGCAGCATCAGCTCCAGCACCGCTTCGCCTGCCGAGCAGAGGATGCCCAGCAGGATGTAGACCCGATACCCCTTGGTATACGGGGCAAGCTTGCGTATCATAGTTCGGTTTCCTCCATTTGCGTTGCGAGATTTTGCGCCACCCGTTCCAGATAGCGGTGCAGGGTGGCCAGTTCCTCCGGGGAGAAGCCCTGTTCCATCTGCCGGTTGGTCTTCTGTGCGATGCGGATAAAGTCGCTGCGGAAGCGGCGGCCCTCCTCCGTCAGCCGGAGAACACGGCACCGGGCATCCTGCTGGCAGGCATCTCTTGTGAGAAGGCCCTTCTCCTCCAGACGGCCCACGATGCCGTTGATGGTGGAGGGCTTCACGGCCATATACTGCTCCAGCTGCCGCTGGGTGACCGGCTCCGGCTGGCGGTGCAGGTACATCAGCGCCCGGCACTGGACCGGAGTGACGCCGTACTGCCGCAGCGAGCGGTCCATGACCATCCGCATCCGGTGCTCGCACTGACCTAGCAGCCGCCCCAGATGATCGCTCTGACAGGTACTGCTCAAGGTAAATCGCTCCTCTCTGAATCGTTAGCTGGCTAAATGTTAGCGTGCTAAATATTACCACGGAATGGAAGCACCGTCAAGAACAAATGGAGCGGCACCGTGTAAACGATTTGTGAACGGAGAGGTCAGGCGGCGGCGCGGCAGCGCAGGAGGTTTTTCCAGCCCAGCAGGTCGATGTCGTGATATTGAAGCAGCAGACGGACGGTGAAAAAGCTGTCGACGGTCAGCAGCAGCCACGCTGCCAGCGTCAGCCAAGGCGGTGCGGCGTTGAGCCATGGCCGCAGCAGGGGGTGGATATAGCGGACGGTCACGGCCGCCAGCAGCCCCCAGATCAGGGCAAAGGGCAGGCACACCCGGCGGTTCAGGTCCATTTTGGTGGAGGAGTAGTCCCAGAACATGACCCCCAGCAGTCTATCGCAGCAGAAATGGACAGCGTATTCCACCGCCGTGGCGGTAAGCCCGCCATAGAGGGCCAAGTGCCAGAAGGTGTCCGTCATATCCGGCGGCAGAGCCAGCACCGCCAGCATGGCAAGGCCGTACACCGGACACACCGGCAGCAGCAGATACCCCTTGCGGACGGTGTGGCGGGAACGGGTGACAAGGGCATAGACCTTCTCCAGCAGATAGCCAAGAAAGCCGTAGGTCAGAAAGCTCCAGAGGTACATGGGCAGCGTCTCCTTTCTGGAGACAGTGTGTCCCGGAGGAGAATGGGTATCCCCACTTGCCAAAGCCATTTTTTTCTGCTATGCTGATACCGTCGATAAGCAAGGGTCAATGCGCCTGATATCGATGATACTATCGAATGTGTGAGAGGGGGAGCGCCATGGATCAGCAGTGGGAGCAGCTGCGGCAGCGGTGTCTGGCCTGCCGGGCGTGCAGTCTGGCGCAGGAGCGGACGCAGGTGGTGTTCGGCGTGGGCGATCCGGCGGCAGAGGTGCTGCTGGTGGGGGAGGCCCCCGGCGCCAATGAGGACAAGCAGGGGGAGCCCTTTGTGGGCCGGGCCGGGAAGCTGCTGGACGATATGCTGCAAATGATCGGCCTGTCCCGTGAGCGCATCTATATCACCAACAGCGTCAAGTGCCGCCCGCCTCAGAACCGGGATCCGCTGAACACCGAGAAGGAGGCGTGCAGCGGCTATCTGCGGCGGCAAATGGAGCTGATGCAGCCGAAAATCCTGGTGTGTCTGGGGCGCATCAGCGCCATGGAGCTTATCAAGGCCGATTTCCGCATCACGCAGGAGCACGGTCAGTTCTTCCGGCAGGACGGCATAGAAAAGATGGCCATGTACCACCCGGCGGCCCTGCTGCGGGACCCCGGCAAGAAGCCGGAGACTTTCGAGGATCTCAAGCGCTTACAGGCCAAAATTCGTGAGATCTGCGTCCGGACAAAGCTGGATTTTTAACGACGCACCGGGCCATACTACTTTCATTATTATTTTGTGGGAGGAACACCATTATGTATAAGAATATTGAAAAGCAGAAGGTTCTGCACATGGCGGAGCAGGTGGACTATCAGGACGGCCAGATCGTCAGCCGCACACTGGTGCAGAACAGCAAGCTCAGCATGACCCTCTTTGCCTTTGAAAAGGACGAGGAGATCAGCACCCATGCCGCCGGCGGCGACGCCATGGTGACGGTGTTGGAGGGTACCGGCCGCTTCACCGTGGGCGGCGAGGTCTTTCTGGTGTCTCAGGGCGAGACGCTCATCATGCCCAAGGATATCCCCCATGCGGTGTACGGGCAGGAGCGGTTCAAGATGCTGCTGACGGTGTCGTTCTAAAAATCTGGTGCAAGATCCATTGGATTTTGCACCAAAGGCCCCAGCCCGCTGCGTGCATCATTTCTGCGTCAGACCGCAGAAATTTCATACTTGCGGTCTGAGAGGTATTTTGACTGACGCACCGGTCGTCAGCCAAAATGGATCAGACCTTTTCGCCGCCTGCGGGCGGCGAACTCTGCGAGGCTTTTGACGGGCCCAACGGTCTGCATGGCCTTTCCGGAGCGGTCAGAAGCTTTTTGCTGACTTTCCATCCCGTGTGCTGCGGCACACGGGATGCTTTTTCGCAAAAAAGCAGGAAAAACCGCAAAATAGGGGGTTGCAACTGCCGCATCCCTGCGTTAGAATGGGGCTTACAACCATGAAGGAGGGTGCAGAATGCAGGGTGAAGGATTGAAAAAATTACAGAGCGGACAGCCCATCTCCACGCGGGAGCAGCTGCTGCTGATCGCTCAGCTGAGTTGGCCGGCCATTCTGGCCCAGATCTCCTCCGTGGTGATGCAGTATATCGACACGACCATGGTGGGCCAGCTGGGCTCCAACGCCTCCGCCGCCATCGGCGTGGTGGGGACCACCTCGTGGCTCTTCGGTGATCTGTGCATTGCGCTGACCATCGGATTTAACGTGGCGGTGGCGCAGGCACTGGGAGCCAGACAGCCGGAGAAGGCCCGGAGCATCATGAAGCAGGCCTTTCTGGTGTGCATGGCCTTCAGCCTTGTGATGATGGCCATAGCGCTGGGCATCACCGGGAATCTGCCTCGCTGGCTGCGGGCAGACCCCGCCATCTGGCAGGATGCCAGCGCCTACTTTCTGGTATTTGTTCTATCGCTGCCCTTCATGCAGCTGAATAACCTCTGCGGCGGACTGCTGCGTTCGGCGGGCAACATGAAGACCCCCGGCATCTGCATGGCGGTGATGTGCCTGCTGGACGTGGTGTTCAACGCCTTTCTCATCTTCCCCAGCGGAACGCTGCGGGTGCTGGGGGTGACGCTGCCGGGCTTCGGTCTGGGGGTTCTGGGTGCCTCCATGGGGACGGCGCTGTCGCAGGTGGTCATTGCGGTGGTGCTGACCTATATCCTGCTGGTGCGGTCGCCGGAGCTGCACCTGCGGCGGGGCGAAAAGGCACGGTTTACGGCGGCACAGCTGAAGCGCTGCCTGTCTATCTCGGCTCCCGTCATGGGCGAGCGCACCATTCTTTCCACCGCCCGGATGGTGACTACCGCCATCGTGGCCCCGCTGGGCATCATCGCCACGGCGGCCAATTCCTTCGCCATAACGGCGGAGAGTCTCTGCTATATGTCCGCCTTCGGCGTGCAGGCGGCGGCCTCCACGCTGGTGGGCCAGAGCGTAGGCGCCGGGCGGAAGGATCTGACCTATCGGCTGGGCTGGCTGACGGTGGCGCTGGGCATGGGCCTGATGGTGATCACGGGGACGCTGCTGTATGTGCTGGCCCCGGCCATGATCGGCATGATGGCGGTGGACGAGGCCGTCATTGAGCTGGGCGTGCGGGTGCTGCGGATCGAGGCATTCGCAGAGCCGCTGTTCGGTGCCTCCATCGTGGCCAGCGGCGTGTTTCAGGGAACCGGCAGCACGTTGGTGCCTATGCTGCTGAATTTCGGCACCATGTGGGGCATCCGTGTGCCGCTATCGGCCATTCTGGCGGCCAAGTGGGGTCTTGTGGGTGTCTGGGTGGCCATGGCCCTGCAGCTGGGTGTGTGCGGCATCTGCTTCCTGATCCGTCTGGCCGGCAAGCGCTGGCTTCCCAAGGAAACGTTGCAATAAGAAAAAATACACGGCACAGGGCCGGAGCGGTATCCCGCTCCGGCCCTGTGCCGTGTATGGAAAAAGATGGGGATCAATAGGAGCCCAGGTCGGCGGACTTATCGCCCACGGGATCGGTACCGAACCGATAGTCGTTGCCGGGCAGAACGGCGTTGAGGATCACACCCGCCAGGGCGGCGATGGCCAGACCCGTCAGGGTGATGCTGGCGCTGCCCACGGTGAAGGTGATGCCGCCGGTAGCGCTGAAGCCCAGTCCGCAGACGAAGATGACGGCGGCGATGATGAGGTTGCGGGACTTGGTGAGGTCCACCCGGTTCTCCACCACATTCCGCACGCCCACGGCGGAGATCATGCCGTACAGGATGAAGCTGACGCCGCCCACGATGGCGGTGGGGATGGAGTTGACCAGCGCATCGAACTTGGGGGAGAAGGAGAGAATGATGGCGTAGACGGCTGCCAGACGCACGACACGGGGATCGTAGACCTTGGACAGAGCCAGCACACCGGTGTTCTCACCGTAGGTGGTGTTGGCGGGGCCGCCGAAGGCACCGGCCAGAGCGGTGGCCAGACCGTCGCCCAGCAGGGTCCGGTGCAGGCCGGGGTCGGCGATGAAGTTTTTGCCGGTGGTGGAGGAGATGGCGGAGATATCACCGATGTGCTCCATCATGGCGGCAATGGCGATGGGGGCCATCACCAGAATGGCGGTGAGGTCGAACTTCGCCAGCACAAACTGCTGCAGGCCGACGAAGCTGGCACTCTTCACAGCGGAGAAGTTGATGAGGGGCTGCATGACGCCGTTGGCATCCGGCAGCTGAGCACCGCAGAGGGTAGCCACCAGCGCCACCAGATAGCTGCCTACCACACCCAGCAGGATGGGGATGATCTTCACCATGCCCTTGCCCCAGATGTTGGCCACGATGATGATGCCGATGGCCACCAGCGCCAGCCACCAGCAGGTGCTGGCATTGCTGACGGCAGTCCCCGCCAGATTCAGACCGATGAGGATGATCATGGGGCCGGTGACGATGGGGGGGAAGAACCGCATGACCTTCTGTGCGCCCACCAGCTTGAACAGCAGCGCCAGCACCAGATACAGCAGGCCCGCCACCACGATGCCGCCCATGGCATAGGCCAGCTTGTCACTGTCGGACATGGTGGCGTACCTTCCGGCGTTGAGGGTCGCCATGGCCTGGAAGCCGCCCAGATACGCAAAGGACGAGCCCAGGAAGGCAGGGACCTTCAGCTTGGTGCAGACGTGGAACAGCAGCGTGCCGAGACCGGCAAACAGCAGCGTGGTCTGGATGGACAGGGGCAGACCGTAGCCCTGCACCAGAATGGGGACCAGCACCGTAGCGCCGAACATGGCAAACAGGTGCTGCAGGCCCAGCAGGAGCATCCGGGGGACGCCCAGCTCACGGGCGTCGTAGATGGCGTCGTGTCCGAGTTTTTTGTTCATGTGATAGTTCCTCTCTTTCGTTTGTGGATTCTATGAAAATAATTGCTGACTGGCTCAGGCGCATAAAGCGCAAAAAAATGACCGGTAAAAATACCGGTCAAAAAGAAGAAACAGAAACAGAGGGAGCGGAAAATCTGGTGAGCAGCGTGCGGACCTTCATTTTCATCACTCCCTTCGAATTGTCCTGCTTATTATACGGGCCTCCAGCAGGAATTGCAATGCACTGTTGTTCCAAGAAATGCCGACCCGCCCGCCTTCTATTTGGCGGAGTTATCCAAAGCCCGGCGGATAGGTGGCGTCAGCATCGCCGTTACCAGAATTTTCAAGGCGTCACCGGGGAGGAAGGGCAGCATCCCTGCCCACAAAATGGCAGAGAAGTCCATACCCTTGCCCATATAGCCGTTGAGGATCATCGCCATGTACGGCAGTCCCACGGCATACAGCACCGCCAGTCCTGCCAGAGCCGCCAGCGCAATGCGCCAGAAGGAGCAGGTGCTGCGGGCCAGACGACCGATGACCCATGCGGCGGGGATCAATCCCAGCAGAAAGCCGAAGGTGGGGTGCAGCACATAGGAAAAGCCGCCGCCAGCGGTGAAAATAGGCAGCCCCAGCAGTCCCAGCAGCACATAGATCAGCTGTGAAAGCGCCCCGCAGCCGCTGCCCAGCAGACAGCCCGCCATGGCGGTGAAGAAGAATTGCAGGGTGATGGCAGAGGGACCCAAGGGGATTTTCAGAAACGCTCCCACTGCCGTCAGGGCGGCAAATAGAGCGGTGCGGACAAGCTTTCGAGTGGTCATGGCGGTACTCCCGGTATTCAAATAAAGATAACGGCATTATACAGGAATCCGGCGGCGGATGCAAGAGGGGAGGTTTACAAATCCCGCCGGTCGTGGTAAAGTGTTGCGGAAAGTGAGGTGCGGCTATGGAACGGCGTGTATATCGCTATGAGACGGTGGGTTCCACCAATACGGAACTGATAGCGCTGGCCCGGCAGGGTGCGGCGGAGGGTACCGTGGTGCTGGCCAGGCAGCAGACGGCGGGCCGGGGCCGTATGGGCCGCAGCTTCCAGTCCCCGGCGGGGCTGGGGCTGTACGGATCGGTGCTGCTGCGGAGCAGTCCGGAGGATGCTCCTCGCATCCCGGCGCTGGCGGCCACGGCGGTGCGCCGTGCCATCCGCCGCAGCTGCGGCCTGTCCTGCGGCATCAAGTGGCCTAACGATCTGGTGCTGTCGGGCCGGAAGGTCTGCGGGATTCTGACGGAGGCTCTGCCGGGACCGGAGGGCAGCCTATGGGTCATCGTGGGCATCGGCATCAACGTCTGCCAGCGGCGGGAGGATTTTCTGCCGGAGCTGCGGGAGACGGCGGCATCGCTGTCCATGATCGCCGGGGCGGAGATAGACCGGGCGGCGCTGGAGACGGCCTTTCTGGAGGAACTGGAGGCCCTGCGCCGGGAACTGCCTCAGGAGACGGCGGAGCGGCGGCAGGAGTACGGAGCCGCCTGCCTGAATCTGGGCCACCGGGTCCGGGTGCTGCGGCCCGGCGGAGAGCGGGAGGCGCTGGCGGTGTCCCTGACGCCGGACTACGGCCTTGCGGTGCGCTATGACGACGGCACGGAGGAGGTCCTCCGCAGCGGCGAGGTATCGGTGCGGGGCCTGTACGGATATACGGATAAGGAGTGAGTGTATGAAGGAACTTTGGAGCCTGTTTCTGACCTTTGCCAAGGTGGGGGTCATGACCTTCGGCGGCGGCTATGCCATGCTGCCGATCCTGCAGCGGGAGGTGGTGGAGAACAAGGGCTGGGCCACCGATGAGGAGCTGACCGATTACTTTGCCATCGGCCAGTGTACCCCCGGCGTCATCGCCGTGAACACCGCCACCTTCATCGGCCAGAAGAGGGCCGGCATCGCCGGCGGCATCGTGGCCACGCTGGGAGTGGTGTTCCCGTCCCTGCTCATCATCGTGGCGCTGGCGGGAGTCATCACCAGCTTTTCCCACCTGACATGGGTGCAGCACGCCTTCGCCGGGATCCGGGTGTGCGTGTGCGTGCTGATCTTCAATGCGGTGCTGAAGCTGTGGAAAAGCGCCGTGAAGGATGTATGGGGTCTGCTGATCTTTCTGGCAGTACTGGCGGCGTCCCTGCTGACCAGCCTCTCCCCGGTGTGGTATGTGCTGGCCGCCGGTGTGGCCGGCGTGCTGATCCAGAATCTGAAGGGGGCGAAGAAATGACCTGTCTGCTGCTGTTTTACGAGTTCTTCAAGACGGGCCTGTTCGCCGTGGGCGGCGGTCTTGCCACCTTGCCCTTCCTCTATGATATGGCCGCTCGCCACCCGGAGTGGTTCACCGTGTCCCAGCTGGCGGATATGCTGGCGGTGTCGGAATCCACACCGGGGCCATTGGGCGTCAACATGGCCACCTATGTGGGCTACCTCACCGCCGGGATCCCCGGTGCCGTGGCGGCTACCATCGGACTGGTAGCGCCCTCGGTGATCGTGATCCTCATTGTGGCGGCCTTCCTCAAGCGCTTCCGGGAGAGCCGTCTGGTGAACAACGTGTTCTACGGTCTGCGCCCGGCCTCCGCCGCTATGGTGGCGGCGGCGGGCCTGTCCGTGGTGGGACTGGCCCTGCTTTACAGCGGCCAGACGGGCCTTGCGGCGGTGAACTGGAAGGCCGTGGCGCTGGCGGCGGTGCTGTTGGTGCTGACCCGCTGGTGCAAGCCCACTAAGGGCCTGCATCCCATCGTGTTCATTCTGGCCTCCGCCATCATAGGCGTGGTGTTCTCCTTCTGAAAAACGAATACAAATCGCAATATTCGCATCGAAGATTACGATACGTTGTCGCATTCTACGTAAAAATCGCCCCTCCAGCGGAACGGACCGGAGAAACGATGAAGAAAAGGGTATCCCGACGGCTTTTGCCGTCGGGATACCCTGAGTCTGCCCCCAAAGTGAGAGCCTTTCGCCAACGGGGCGGAAGGGTGTGTGCGGGAAACCCGGGAAGGGTGTCCTGCACGATGATGATCCCCATTTTTCAGAACTTCTTGAAGCTCTGAAAAATGCCTCTGCGTGGCGAAAAGACTTTTCGCCACGCAAAAAGGGTATCCCGGCGGCTTTGCCGCCGGGATACCCTTTTTCGACGAAATTCCCGTAAAGCATAATCCATTTACAGTGATCCTGTCGCGCCCATATACAGCAGAGCGGCGGCCTCCCTGGCCCAGTAGCCTGGGCCAAGCATCCAGATGCTGGCGCAGCCTAGGGAGTAGGGGGTAAGCCCATCCTTCTCCGCCCATACACCGGCCCGCAGCTGGTGAAAATTGTCGGAGGCAATAGCCACCTCCGTGGGCAGCCCCTCCCGCCGGATGACCTCAGCGGAAAAGGCCAGATTCTCCTCCGTGGAGATGGAGGCGTCCTCCGGATAGATGCGGCCGGGGGCGATGCCCATGGACACCAGCGTGTCCCGGATGCACCGGGCCTCGGTGGTGGGCTCCTGATTGTTCTGTCCGCCGGAGGCCACGCACACCGCCTCCTCATGGACGGAGAGATAGTCGTAGGCGGCCTGAATGCGATCTTGCAGCATCCGACTGGGGGTGCCGTCGGACCGCACCTGACAGCCCAGTACAATGACTGTGACCGGCTGTGTGCCATCGGGATGATGGGCTGCCCGGATGCCCATCAGGGTCAGGATAGTCCCCAGCGCCAGCAGCCCGGCCAGCAGCACCACGCACACCGTGCGCCGCAGCCACCGGGGTAGCCGCCGGAAAAGGCCGGGGAACACCAGCCACACCGCCGCCAGCAGCAGCCCCGCCGCCGGGTACAGCATCCCGATGTGAAGCACCCCCATGGACAGGGGCAGCAGAAAATACACTGCCCCCAGCACGCACAGGGCTGCCGCCCCATAGCGAAGAACCGGATGCCTCACGTCAGTTCTCCGCGATGTGGTTGGCGATGCGCTGCATGATGAGATCCAGCGCCACCAGATTGTGTCCGCCCTCCAGCACCACAATGTCGGCGTACTTTCCGAGTGGGCTCCACAAACTGCTCGTGCATGGGCTTCACCGTGGCCAGATACTGCTCCACCACCGACTGCATGGAGCGTCCCCGCTCCTCCACATCCCGCAGCGCCCGCCGCAGGATACGCACGTCGGCGTCGGTCTCCACGAAAATTTTGATGTCCAGCAGATCCCGCAGAGCCTTGTTCTGGAAGATGAGGATGCCCTCCACGATGACCACCTTGGTGGGCTTTATTTCGATGGTCTCATCGGTGCGGTTGTGGATGGTGTAGTCGTAGACGGGGCAGTGGATGGTCTCCCCGGCCTTCAGCCGCTTCAGATCCTCCACCATCAGCTCCGTGTCGAAGGCGTCGGGGTGGTCGTAGTTCTGCTTGCACCGCTCCTCGAAGGGACAGTCCTGCCGCTTGTAGTAGTTGTCGTGATGCACCACGCTGATGTCCGGCCCGAACCGCTGGGCCAGATGCTCGGTAAGGGTGGTCTTGCCGGAGCCGGTGCCTCCGGCGATGCCGATGAAAATGGTGTTCATACTCGTCGTCCCCCTGCTGGTTTTATCCTTTCCATTATAGGAAACCTGCGCCGGAAAAGCAAGCACTCCCCGGCGAAAGTTGTAAAAAAAGCTTGAACTTCCAGCAATTACAGTTGACGGAGGGCGGCAAAACGGGTATTATAACAAATATAAGTTTACCACTGTGTTATCGCCCCTGCGGCGTTTTTAATTGGAGGAGATTCCATGAGCCTGTTGAAATGCCCTAAGTGCGGAGAAATGTTCTCCGATAGCTATAAGACCTGCCCCTTCTGCGAGGAGGACGAAGCCTTTGCCAACGGCGGCAAAAAGCCGGTGAATCCCGGTCGCCGGGTCCATCGCCAGAAGAGCCCCAGCATCCTTGGCCCCACGCTGGTGCTGGTGCTGGTGCTGGTGGCGGGGGTGCTGCTCTATACCCTCGTCGGCAGCAGAAAGCCCAGCGACGACCGGCCCGATCCCCCCACTACTCCCACAGTGGATGTGGATAAGCCCACCACGCCCACGGTGAAGCTGACCCTTGACCAGACGGCGCTGGAGCTGACCGCCGGCGGCACCGGGAAGCTGACAGCCACCGGCGCTGAGGGCATCACTTGGACCTCCAGCAATGCCGATGTCGCCGCCGTGGGCGAGGACGGCACCGTCGCCGCTGTCGCCGCCGGTACGGCCACCATCTCCGCCTCCGCCGAGGGTGCCGACCCCGTCACCTGCACCGTCACCGTGAAGGAGGCCCCCAAGAAGGATCTGGTGCTGCGCTCCATCTACCAGAGTGAGGGAACAGCGCTGGAGCAGTTTGCCATGTGGGCGGGCGACCCGGCTGTTCCCATGACGGTGGACGGCACGGATTCCCCCGTCCAGTGGAGCACCGAGGACAGCAGCATCGCCACCATCAACAGCGACGGTGAAGTGACAGCTGTGAAATCCGGCAAGACGATGGTCGTTGCCGTGGTGGATGGCCAGACCTTGAAGTGCGAGGTCTTGGTGTACGACCGATAATGTTCCTATCGTTTACAAAGAGCTGTCTCCTGTGGGGGCAGCTCTTTTTTGCTGCCCGGTGAACAGATCGCTGAGGGGCTTTACTTCCCCGGCAAAACCCGCTACAATAGGAAAAAACGAGAGGAGGCGGGCCTATGGAGACCTTACAGGTGGCGCTGGGACGGCGTAGCTATCCCATTTACATCGGCGGTGGCCTGCTGGAGCAGGCGGAGGAGCTGCTGCGCCCGCTGGGTGTGGGCCGTTGGGCCATCGTCTGCGACGACACGGTGGCAGCCCTGTACGGCGCTCCGCTGGCCTGCCGCACCGGCTGGCCGCTGGTGACCTTCCCGGCGGGGGAGGGCTCCAAGTCGCTGGGGGAGTACGACCGCCTGTGCCGCCGGCTGGTGCAGCTGGGCCTGACCCGCAGCGACGGCATCGTGGCCCTGGGCGGCGGCGTTACCGGCGATCTGGCGGGCTTTGCGGCGGCCACGCTGCTGCGTGGCGTGGCACTGGTACAGGCCCCCACCACCCTGCTGGCGCAGGTGGACAGCGCCGTGGGCGGTAAGACGGGGCTGGATCTGCCGGAGGGGAAAAACCTGCTGGGATGCTTTTACCAGCCACGTATGGTACTGGCGGATACGGCGTGCCTTGCCACTCTGCCCCGGCGGCAGCTGGCCTGCGGTATGGCGGAGGTCATCAAATACGGCTGCATCGCGGATGAGGAGCTGCTGACCCGGCTGGAGCAGCAGGAGCCGGACTGGCCCCGGATCATCCGCCGGTGCCTTGCCTGCAAGGCGGCGCTGGTGGCGCAGGATGAGCGGGACGAAGGCCCCCGTCGGCTGCTGAACTTCGGCCACACCTTCGGCCACGCCATGGAGGCGCTGGGCGGCGGCCGCTATACCCACGGCGAGTGCGTGGCGGCTGGTATGATGGAGATGCTCCGCTGGCAGACGGCCCACGGCAGCGACCAGACCGCCATGCTGGCCCGGCTGGGGACGCTGCTGGAGCGCTATGACCTGCCTCGGCAGCTGGATGATCTGCCGGAGGCGGCGTGGCGGCAGTACCTGCTGCGGGACAAAAAGCGCAGCGGCGGCGAGATGACCATTGCGGTGCTGGAGCGCCCCGGCCACGGCGTGCTGTGGTCGGTGACGCCGGAGGAGCTGCTGGAGGAAACCCGATGGATGTGAAGCTGTATCCCGCCCCGCTGGCAGGGTCGGTAGCGGCCCCGCCCTCCAAGAGCCGCTGGCATCGGGAGCTGATCTGTCAGGCGGCGTCTGGCCGTTTTCCACCGCTGCCTCCCGACGCCCCGGAGGATATCCGGGCCACAGCGGCGGGTCTGCGGGCCTTATACGGCGGCGGGGAAGAGGTTCCCTGCGGAGCCAGCGGCAGTACCCTGCGCTTCCTGCTGCCGCTGGCCATGGTGCTTGGCCGTGAGGTGACTTTCACCGGTACGCCCCGGCTGCTGGAGCGGGTGATGCCGGGCCTGTGGGGCGTGACGCCCTGTTCCGGCGGACTGCGGGTCACGGGCCGCCTTACCGGCGGTGTGTACCACCTGCCGGGGGGCGATACCTCCCAGCTCATCAGCGGGATGCTCATGGCCCTGCCCCTGTGCCGGGAGGACTCCCGGCTGGAGGCGCCGGGGCCGGTGTCCCGGCCCTATGTGGACTTAACGGCGTGGGTGCTGGAGCGCTACGGTGTCGTGCTGCACCGGGAGAAGGACAGCTGGCGCATCCCCGGCGGCCAGCGCTTTGCGCCTCTGCCCATGGAGCAGGAGGGGGACTGGTCGGCGGCGGCCTATTGGCTGGCACTGGCGGCGCTGGGCCAAGGCATCACGGTAACGGGTCTGCGGCAGGACTCCCGGCAGGGGGACCGCAGGGCGCTGACCCTGTGCCGGGAGCTTCCCCAACAGGTGTCCCTCCGGGAGAACCCGGACCTGCTGCCGCCGCTGGCTCTGCTGGCGGCACTGCGGCCTGACAAGGAGATACGCTTCACAGATGCCGCCCGCCTGCGGAATAAGGAGAGCGACCGCTTGGCGGCCACGGCGGCCCTGCTGACGGCCTTGGGCGGCCGGGTACAGGAGACAACGGATGGACTTGTCATCCGTGGCGTGGCGAGCCTGCAAGGCGGCGAGGTGCAGAGCGCCGGAGATCATCGGCTGGCTATGCTGGCGGCCTGCGCCGCCCCCTTCTGCCGGGAGCCGGTGGTGCTGCGGGGAGCGGACTGCACCGCCAAATCCTACCCGGCCTTCTGGCGGGACTATGCCCAACTGGGTGGAAAGGTGGAACACTTGACATGATGGATTATACCATATTCGGGGAGTCCCACGGCCCCGCCGTGGGGGTGCTGCTGCGGGATGTGCCGCCGGGCCTGCCGGTGGATGAGGAGTTCATCTGCCGTCAGCTGCTGCGCCGTGCGCCCCAAGATCCTCTCTCCACCGCCCGGCATGAACCGGATCAGGTGGAGGTGCTCAGCGGGGTCTATCAGGGCGTGACCACCGGAATGCCGGTGTGCCTGCTGCTGCGGAACCGGGACGTTCGCTCGGCGGATTACGATGCCCTGCGCCACACGCCCCGGCCCAGCCACGCCGACTACACCGCTTGGGTGCAGAGCGGTGGGCGCAACGATCCCCGTGGAGGCGGGGCCTTTTCCGGACGGCTGACGGCCCCTCTGGTGGCGGCGGGTGCTCTGGCAAAAAGCTGGCTAAAACTGCAAGATATTAAAGTAAATGCACAAGTTATTGACGAAAATGCCCTGCGCCAGCGGGCGGCGGAGGCCCGACAGGAGGGGGACTCCGTGGGCGGTCAGGTGCGCTGCATCGTCACGGGCCTGCCCGCCGGCTGGGGCGGCCCGGACTGGCGGGAGACGGTGGAGTCGGAGATCGCCCGCCACGTGTTCGCCATCCCCGGCGTGAAGGCGGTGGCCTTCGGGGCCGGGGAGGAGCTTGCCGCCCTCCGGGGCAGTCAGGCCAACGACCCTTGGCGTACAGATGGTCGGCGGGTCTGGTCTGCCACCAATCACAGCGGCGGCATCAACGGCGGCATCACCAACGGGATGCCGGTGGAGTTCACCGTGACCTTCCGCCCCACCCCCTCCATCGCCCAGCCGCAGGAGACCATCGACCTCACGACCATGACCAATACAAAAATCACCATCGGCGGCCGCCATGATGCCTGCATTGCTCTGCGGGCGCCGGTGGTGGCGGAGAGTGCGGCGGCCTTGGCCCTGTGGAGACTGAAGGGCGCCGACGGCGGCGGAGAACTGGACGATTTGCGTGGCCAGCTGGACATTCTGGACACAGAGCTGACGGCGCTTTTTGTCCGAAGGCAGTCCATTTCCCGCCAGATCGGCGCCTATAAACGGGAGCATCACCTGCCGGTGCAGGATGCCGGTCGGGAGGAGCAGGTGCTGCACACACGGGGCGATCTGGTCCCGGAGCGGCGGCAGCAGGTGGAGCGGCTGTTCCGACTGCTGATGGAGCTGAGCCGGGAGGAGCAGGCATGAAAAAGCTGATCCTCATCGGCCTTCCCGGCAGCGGAAAAACCACCGTAGGCGGGCTGCTGGCCCGGCAGTTGGGCCTGCCCTTCCGGGACTGCGACCCGCAGGTGGAGCGGCTGGCGGGCAGGACGGTGGCGCAGCTGTTTTCCGGCGGAGAGGAGTGCTTCCGCCGCTGGGAGACGGCGGCATTGCAGGCACTCTGCGCCGGAGAGGACTGCGTGCTGGCCACCGGCGGCGGGGCTGTGCTGCGGCCGGAGAACCGGGCGCTGCTGCGGCGCAGCGGCGTGGTGTTCTGGCTGGATCGCCCGGTGGCAGATATTGAGCGCACATTAGAAAGAGCGAACCGCCCGCTGCTGGCCGGGGGCGGTTCGCTGGAGACGCTGCGGCGGCAGCGGGAGGCGCTGTACCGCATCTGTGCCGACTATGCCATCCGGGAGGATACGGCGCAGGCGGCGGCAGAGGCCATCGCCGCCATATGGAGGAAGCAGACATGAAATTTCTCATCATCAATGGGCCAAACCTGAATCTGCTGGGCGGCCGGGAGCCGGATATCTACGGCACCGGCACCTATGAGACCCTGTGCCGCCGGGTGCAGGACTATGCCGCCGCCCACGGCTGGGAGGCGGACTGCTTCCAGAGCAATCACGAGGGGGCCATCATCGACGCCATTCAGCAGGCGGCGGGGGTCTATGACGGTATCGTCATCAACCCGGCAGCCTATACCCATTACAGCTATGCCATTTATGATGCTCTGCAGGCAGTAGATGTCCCGGCAGTGGAGGTGCACCTGTCGGATATCCGTCAGCGGGAACCCTTCCGACAGGTGTCGGTAACGGCCCCGGCTTGCCGGGGGCAGATCGTTGGCCATGGCTTTGCCGGCTATCTGGAGGCGCTGGCGCTGCTGGCGGAGAGCCTGTGATGCGGCTGTGCGTCATCGGGGATCCGGTGGGCCACAGCCTGTCGCCCCGCATCCACCGGCAGTTTATGGAGGAGTGCGGCGTTGCCGGAAGCTATGAAGCAATGACGGTCACGGCGGAGACACTGGAGGACTTTGTGGCGCAGGGCCGCCGGGGAGCGTGGGACGGGTGCAACGTCACCATGCCCCTGAAGGAGCGCATCCTGCCGCTGCTGGATGCGGTGGAGCCGTGGACGGCCTCCTGCGGCGCCGTGAACACCGTATGCTTCCGGAATGGTCGGGCCGTGGGGTACAACACCGACGGGCCGGGGGTGGTAGAGAGCCTGCGGTTGCGGGGCTTTGCGCCGTCGGGGCAGGCGGCGCTGGTGCTGGGGGCCGGGGGAGCCGCCAAGGCGGCGGCGCTGGCACTGGCGCAGGCGGGCTGCCGGGTGACGGTGTGCGCCCGGATACCGGAAAAGGCAGCGGCCTTGGCTGCCCGGTGCGGCGGTGTGACTGTCTCATGGGAGGACCTGCCCCGTGCCGCCGCAGAGCATGGGCTGCTGCTGAACGCCACACCGCTGGGCATGGAGGGTTCGCCGGAGTTCGAGTCTTTGGATTTCGTACAGGCGCTGCCGGCGAAGGCGGTGGTATACGATTTGGTGTACCATCCCACGGACACAGCTCTGATGCGAGCGGCGGAGCACCGGGGCCTGACGGCAGTGGGAGGGCTTGCCCTGCTGGTGCAGCAGGCGGCGCTGGCCTTCGCCCACTTCACCGGCATAGTGCCGGATGCGGCCCTGTGCCGGGATATCCTGCAGGAGTTGGAGGCGGCGCAGTAGAGGAGCGGCTGCCGCTTCCGTAAAAAATGCAAAAAAATCTGAAATAGGGCTTGCAAAATAAAAAGGAGTGTGGTATAGTAATCAAGCTGACGTGATGCAGCAAGTGAATATGGTATCCGGGTGTGGCGAAGTTTGGTATCGCGCTTGAATGGGGTTCAAGAGGCCTCGAGTTCGAATCTCGACACTCGGACCAAAAAAGTTCCGAAATCTGTGGATTTCGGAACTTTTTTGCGCTTTTTGCAGGACTCTTGAATCAGCGGAAAAAGTCGTGCATAACGCCACCATAACGGCGGTGAAAAAAGTGCGAAAGCTTGGTTTTGAAAAAGTCACTTTTTGCAACTTTTTTGGAGAGCGTTTTTGTACGCACGCAGAATTTCTTTGGCCTGTGGCGCCATGACAGAGGTGAGATGATGGGCGGCGCACTCGAACGTATCCCCCAGGTCGGTGTCAAACAGGGATTGCTTCCGTGGCAGCGCCGCCTTTCCAAACAGTATGCCCAGAAAAGCCTGAGCTGCTCCGCAGCGGTAACAGAAATGCCCTCTGCATTTATAAACTTTTGGATCTCCCGCTTGGTGAACCTCGCCATACATTTACGGATAAGCTCTGCGGTGATCTTACATCCTTTGCTGTAGGCAGCTGTGCCGACTGCTGCCGCTGGGCGCTGTAGGATGCAGCGGTGGCCCGTAGGTCTCCCGGATTTCCTGACAGTCCATGCTACTGCATCTCCTTGACCCACTGGGTCAGGGCCGGTGCGGCCTCGTCCACGTGGCTGCCGTGGATGGCAAGGCCACGGGTGACGGTGGCCCCCGGTGCGGCTTTGCGGATGTCCTGCTCCGTCTGGGAGAGGCCGCTGCCCTCGTGGGTGCAGAAGGGGCAGATGACCTTGCCGGTAAGGTCATAGTGCTCCAAGAAGGTATAGACCGCCATGGGCATGGTGCCGCAGTAGTTGGGATAGCCCAGATAGATGCGGTCGTAGCCCGCCAGATCTTTCGGCAGACCCAGCAGCTCCGGACGGACACTTTGCTGCCAGTCGGCTCTGGCCTGCGCCACGCAGGTGCGGTAGTCGTCGGAATAGGGCTGGGCCTGACGGAGCTCCAGCAGGTCGCCGCCGGTGAGGGATGCCAGCTGCTCCGCCACCCGCCGGGTGTTGCCCACAGGGATGCGGCGGCAGGAGCCGCCGAAGTAGTTCTCTCCCGCACGGGAGTAATAAGCGATCAGAATAGCCATATCAAAGACTCCTTTCTATACTGTGGGGGGTTCTTAATACCGGGACAGGCGCTCCGGGGGGAGGGCGGGGTTCGCTACCGCCCAGGAGAGGTCGGCCCAAGAGACAGGGACCTCCGCCCACAGGAGCCAGGTGGCCATATCCTGCGTGACGCACTGGTTCCGGGCCGGCAGAGGGTGCTGCAAGCGCACCGTGCCATGACCGTCTGCTATGTCGGCGGTGTGGAGGGTGGGGCGCAGGGAGCCGGAGGCGGTGGTATCCGACACCAGCAGCAGGGCGTGGCCGGCGAAAAATTCGGGATCATAGGCTTTCAGTTCCGGTACGTCCGGCAGTTGGGATAGCGAGGTGACGCACCGGGCGTCGCTGCGCCGCCGGGTATAGGGCAGGCGCACCCGGCCCGCCGTCTGCAAAGGCTGCTGCTTCATAAGTCCCTCCTTGAAAACGGTGCGCCGCACCGGGCCGGAGCGGCCCCATGCGGCGCAGGGGTTATTTGCTGGCGTACAGGACCACGTCCACCGTCAGGGTCTGGCCGTCCCGCTGGATGGTCAGGCGGATGGTGTCGCCCACAGAGTGGCTGCGCCGTACCGTCAGCAGGTCGCTGGTGACGGAGACGGGCTGGCCGTCCGCCTCCAGAATGATGTCGCCGGGTTGAACACCGGCCTCCGCAGCGCCCAAGGTGTCGTCCACGGTGTAGACCTCCACCTGCGTGCCGCCACCGGACTTTTCGATGGTGCGGACGGTGATACCGATGGTGGGGGTACCCAGAAACTCCCCGTGGGCGATGAGGTCATTGACCACGAAGGACACGGAGCTGATGGGCAGGGCGAAGCCCAGACCCTCCACTGTGGCCTCCTCCTCGGAGAGGCTGGAGTTGCTCATTTTCATGGTGTTGATGCCGATGACCTGCCCGTAGCTGTTGATGAGGGGGCCGCCGGAGTTGCCGTTATTCAGGGCGGCGTTGGTCTGGATCATGGTCATGGTGCGGCCCTGCATCTCCACCTCACGGTTGATGGCGGAGACAATGCCGTTGGTAAGGGTCCCCCGCAGCTCTACGCCCAAAGGGTTGCCGATGGCGTACACCGGGTCGCCCACCGTCAGCAGGTCGGAGTTGCCGAACTCCGCCGCCGGCAGGGGATTGTCCGCAATGGCCCGCAGTACCGCCAGATCCTCGTCCTCGTCATAGCCCACCAGACGGGCGTCGTAGGTGACGCCGGTGTCCAGCGCCACCCAGCAGCTCTTGCCGCCGGAGATAACGTGGGCGTTGGTGATGATATAGCCGCTCTCGGTCATGATGACGCCGGTACCCACGGCGGCAGAGCCGTCGGACTGCTCCGCCACCACCGCCACCACCGACGGGTTCACCTTAGCGTACACCTGCTGAATGGTAAGCTCCTCACCGGAGGGGTCCTGACAGCTGAGCTTCACGCCCTCCTCCCCGGAGATGCGGGGGATGGTAGTCTCCTTCTTGCGGAAGATATCCACCATGCTGCTGGCGGAGTCGCCGTCGTCGCTGCCCGGCAGGCTGGGGGCGCTGGAGGCGGTGGAGGACAGGATGGCCGCTACCACGATGACCACGACCACCAGAGCTATGCCGCCTATGCCCAGCCACGTCCACAGACGGCGGCGCTTGCGCTGGGTTTTGGCGGCCTGCTTCCAGACGTTCTGAGGTATGGGGCGCTGCTGGACGAAGTAGTTGACGACCTCCTCCGGCTCCTCCTGCCGGGGGGTGTACCAGCTGACGATCTCGTCCGGCTCCTCCTCCGGCAGGTCCGTCCGGTCCTGCTGCGGCTGGGGCGGCAGATCGCCGCCTACCGGGTCAAATTCTCTGTTTTCGTCATTATACATAGGATACTTCCTCTCACGGCTCACTCCGCATGGGGTGAGCCATCTGAACGGTAAAGCTGAAGGCGGTGACGCCGTTTTCGCTGGTGACGGTGATCTGCTCCTTGTGCTGAGACAGGATGGTCTTTACCACGTACAGGCCCAGCCCGTAGCCGTCCTTATCCTCGCTGCGGGATTTGTCAGACTTGTGGAAGCGCTCAAACAGCAGGGGGATCTCCTCGGCGGGGATGGTCTGACCGACGTTGCGCACCGTGACCACGGCCTTCTCCCCGTGGACGGCCAGCCCCAGATACAGGGACGAGTGGGGGGCGGCGAACTTGGTGGCGTTTTCCAGCAGGTTGTAGATGACCTGGGTGATGAGGTCGTTGACGCCCTCCACCATTACAGGCTCCTCCGGGATGTCCGCCTCTACGTCCAACTCCCGGTCGGTGATCTTCTGCTCCATGGACAGCAGCGCCAGACGCATACTCTCGCACAGGTCGAAGTCCTCTTTTTTCATCTCCTGCGACTGGATCTGTGAGATATCCAGCATCCGGCGCACCAGACGGCTGAGCCGACGGCTCTCGTCGGAGATAATTTGCAGGTACTTGCGTTCTTTTTCCGGCGGGATGGTGCCGTCCAGAATACCGTCGGTGTAGCCGGCGATGGAGGTCATGGGGGTCTTTAATTCATGGGAGATGTTGGCGATGAAGTCCCGGCGCTGACGCTCCGTCTCCGCCAGAGAGTCCGCCATATTGTTAAAGCCCGCCGCCAGTTCGCCGATCTCATCGCCCCGGTCGGCGTCCTGCATCCGTACGTCGAAGTTCCCGGCGGCGTAGGCCCGTGTGGCCTGCACCATCTCCCGGATGGGCTGGATCTGCCGCATGGAGGTCAGGGAGGTGACGATGAACACCAGCAGCAGGATGATGGCGGAGGTCATGAGGAACAGGCTGATGAAGGACCGCCACATCCCCATGACGGAGCGGGCGTTCATCACCGCCAGCACCACGCCGATGGTCTGGTCGCCGTCCTGAACGGGGACGCCCACCACGAACTGTTTGGAGGTGTAGGCGCCGCCCAGACTGCTGCGGCCCTGATACAGGCCGCTGCCCGTCAGGACCTCCTGCGTGATCTCCTGCGGGATGGCCACCACCTTGCCCCCCAGCCGCTGGTCCGCCGTCAGCAGGGCATAGCCGCTGTCGTTGCACACCAGAAATTCGGCGTTGGTCATGGCGCTACCCAGACTGATGAAGCGCTTGAGGTTTTCATCCTCCGTCTGGCCGCCGGACTTCAGGTAGTCCACGGACACCTGAGCAATGAGACTGGCCCGCTCCTGCAGCTCGTCCCGCCGCTCGGTGAAGTTATAGTTATAGCTCAGGGCGAAAAAGGACACGCCCAGCAGCAGCAGCGTCAGCGTCACCATGCCGGCGGTCAGGGCGAACTGCTGCCAGTAGAGCCCGCTGAACCGTTTCTTGCGCTCTGCCATCACTTCACTTCAAACTTATAGCCCACGCCCCACACGGTTTTCAGCTCCCACTGGTCGGAGACATTCTCGATCTTCTCCCGCAGGCGCTTGATATGGACGTCCACTGTCCGGGAGTCACCGAAGTAGTCGAAGCCCCACACCTCGTCCAGCAGCTGGTTGCGGGTGTAGACCCGGTTGGGCGTGGAGGCCAGATGGTACAGCAGCTCCAGCTCTTTGGGGGGCGTATCCACCTTCTTGCCGTCCACCAGCAGCTCGTAGCTGTCCAGATTGATCTCCAGCTTGTCGAACACCAGACGCTTGCGGGTGTCGTCGGGGATCTCGCTGCGGCGCAGCACGGCGTTGATGCGGGCCATCAGCTCCTTCATCTCGAAGGGCTTGACCAGATAGTCGTCGGCGCCCATCTCCAGACCGGTGATGCGGTCGTTGACTTCGCTTTTGGCCGTCAGCATGATGATGGGTGTCTTGGCCTTTTCCCGGATGTGGGCGCAGACGGACCAGCCGTCCATCACCGGCAGCATGATATCCAGCAGAACCATATCCGGCGCCTGCCGGTCGTATTCCTCCACGGCCTTGCCGCCGTCATAGGCGATGCGGACGTCGAAGCCCTCCTTCTCCAGATACATCCGGATCAGGTCGGAAATATTGCGGTCGTCCTCGACCACCAGAATATTGCGTGCCATAGGAAACCTCCCATTTATATACTATATTACCATTATACCCGGCAGTTTTCGGGCTTCCTGAACATTTTGTAAATTGGTTCATGAAAGTATACCACACTTTCGGCCGTTTGTATATGCCCCGGACAATATTTTTCGGTGGGCTGGGGGGCAAGGGGGGACTTTTCGGATATTTTATGAACAAACATAGGTACTTCTGTGAACATTAGCACTCGACACTTGTTATTACAGCGTAGCTTTTGTCTTAGTTCATAGAGTGCCGTAAAGTGCCTA
>ERZ824473.2287-NODE-2287-length-23126-cov-7.697976_pt1 | contig 23126 bp, 17 predicted proteins | sample MGYA00519874_ERZ824473 | MGnify/ENA primary metagenome ERZ824473 (study PRJEB31778, sample SAMEA3449151) | human gut metagenome | biome: human gut; feature: human-associated habitat; material: faeces | place: United Kingdom | collected 2010/2012 ... | reverse complement strand
AGAATAATATTTACTCAAAGCATCAACTCCTTTCAATAATATTCTACCCTAATATTTTATAAAACTCAACATGTACTTGTATGATTTTATAATTTATATTTAGCTGTTAATAACCTCTTTTCTGTGTAAAACAGACATTCACAATCTATATTTTCACGAAATCCGACAAATGCAGATCACCTGCAGCTCGCATCCATTTCATTTAAAGTAACCATCCTAAGCCAAACCCAAAGCGGATATTCACAATCCGCGTTCGCTGCCTGCTCTGAACAGTTACCATTTAAGTACAAAAAAAACGGCACGTCAAGCGCCGCGCCGTTTCTTTCACTGAATATTCAGATTTTTTAGAAAATGATAATACTTTCCGATCAGTGGATTGCAGTTACCTCATAATCCTGCGCTTCCACTGCCTGCTTCAGCACATCATCTGCCACTTCCGCACTCAGCTTTACGACTGCGGTTCCTTTTTCATGGCTGACTGCTGCTTCTTCCACACCTGCTATCGCTTCCAGCGTTTTTTTCACTCTTGCCTCGCAGTGTCCACACATCATTCCTTTGATTTCCATTGTCTTTTCCATTGTTTTTGTCTCCTTTTCTTTTTTGTTTTCCGGCCCAGCCTCGTCCGTATCGTTTTCAGAACTCTCTTTCTGGCTTCCGATCGTCGTTTTGCTGTGCTTTGCCGCATGCTTTTTATCTTTACGGGCATCGTAGAGCTGGAACAGATTCAGTCTCAGCGCATTCGTTACCACGCAAAAGCTGGATAAACTCATGGCAGCTGCTCCAAACATCGGATTCAGCTTCCATCCAAAGATCGGATACCAGATGCCTGCCGCAAGCGGAATCCCAATCACGTTGTAGAAGAAAGCCCAGAACAGGTTTTCATGAATGTTCCTAAGTGTTGCACGGCTTAAGCGGACTGCTGCCGGTACATCACTCAACCGGCTCTTCATCAATACAACATCTGCCGCATCGATTGCGATATCGGTACCAGCACCAATGGCAATTCCAAGATCCGCTCTCGTCAGTGCCGGAGCATCATTAATTCCATCTCCGACCATTGCCGTACGCCCCTGCTCCTTCAGTCTGCGAATCACTGCCTCTTTTCCATCCGGCAGGACGCCCGCAATGACTTCATCCACACCGGCCTGCGCACCGATCGCTTTTGCCGTGCGCTCATTATCACCAGTCAGCATCACGACACGAATCCCCATGTTCTGCAGTTCACGGACTGCCCGAGGGCTGTCTTCCTTGATGACATCCGCTACTGCGATCACACCGAGCAGTTTTCCATCTGCACAAAAATACAGCGGTGTCTTTCCCTGATTTGCAAGCTCCTCTGACTGGCGGTAAAGCTCCTCCGCCTCTTTCGATCTGCCTGCCGTCTTTTTCTCCATAAATGCCCGGTTACCGCCTGCTAAAAATTTTCCATTGCACACGCCGGTCAGGCCATTGCCCGGAACCGCCTCAAACTCTGCCACTTCCTGCGGTTTTCTGCCGCGTTCCGTTCCATAAGCCAGAATTGCTTTTGCCAGCGGATGTTCACTCTTCTGCTCCAGTGCAAACGCTGCCTCTGTCAGTTCCTCTTCGGATACACCTACAGCAGGAAGCACATCCGTCACCTTCGGTTCGCCGCTTGTGATCGTACCGGTCTTATCCAGTGCTACGATCTCCGTCTTTCCTGCATTTTCCAGCGATACCGCTGTCTTGAACATGATGCCGTTCTTCGCACCCATTCCGTTTCCTACCATGATCGCCACCGGTGTCGCCAGGCCAAGTGCACACGGGCAGCTGATGACCAGTACAGAAATACCGCGTGCGAGCGCAAATCCAATGCTCTCTCCCGCCAGCAGCCACACTGCGATCGTCACAAGCGCAATGGCAATAACCGTCGGAACAAAGACACCGGAAACCTTGTCCGCAATTTTTGCGATCGGTGCTTTTGTCGCAGCCGCATCACTGACCATCTGAATAATCTGAGAAAGTGTTGTGTCCTCTCCGACGCGCGTCGCTTCACAGGTCAGGAAACCAGACTGGTTTAAGGTCGCTGCGGAAACCGTATCTCCTTTTGCCTTATCAACCGGAATGCTCTCACCAGTCAGTGCCGACTCGTTTACCGCGCTGTTTCCATCGAGCACGATACCATCCACGGGTATATTTTCACCCGGACGTACCACAAAATGATCACCTTTTTTTACCTCTGAAATGCCAACCTGTACTTCTGCTCCGTTTCTCAGGACCGTTGCCGTTTTCGGTGCCAGCTTCATCAAACCTTTTAAGGCATCTGTCGTTTTTCCCTTTGAGTGCGCCTCCAGCATTTTCCCTACTGTGATCAGCGTCAGGATCATCGCTGCGGACTCAAAGTAAAACTCATGCATATACCCCATAACCCCATCCATATCTCCGAGCACCTGCGCATGTGTCATTGCAAAGAGCGCATACACGCTGTATCCGTAGGATGCGGTCGAACCGAGTGCCACCAGGGTATCCATGTTCGGAGCACCGTGCAGCAGACTCTTAAAACCACTGATAAAAAATTTCTGGTTAATCACCATGGTCGCTGTCGTGAAAAGCAGCTGTACAAGGCCCATCGCCACATGGTTTCCGTCAAAGAAATGCGGCAGCGGCCAGTTCCACATCATATGGCCCATCGACACATACATCAGCGGAATAAGCAGTACCAGAGATGCGATCAGCCGTTTTTTCAGAACCGGCGTTGTCTTATCCTTCAGCATCTCCTCATATTCTTCCATCGATGCCCCGGCACTTCCGCTTTCCTTTGTATGAGCCCCTTTTAAGGAAGCGCCGTATCCGGCCTCCTCGACCGCCCCGATCACTGCCTCCGGTGCTGCCGTTCCCTCAACTCCCATTGAATTTGTAAGCAGACTGACCGAACAGCTCGTCACGCCTTCCACTTTCGATACCGCTTTTTCCACACGAGCCGAGCATGCTGCACAGCTCATTCCGGTTACATTATATTGTTCCATTCGGTATTCCCTCCTGTCATTTCATCAGCTTCTGAAGCACACTTGCCAGCTCATCGAGCACCTCATCATTGCCGGCACGCACATTTTCGGCCACACAGGTATGCAGATGATTGGTAAGCAGTACACGGTTAAAGCTGTTGAGCGCTGCATTTACCGCCGCCACCTGCACCAGAATATCCGTACAGTACGCATCCTTCTCCAGCATGCCCTGAATGCCCCTCACCTGACCCTCAATCCGTTTCAGGCGGTTCATCAGGTCGCGGTACTCCTTTTCCGAGCGCTCCTTTGTCTTATGGCTGCACTGACAGCAGCACGATTCCTGCGCTGCTGCATCTTCCTTTTTTTCCGACACTTCTGTGATTTTGTCTTTTTTATTTTCCATTGGATCCTCCTGTTTTTCTGACTCAAGTCAAAGCGGATATTCGCAACCGCGCAGGGAACTTGCCTGGCTCGGTTAAACACAGTTCCGCGTTAATATACCCCCATCCCGTATCTTGCAATGCATAATATATACCCCCTAATGGTATTTGTCAAGATACTTTTCCACTCTTTTTTCTCATTATGCCCGATTTTATATTCTTTTTCTTCTGCCCAGGAAGACAGTAAAGCGGACATTCATAACCTTATCCGGAATAAGCCTGTCCCGCTTTGGTCAAAATGCCGTTTTTTAATTTTAGCAAAAATAGGACTGTTCCTTCGCCCTTTTTTCATATATAATAGAAAATTGTCTGCGAATCGTTATTATCATTTTAAAAGGAGAATTCACATGCAAAATTATCTGATCGTATTTCTGATATCCATGGTTCCGCTCATCGAGCTGCGAGGAGCGATCCCCTATGCCGTCGGATTTGGCATTCCGCTTTCCCAGGCTTACATCATCGCAATCATCGGCAATATGATTCCGGTACCGTTTATTTATCTCTTCGCCCGCAAAATTCTCGTATGGGGAAAGGACAAACCAGTCATCGGAAAATTCTTTACTTTCTGTCTTGAAAAGGGAGAAAAGGGCGGCAAAAAGCTGCAGGCTACAGCAGGCAAAGGACTTTTTGTTGCGCTGATGCTTTTTGTCGGCATCCCGCTTCCGGGCACGGGCGCATGGACCGGTACACTCGCCGCCAGCCTGCTCGATATGGATTTCAAATCCAGCGTACTTGCCGTACTGCTCGGCGTACTGCTGGCCGGCATCATCATGGGCGCTGCAAGCGCAGGGCTGTTTGGCGCAATCGGAGCTGTAATTGGATAAATCTGTTGGCGCATATTCGCCATCCGCTTCGCTGCCTGCCTCGTTTAAAACGCAAAGCCTCCACATACAGGATTTTTCCGGCCTGTATGCGGAGGCTTTTTACTTAGCCTGCAGTGTTTTTTACCTGTTCTCCTACAATTCCTCGATATACCTTACTCCCTCGACTCTTCGCAGGGTTCGTATCATAACATCATGGTCGAATTTTTTCTTTGATTTTACCGTCACCGTAAACGGAATTGTTTCTTCTGCATAATCATTCTCGCCCACCAGCTGCAGATTGCTGATCTCAAGATCCAGTTCTCGCATATTTTTTATAAACTGATGCATTGGTATCTTCCGATCCAGCTCGATATATGCATCCAGAGTCCGCGCATTCTGACGCACTGAGAAATCCAGTCTTTCAAGCAGACCGAGTGCAAAAAAGATAGCCGCACCTCCTGCCAGCGCAATCTCATATAGTCCGAGCCCCAGTGCCAGCCCCACGCAGGCTACTGCCCACAGTCCAGCCGCTGTTGTAAGACCTCTGATCTGATTATGTGGTGTTACGACAATCGTACCGGCGCCAAGAAATCCGATTCCGCTGATTACCTGTGCTCCCATACGTACCGGATCGCCCGTGTGATAGACCTGATATATGTACTGATTCACAAGCATCACCACGCAGGAGCCAATACAAACCAACATGTAGGTACGCAAACCAGCCGGACGATTTTTCATCCCCCGCTCGATTCCAAGTATTCCTCCAAAGAAAACCGCAGCCAGAATACGGATCCATATTCCGGCTGCGGTCAGTTCACGTGCTGCAATCATACTTTTTCTTTTCTGAACTGGTTCAGCTGATACGGCCAGTCTGTCTGAAGGATATCGATTCCCTTATCAATCAACTTGCCCCAGGACGCTTCTGGTCCTTTCGCCAGTGCCACATCATCCTCATATCCTGCATAAAGTCTGTGTCCCGGCTTATTTCCAAGTGTGATCACATTTGCCCAGTAATAAAGCCCCTGCTCATGAATCCATGCAATGCTTTCATCCCGGAACAGATCGGTATCTTCAGAAGAAAGAATCGCCTCCACACCGACTACATTAATGTCCGGATACGACAGTACTTTCTTAACCTCCTCCATATTGTAGGCGATCGGCATATACATATATTTATTCGGACAGTTCTGGAAAAATTCCAGATATTCCTCTTTTACCGGCGTTTTAATCACTGCCTGTGAGATCGCATGCGGATATTTCTGCATTATCTCGTCCAGTTTCGCAAGAGACGGCCAGGAACGATCCACATTGAACAGTTCCCCGTTTGTATAATGCTCAAGAAGCTGTTCAAAGCGCTGCAGATATCTGCCGCTCGGCTCTCCGAGACCATTTCTGCACATCAGACTGTCCACTTCTTCTGACGACATACTTAAAATACTCTGATCTTTTCCGAGAACTCTCCACTCTCCTCCGTCATGAAACATATACAGAACTCCGTCTGTTGTCTCAGACAGGTCACACTCAAAAAGATCCGCTCCCATTGCTCTGCAGGCATCGTATGCTTCTATCGTGTTTTCAATGATATTTCCGCACCATACGCCTCGATGAACTGCGATCAGCACTTTTTTTTCTTCAAATCTGCGATTCAGTTTTTCATTAATCGCTTTGTACTTTTCTTTTCCAAACATTTCCTTTTCCTCCTGTCTGTCCGATGGATATTTTCATTCGACTTTTATTTCGTATCCAATCAAAGCGGATATTCGCAAACCGATTTCATTACCTGCTCATAACCTTTATCATGCGCAGGTTTATCTCAGGCTTATGATACAAACAAGCCCCTGCTCACTGCGTATCATCTAATTTACTGTTTCCTCGCCCGTATACCAGATAAAGCACGATTCCGGAAATCACCATCATTAATACTGCATATACAAAGGTCAGTGCGGAATTATCCGCATTCGTCTGTGCATCGGTAAGTTCTTTGATATATACACCCAGCGGCTGATTTAACGGATGATATAAAAATACGGACATATCATAATCTCCAAGCAAGCCATTAAAATTCAGCGCAAGAATTGCGAGAACGGTCGGAAGAACCACCGGAAGGATCACGCGGAAAAACGTATAGATGGAGCTGGCCCCAAGATTTTTTGCTGCGTCCTCCAAAGAATCATCCAATGCAAAAAACGCGGCCTTGGTCATTCGAAGCGTGAATGGAATTTTAATGATCACATACCCGAGAAACATCAGGAAAAAGCTTCCCGTCAGCACCTTTCCAAACATCAGAGGATTCGGCCTGTTATACGTTGTGATCAGTCCGATCGCAATCAGTGTCGTTGGCAGCAGCCACGGAATCAGAAGTCCGTATTCCAGCGCTGTTCCAAACCCATTCTTTTTCTTCTGAATCACACGGCAGGCAAACAGTACAAGTACCGCAACCGCTGCCGCAGCCAGAGCTGAATAGGCAATGCTGACCAGAAACGGCTTGTATGCCGTTACTTTCGAAAATACAGCTTTATAATTTTCCAGTGTAAGCGTTGAAAAATTCAGTTCCCGTTTTGCGATAGATGCGGAATCCATAAATGAAAACAGAACAATCAGAACCACCGGCACCACATAAATCAGGAACAACACGTATGCATAAATATGAACCAGTGCGTTCACAATCGGATTACGGATCTTCTGCTTTGTAATCGTAGTTTTTACCTTTGATACCGACATGTAATGTCCCCGTTTTTCGATCTGTATCATAATAGTAAAAAGCAAAACCGTCGCAAGACCCAGAATCAGTGCCAGAAGCGCTGCCAGATCCTTTGAATTGTCGTTTTTCGAAAACGTCAGAATCATCGGTGTAATCGTCTGAAACTCTGTGCCTCCGATCAGAAGCGGAACAGATGTCGCCGACAAGCCCGTAATAAAAGTAAGAATTGTCACTGCCAGAAGTGATGGAGTGAGCACCGGCAAAACTACTTTAAACAGAATACGCATCGTGGATGCTCCCATATTCTGAGCAGCCTCCACTGTCTGAAAATCGACTGCCCGCATTGCATTCCGCAAAAAGATCATATGATTTGAGGTGCAGGCAAACGTCATGACAAACAGTACTGCCCAGTATCCATGAAACCAGTCCGTCGGAAACGCCGGAAATATCTTTGCCAGAAAGCCGGTCAGAATGCCCTTGTTTCCATAAATAAATTTATACCCGGATGCAAGAATAATTCCGCCATAAATCAATGTTGTCATGTATCCGAGCCGCAGAATTTTTGCACCCTTTACCTCAAAATATTCCGTAATAAGCACAAGACTGACTCCTATAACACCAACCGTGATCGACAAGGTAGGTGCCAGAATAAAGCTGTTTTTTAAACTCCGCATTGCCTTCGCCGATCCAATCAGCTTCTGCAGCGGTTCCAGCGTAAAATGTCCGTCCTGGACAAATACAGACCAGATCGTATTGATATTGGGATAGATCAGGCATGCAACAATAAACCACAAAAAGAAGAGAAATGCAAAAATATTCAGTTTTTTCTTTTTCATATTTTATCACCCCTCATATTGCATGATATCTTCCTGCCTGAACGATACCGTTACCTTTTCTCCTGCATCATATAATGGTTTTCCGCTGTTTTTTTCGATTACCTTGATCTGCTGGCCACCGGCCTCCAGCGTATATTTAATGTACAAACCATAATATTCCATATTTTTAACGGTTGCCTCAATCTGAAAAGCATCTCCGCCAACTTCCCCGTTTACATGCATGCGTTCGAGGCGAATGTAACAGTGCTTTTGCAGATCCACACCGGCGCACAGCCCTGCTCCGGAAGCTTTCAGGAAGTTTTCCTCCAACCGATTAATATCGCCGATAAAATTACATACAAATTCTGTTGCCGAATGATTGTAGATTTCATCCGGTCTGCCGATCTGCTCAATCACTCCTTTATTAAAAACTGCAATGCGATTCGATAAGGTCAGTGCTTCCTCCTGATCGTGCGTTACATACACAGTCGTGATTCCGAATTTTCTCTGCAGATCCTTCAGTTCATTTCTAAGCTGAATGCGCAGCTTTGCATCCAGGTTTGACAGCGGCTCATCCAGACAGATAATCTCCGGTGAGGTAACAAGCGCTCTTGCTATCGCCACTCTTTGCTGCTGTCCTCCGGAAAGCTCCGAAACCTTCTTTTTCAGCTGTTCTTCATTTAAATCTACTTTTTCCGCCATCGTCAAAACCTTCTGGCGGATATCTTCTTTATTCATTTTTTGCACCTTCAGACCAAAAGCGATATTTTCAAACACAGTCATGGTCGGAAATAATGCATAGCTTTGGAATACCATTCCAATATTTCGTTTCTCTACCGGCATATTCGTAATATCCGTTCCACGTACACTGACAGTCCCGCTGCTCGGCTGAATAAATCCGGTAATTGTACGAAGTGTCGTCGTTTTGCCACAACCGGACGGACCAAGAAACGTAAAAAATTCGCCCTCTTTTACATGAATATTAATATTTTTCAGCGCTTCGAAACTGCCAAATCTGACACCAATATTTTCAAGTCTTATCATGACTCTTCTCCTTAATTGTTTCTGCTGCAGCTTTCCGTTTTCAGGAAAACTGCAGCTTTATTTTCTGTTCTGTGCTCAAACCGGCAGTTTGAACAGCAACCTTTGATTGTTCGGCTTTCAGTTCAGGCCAAACGCTTCCTTACGGAATATAATTCAGCTCGATCTCTTCACACCAGTCATCCAGATGATCTGTCACAAATGACCAGTCAATATCCTGTGCCGGAAGATCTGCGATCTTCTGATTGAACTCGTTTGCCATTGCTACTGCATTTGTATTTGCCGGAAGGGTGGAGAACTGCTGTGCCCACTCGCCCTGAATCTGCGCACTTCCAAACCAGTCTACGAAACGCTCTGCTTCTTCCTGATTTTTTGTGCCATTTACAATTCCAACGCTTTCTACCAGATACGGAATACCACACTCCGGCACAACGTATCCGGTATCGGTTCCGTACTGCTCATCACGTGCCTCAATTCCGCTCGACCAGATCTGTCCCATCATAACAGGGTTATCCGGATCTGAAATATGCGCATAGAGGTCAACGCCTTCCTCTGACGGAACTCCGTTTTCATAGTATGCTGCAATCTGCTCCCAGCCTTCATCAGAGATTCCAAGCTTTCCGTTTTCATCCTGGTAACGGCTGAGAATTCCGGTCAGGACATGGCGCACCGTTGCTCCTCCAAGTCCGTTTCCTGTGTATTCATATTTTCCTTTATACTCATCCTTCGTCCAAAGATCGGTCCAGTCTGTCGGAGCCTCTTCTTCGCTGAGCTGATTCTTATCATAAGCCAGAAGAATCGCCTGCTTTACGATCGCATGGTAATAATCCTCCGTGTCATTTAATCCCTCGGATACTTCGTCCGCCCATGCCGGCTTATATACGGTCAGAAGCTCCTGCTTCTTCAGTGTCTCCCATACACTGGTGTACATACCGAATGCCACATCTGCAATCGGTGAATACTTTTCTGCATTTAATCTTGTGATCATTTCTGCCGGAGCCAGGCTTACATACTGAATCTTAAATCCGTCCTCTGCCGCTCTGTCAGCCAGCCAGTCGCCTCTTCCGTCTGAAACAGAATTGGAATAAACAGTCAGGGTAACTCCGGTTCCCTTCACTTCTTCTGCCGCATAGGATGTCGTCATCGTCATGCCAATTGCCGTAGCTGCTGCTAAAATTGCGATCATTCTCTTTTTCATTACCATTCTCCTTTTTATGAATCTTCTTTTCAGTTTCCTTTGCATCTCTGCCTTGTAGCTTTATTCTATTCCTTTTATTGGTACGTGTCAATTATTTATTTGGATTTTTTTTGATTTCATAAACTTTTCCTAATTTTCATGGCATTTTCCTTCCGTCCCCTCCTGTTTTTTGTCTATTTTTTCTATTTCTCGTCATTCTTAGTTTGAACGAACCAATTTTATCATTGAACAGTATCTGTTTCTGGTTTCAGACAGCATCCAGAGTTCCCGTCTTGTATTCCTATCTGTTTCCACAGCTATCCCAATCTGCTCTGCAGCTATCTCCATCTGCTTCTACAGCACACCACAGTTCTCCAGCTTATGAAGTGCATCCTCATAGCCGCAAAAAGTGATCCCTGTCATTCCAATCTCACATGCAGCCTGCGCATTTTTCGGATTATCATCGAAAAAGATACACTCTTCTGCCTTCAGATGATATCTTTCCATCAGCTCAGCGAACAGCCAGCGGTTTGGTTTTACCATTTTCACTTCATAGGAAAACAGCCCTCCATCCATCAGCTCTGTAAAATCCAGTTCTTTTTTCGTCTCCTGCAGTGCGTACTCTCCATAATTCGACAGATAATAGACCTGATATCCTTTCTCCTTCAGTGTTTTGATCAGCTTCTTTGTATAAGGATACTGGCGGATTGTATTGGAATACAGTCCAATCGCCTTTCTGATATCTGCCTCATACTGCGGGATTTTTGCGCAGAATCTTCGTATCACTTCTTCTGTCGTCATGACCCCTCGATCCATCTCATTCCAGTCACTGCTCCGGTATACCGCATCTGCAATCGCTTCATATTCTTCCTCTGGAAGATGAAAAGATCTCAGATTTCCCTCCCAGTCAAACGCTGCAAGCACGTTTCCAATGTCAAAAATAATATTCTTTATCATTTCCTTTTTCCTCCGTTTTCTTTTTTATGTACTTTTAGCTTCTTTCCTGCACTTGCTTTTGAAGATTTCAATCGTACATTTTTGTTTTATCATTATTATTGGTACGTGTCAATGTTTATTCTTTTCATCTTGCAAAATGCTTCTTTTTCTGATATTGTTACTATAGAAAAATCGTGAAAGGATGTAAACAGAATATCCCGAAAGGAGCAACTTTATGCCCACAATCAAAGATATTGCACGTGAAGCCGGTGTCTCCCATGGCACCGTATCCAATGTTTTAAATAAAACCGGAAAGGTCAGCATTGAAAAAATCAAACTCGTAGAAGAAGCCGCCCGTAAGCTTGGATACGTTCCAAATGCGCAGGCACAGATGCTGCGCCAGGGAACCCCTACCTCTGTGGCCCTTCTTCTTCCGACTCTCCGGGAAGATATCTATCTCGACCTTTATCAGTCGCTGCAGACCGCCATGCACAAAAATGGTTATGAAACCTTTATTTACGAGACGAATGACATCGCCGGAACAGAAAAAGCAATTCTGGAAAAGCTTCCGTTTTCCGGAATTGCTGCCGTTGTCTCTGTTTCCTGCCTGCTTGATTCCGAGCCTTCTGCCTATCAGGCCATTCCCTGTCCTGTTTTTTTTGCAGAAAGAATTCCGGAACAGCTTTCCAAAAACCAGTATGCCCTCTCATTTGATTATCGGTCTGCAGGCAAATGCATTGCATCGTTCGCAGAAAAAAACGGTTGGGAAAGAATCGCCTTCTTCTGTGATCCAAACAATTTCTGCAGCAGCCGGGAGCTTCTTGCCGGAATCCGGCAGACTCTCAGGTGCAGTGAAGAAAAAATACAGGTATTTTCTTCTGATATCAGCCTTACCACTGCAAAGGCCTTCAGCATTATCCAGGCGGAAACTGCCTTCGACTGTGTCATAACGTCAAGCTCTCTTCGGGCTAAGGCTCTGGATTTCGCACTCCAGCTTTCAAAGCCTGCAAAAAGGCCTGCTATTTTTACCGTCGGTGCTGCTTCTCATTCTTACTGTACTACCTTCGAATTTGACTACAGTCAGATCGGCACAAAAATATCCAAGCTCTTCACCGCATACCAGCAGGATGCCTCTGTTTTACCAGGGCAGACCGTTTTCGAAGGAAAAGGAATTCCATACACCTTTCCAAATGTCATCAGGCAAAGCCCCTGTGAGCTCACTATGCTGACTCTGAATTCCCCTTCCACACAGGCCCTGCAGAAATTAATTCCTCTGTTTGAAGAAATAAGTGGAATCCGTCTGAAAATCAGCAGTCTTGCCTATGATGATCTGCACTCCTATATTGAAATGCTGAATAAACATTTCTATTTTGATCTGGTTCGAATGGACGTTGCCCGTCTCAATACGCTTGGCCCATCCACCTATCTTCCTCTTGATGAGATCGGGATCTCGCCGGACATCTTTCCGGTCAGACTGATTCAGCCGGCGTACAATAATTACAGCATGGTAAACGACACGCGCTACACGCTTCCGCTCGATCCAAGCGTTCAGGTTTTTCTGTATCGCAAGGATCTGTTTGAAAATGCAACGCTTTGCCGTGCTTATTACGAACGTTACCGGGAAGCTCTTGCCGTACCGGAAACAATCGAACAGTTCCTGCACGTTGCGGAATTTTTCACTGCACATTACAATCCCGATTCTCCAACCAGATACGGTACCACACTTACTACCGGCTCTTCTTTTTTTGCAGCCAGTGACTTTCTTCCGTATTTCATGGCAGACCATTATGATACCTTCTGTTCCGGAGAACCCATCCGGTTAAATACACCGGAAATGATACAGGCAATGGAAAAATATCAGAAAATGGCGCGTTTTGCAGCACATGAAAATACCTGGACCGACAGCATCCAGCAGTTCGCTGCCGGAAATGTTGCGTCTGTCACCATTTATTCCAACCACACCGGATCCATCATCAATACGAAGCATTCAAATATTGCAGGAAAAATCAGCTCAGGGATCATTCCCGGCCATCACCCGCTGTTAGGAGGCGGCGTGCTCGGAGTATCAAAACACTCCTCCAAAATCGAAGCCTGCAGGCAGTTCTTCCGCTGGTATTATTCACCGGATACCGCCTCTCTTCTGGCACGGCTCGGAGGAAGCTCTCCTCTTCTCGATATTTACAACGATTTTAAAAACCGAACTGTCTTCCCATGGCTCAGTGCTTCAAAAAAGAGCTTTGAAATCGGAATAAGAGGAGTCGATCCTGATATCGCCCCGGATTTTTCCACGGTTCACTACGAATTTGCCCTCGGTATTGCGATACGAAATCTGATTGCGGGAAGTGCAACGCCGCAGGAAGCCGCCGCAATGGCCCAGGCTATCTATGATGCCCCATCTGCTCCGGGTAAAAGCATCTAAAATAAAAAACTCTGAATGAAACGCTTCTGTTGATTTTGCGTCCATTCAGAGTTTTTTATAACTATACCAATCACGCGGGACGTTTATTTGAGTTTCACACCCCGATCATTTCTCCAAGCTTCTTCGTCATCTCCTCGATGCAGCCCTCTTCATACGGCACATTCAGTCCGACTTCATGCAGCATATCCGCATAAAATTTTCCGGCTGACAGACGGCAGAGCTTTAAATAGCTCTCCCATGCTTCTTCATAATTTTCCATCATCTTTACCTTATACATAAACGCACACGTCTGCGCCAGAACGTAATCGATGTAATAAAACGGATCATTGAAAATATGCTGCTGCTTCTGCCAGAATCCGCCTTTTGAAAAGAACGGATCACCTTCATAATCCAGATGCGGCTTGTAGGTCTGCTCCAGCTTTGTCCATGCCTGTCTGCGCTCCTGCGGTGTCATTTCCGGATGCTCATAGACAATATGCTGGAATTCATCCACCATACATCCATACGGAATAAAGGCCGCTGCATCCTCAAGATGCATCGTGCGATACCGGTCCGCATCTGCTCCAAGGAACATTTCCATATACTTATCTGCAAAGAACTCCATTGACATGGAATGAATCTCCGCTGTCTCCATTGTGATATCCCAATGCTCCTGAATCGGATCCTCTGCCGCAAGAAAGCCCTGGAATGCATGACCGCACTCGTGCGTAATGACATCAAGGTCACCGCTTGTGCCGTTAAAGTTTGCAAAGACAAACGGTGCATTGTAATCCGGAAGGAATGTCATATAACCGCCCGCCCGTTTTGTTTTGCGGCCCAATACATCAAACAGTTCATTCTCCATCATGAAATCCATGAATTTCGCAGTTTCCGGCGATAAATCATGATACATTTTCTGGCCGGCCTGCAGAATCTCCTCCGGCTTCATCGCAGGCGCCGGATTTCCTTCTTTAAAATAAACGCTTTCATCAATGTAAGAAAGCTTCTCCACACCAAGACGCTTTCTGCGCTTTTCATGAAGCTTCTGTGTAAATGGCACAAAATACGTCCGTATCTGCTCCCTGAAACGCTCCACCTCTTCTTTTCCGTAGGAATTACGCATCATCCGATAATAACCAAGCTCTACAAAATTTTCATATCCCATTTTTCTGGCCTGCTCTGTACGGTTTTTTACCAGCTCATCGTAAAGCTCGTCCAGCTGATCCGAAATACTTTCAAAAAATGCACTGTATTTCTTCCACGCAAGGCGGCGTACATCACGGTCCTTGCTCGTCATATACGGACGCAGCAGGGAAAGATTCAGTTCTTCTCCCTCCCAGTCAATCTTCGCCGTTGCGATCAGTTTATTATAACGGTTTACAAGTGCATTTTCATTCTGCATCAGCGGAATAAGTGATTCGTCAAACGCTTTTTGTGCGATCTCCATATTTTTGAACGCTACCGGCCCGATCTTTTTTTCCAGCTCTGCGCGGTACGGTGAATGGAACAGCTCCTTTTCGTACGTCTGCTTCAGATTCTGAATTTCCGGCTGGATTTCATCGTAATAATCCTGCTCCTTTTCATAAAATGCATCTGTCATATCGACATCATGGCGAATATGTGCCAGTGTCGTTACTGTCGCGATATGATTCGTCAGCTTGTAATATTTCTGATGCACCGCAAACTGCTCTTCTCCGCTCTTCGCCAGCTTCAGCTCTTCGGTCAGTGCCTGAAATTCTGCTTTTACTTTTTCCAGATCCAGCCGCTGGTACGGCATATCCTGAAATTTCATACTTTTCTTTACCCCCTGTTTTTTGTTGTTCGTTTCAGAAATGCCCTGCATCTCTCGCTTGCCATCTGGTATATACGATATCCGGGCACGAACAAAGACAGTGTAACACAAAACCTGGTTTTCCGCAAAGACTTTCCACTCCCTCTGTCATCTCCCCTGTAAGCCAAAGTGCAAAATACTTGCGCAAATTTTATTTCTGGCTTATACTTGGCGATAATGAAGCATGTTATCACACAGAAAGGAAATCCGGAAAAATGGAAAATATCACTCTGATCGGTATGCCGGGAGCCGGAAAAAGTACGGTCGGCATTGTTCTCGCAAAAGTTCTCGGCTATGATTTCGTTGACACAGACCTTCTGATCCAGAAAGAAGAAAACCGTCTTCTCTGGCAGATCATGCGCGATGAGGGAATTGAAGGGTTCAACCGCATCGAGGAACGTGTCAACAGTACGGTAACTGCAGAACACTCCGTTATCTCACCAGGCGGAAGCGTCGTCTACAGTGACCGTTCTATGAAGCATCTGCGGGATATCAGTACCGTCATCTATCTGAAGGTCAATTGCCAGACACTTGCAAGGCGGCTTGGTGACCTGAAAAAACGAGGCGTTGTTTTAAAACCCGGTCAGACACTTCAGGATCTCTACAAAGAGCGTATCCCCCTCTATGAAAAATACGCTCATCTGACGGTCGATGTCAGCAAAACGGACGTTGCCGGTGCCGTTGCACTTGTCCAGTCCGCACTTGCCACATACCAGGAGCGTCCTGTTTCCAGACCTTCTCAAAAATGATCCGCCATGAATCTTATTTTTCATATTGATGTCAATTCCGCTTTTTTAAGCTGGAGTGCTGCCGAAAAACTAAAAAATGATCCCTCCCTTGATCTGCGGACGATTCCATCGATTATCGGCGGTGATAAAAAAAGCAGGCACGGCGTTGTCCTTGCCAAATCGGTTCCCGCAAAAAAATACGGGATTCAGACAGGGGAACCTGTTATAAACGCATTCCGGAAATGCCCGTTTCTTGTCATGGAGCCACCGGATCATCAGCTGTATCACAGACGCAGCCAGGAACTGATGGAATTGCTCGGAAGCTATACCTCTGATATTGAGCAGGTTTCCATCGACGAATGCTATCTGGCTTACTCTCCGATCAGCCACCGCTTTTCCTCACCGGAATCTGCCGCAAGAACGATTGCCGATCAGGTACGGACTACGCTTGGTTTTACGGTCAACGTCGGGATTGCCCCGAACAAGCTGCTTGCCAAAATGGCCAGCGACTTCGAAAAACCCGACCGCGTCCACACACTCTATACGGAGGAGATTCCGGTAAAAATGTGGCCGCTCTCCGTGCGCGAGCTTTTTATGGTCGGCAAAAGCAGTGCCGCAAGGCTTGAGGAGCTCGGGATCCACACAATCGGGGAGCTGGCACACGCTTCCCCTGAATTTCTCGAAACGCAGTTCAAAAGCCAGGGGCGCATGATGTGGGAGCACGCAAACGGCATTGACCACTCCGCGCTTGTACCGAACGATCATACCTTCAAAGGAATCGGAAACTCTACGACGCTTGCAAGTGATGCAACAGATGCCAGACAGGCAAAGCAGGTGCTCCTCTCACTGTCGGAACAGGTTTCCGGACGACTGCGCAGGAAATCACAGCTCGCTCATACAATCACAGTCGAAATCAAATACAATGACTTTCGTTCCTGCTCCAGACAAACGCAGCTTCTCACGCCCATCTCCACCTGTGATGCACTCTACAGCTGCGCCTGCCGTCTCTTTGATGAGCTGTGGAACGGCACTCCGATCCGGCTTCTCGGCATTCGTACCACCAAATTACAGGCCGAATCCGATCCGGTCCAGCTTTCCTTATTCGACGGGGATTTTCCGCTTTTTCCAGCTGATTCTTCCGAACCATCCACTGTTTCCGGCTCTGCCGCTTCCTCTCATCCGCCAAAACCGGATCTTGAAAAACAGCGCAGGCTCGATGCCGCCATGGATGAAATCAAAAAGAAATTCGGAGAAACTGCCGTGATGCGTGGCTCCTTTCTGGAAAAGAAAAAAAATCAGCAGAAGCCTTCCTGAAAAAACATTCATCACAAAGCATTTTTATTCATTCGATTTTTTTCTTGACATCAAGAAATCACGGGCGTAAACTACAACGTAAGAATGTACTAGCAGAGGTAAAATGCAAAAAATTCCGACAGTACATAAGAAAGAAAGGGATGTATAAATCATGGAAAAGAAAAATATTGACTGGAGCAGCATCGGTTTCGGCTATATTCCGACCGACAAGCGTTTTGTAGCAAATTATAAAAACGGTGCATGGGATGAGGGCGTTCTGACCTCCGATCCGATGGTAACAATTTCCGAGTGTGCGGGCGTTCTGCAGTACGCACAGACCTGTTTTGAGGGTATGAAAGCTTACACAACGGAAGACGGACACATCGTTACGTTCCGCCCGGATCTGAACGCTGAGCGTATGGAGAGCTCCTGCAAGAGACTGGAGATGCCGGTATTCCCGAAGGAACGTTTCGTAGACGCAGTCGTTCAGACCGTAGCTGCAAATGAAGCTTACGTTCCGCCTTATGGCTCCGGCGCAACACTTTACATCCGTCCGTACATGTTCGGAAGCGACGCAGTTATCGGCGTAAAACCGGCAAATGAGTATCAGTTCCGTATCTTCACTACCCCGGTAGGCCCGTACTTCAAGGGCGGCGCAAAGCCGATCACGATCCGTGTCTGCGATTACGACCGCGCAGCTCCACATGGCACCGGCCATATCAAAGCCGGCCTGAACTACGCAATGAGCCTTTATGCAATCATGGACGCACACCGTCAGGGCTACGATGAGAATATGTATCTTGATGCAGCGACCAGAACAAAGGTAGAGGAGACAGGCGGTGCAAACTTCCTGTTCGTCACAAAGGACAATAAGGTCGTTACTCCGAAGTCCAACAGCATTCTTCCGTCCATTCCCCGCCGCTCTCTGCTCGTAGTAGCAAAGGACTACCTCGGACTCGAGGTTGAGGAGCGCGAGGTCTACTTCGACGAAGTAAAAGACTTTGCAGAGTGCGGTCTTTGCGGTACAGCAGCCGTTATCTCCCCGGTTGGCAAGATTGTCGATCACGGCAAAGAAATCTGCTTCCCGAGCGGTATGACCGAGATGGGACCGATCACGAAGAAGCTGTATGAGACACTGACCGGCATCCAGATGGGCCGCATCCAGGCACCGGAAGGCTGGATCAAAGTCATCAAATAAAACGGTACAATGATTCACAGTCTGCCTGATTTCGGCAGCCTATAGCAATTCAATAAAATAAAAACAAGGTACGGTTTAATGCGATATGTAACTATCGGCAGACCGTACCTTTTCTGTTGCTTTCGTTTCTGTTGCTTCTGTTTTTTCTGCGATGCATTCTTCCTTGTCTTTCGCACTCTGCTGAACTGTCTTAAATGCATTATTTACGAGGATTGCTATAGATTAAAGCGGATATCCACGATCCGCTTTGCTGCCCGCTCCTGACCGCTTCTTACCGCCCCATCTGCCGCAGCTGCTCCTCGATCGCCTGGCTGCTCTCGTCTACGAGAAGCTGACGGTTGTAGCGATAATAGCGCTCACACTCATACTGCTGCAGGAACTGCACCGTATAATAATCGCTGTTCAGCTCGGTCACGAAAATGACCATCTCCTGACCGCTGCCAAACACCTCTTCCATAAAATCAAATGCGTACTCCAGCATCTGTGACGCAGCCGTTTCTTCCTGTTCCTGCTGATCCTGAAGCGTTCCAAACCAGTCTCTGATCTTCTCAAAAACCTCCGCTCCGCTTCCCTCCTGCGCCAGATCCCAGACATCCTTTTCCAGAAGCCCAAGCACATCGCGGTAAATACGTTCTTCCAGCCTGGTCAGCAGTTCTGCCTTTTTCTTCGTTTCATATTCTTTCGCAAAGGCTTCTGTCGTCTGCTTTACAAAGGCCAGCGGATTTGTCCCGCCTTCTTCTGTCAGTCCTTCGCATAGCTCTTTTAACTGCCCGTAAAGCAAATCGATCCTCTTCTGGCCGCGCAGCACATCCGCAAACGCATTCCGAACGCGTGAAAGCAGCAGACTGACTACACTCAGTTTTTCATCGAAGGATGCATGACTCGCCTTTTTCTTCAATGCGTCATCAATCTCACCGCGCAGCACTGCTTCCAATTGATAATCCATCTGATACTTCTCGTATAATTCCAGATAATTTGCAAAATCCTTCGCGATCTTTTCATGCTGAATATACTGACGCACAACCTCACGATCCATTTTTTTGCCCAGCTTTTCGTAGACCACCAGCATCTGGGACAGATCCTCCCAGCCACGCGGTGTCGCAAATGTCCTGCCGTCTACCGTCGTCTCCATCCGATAAAAATTCGCCGTTCTCGTACTCAGGTAAGAAATAACGGCCGGATGCAGCTGGTTTTTCACCGCATACTCTTTCCATACCGCAAAATCCGGCTCCACCTCAATCTTTTTCACACGGTCCATCGTCACAACGTCAAATTCACGGACAGATTTATTGTATTCCGGCGGATTTCCGGCTGCTACGATCACCCAGCCCTGCGGGATCTCATGATTTCCAAACATCTTACACTGAAGGAACTGCAGCATCGCCGGAGCCAGCGTCTCTGAAACACAGTTGATCTCATCAATGAACAAGATCCCCTCTTTCAATCCGGTCTTCTCGATCTTATTATAAATGGAAGCTACGATCTCACTCATCGTATATTCCGTCACGGAATACTCTTTGCCGCCAAACTCCTTTTTTGAAATAAACGGCAGGCCGATCGCACTCTGTCTCGTATGATGCGTGATTGTATAAGAGACAAGCCCTACTTGGCACTCCCGCGCGATCTGCTCCATGATCTGGGTCTTTCCGATACCAGGTGCACCGAGCAGCAGCACCGGCCGCTGACGGATCTGCGGGATCACATATTCCCCATATTCATCCTTTAAAAGATACGCTTCGATCGTATCCTTGATTTCCTGTTTTGCACGTTTGATATTCATATACTATTCTTCCTTTTTACTTTTTTCCGTCTGTTCAGTTTCGCCGTATTTTATCTTTATCCATCAGCGTCACCATTGTTTTTTCGCCCTTTACCATGCAGCAGTTTTCTTTCGCTTCCGGCCTCTTTCTACCGTTACTGCCATTTTTATTTCTCTTACAATGATTCTGTCTTCTCTCGTTCTATGCAGTCCATCAATTCTTCCTTCTCAAGGATCAGCTTCATAGCCCACGGCGGAACGTCCATATCCCGGTAATCCTCTTTCATAAAGACGAATGCCGTGTCATACGGCGGCTTCTTCATCGGAAACGTCCCATAGCCGTCCGTAAAATAAATCAGTCCCCGCAGCTTCGTAAAGGTTTTTTTTGCCAGCAGCTCCTGTACATATAGAAATGCCGGCCGAAAATCCGTCCCGCCAAAGCCTTTCACCGTAAAGTGCTGCAGATAATCTTCCATCTCCTCATGATTTCGGATCACTACATCCTCCTGCACCCGGTCATCACACTGGATGATGTGAATATGCAGCTTCCGGAAAAAGCTTTCCGATTCGCTCAGCACCGCATACGTCTGATCGAGAAATGCACGGACCAGCTCCCCCTTGCACGACATTGAGGTATCGATCACAATCACAAAATCCTCGACCCGCTGCTCCTCCTTCGTCTCAAGCGGTTCGATCAGCGGCATGTTTCCGTAAAGCTCCATCCCGTAATTATAAAAAATATAATCAAAGGAATCCATGTCTACTTTCATTTCTTCCTTTAATACCGAAAACTTGCGCAGAAATTCCCGGTAATCGTACCGCTGTCGGTTCTCCGCCGCGATGCTCTCCTCCAGAGTGCGCACATCATCCGCCGCCTCTTTCGAAAATGTCTCCATTTCGGTCTGCATCCGATCCCGGATATCATCCCAGCGCTGCCTCTGCGGCTGCGGACTGTTCTTCTTCTGATTCTGGTCATTCTCCCACTCACGGTGATCGTCCACGGTAAACTCCCGTTTCAAAAGCTCCAGCTGCATTACCGACGGATGCTCCTCACACAGAAACCGATAAACCCGCTCCGCTGTCACAACACCGCCCCGTTCCTTCAGCTTCCGGTAATATTCCCGGCGCACCTGACGTTTCGGCACAAGCACCGCCTTTAAATACAGATCGTCGATAATCGATTCAGCGGCAATATCACACGCAAGATTCCAGTATTTTGCATCCCGATCCTTCCGATTCCAGAGGTGGCAGAACAGACAATGTACGATACTGTGCAGATAGGCCCGGTTGATCACCGGCCGTCCCTTTCGAAACAATGCCACAACGCCGTCCGGCTGAAAATAAAGATTGTTTCCGTCCGTTCCAAGTCTGCGGATCTGTCCATCCGGCACAAAACGCAGGCTTGAAAGCGCCACATCCAGAAAACGCATATTCAGATACAGTTCATTTCGTGCCACCCGCAGGATCTCCATGCCAATCTGAACAAACGAAAGCGTCTCTTCCTTCTCCTGATAAATGGCATTTTTTTCTGTCATGGCTTTCCACCTCTTTTCTAAAAGTACAGTGATAATAAAATAACATCAACGCATATTGTAAAACAGCCATTCGATGTCCCGAATTTTTACAAAGGTCAGGGTCAAAAGGTATTTTTCCCTCAACTACATACACTTACCCTTTTACAGCTCAAGCCGTGCACGCTTCTTCACTGGCGCATGGTGTGCATGGCGATAATCCATCACAAAGCTCAGTGCCTCCGCATACTGTTTTTTTCCGGCCCATTCCGTCACAGCTTCCAAAAAGCAGTCAAGAGCCATTCCCCCAGCTGTTTCCGGCTCCTTTTTTTCCTTTTCCAACGCCCGGCAAATCCATCGTATTTCTTCGATCCGTCTGCTTTTTGTCAAAAATTCTGCATATTCCCTTACATGATTTTTCAGAAAATCCAGATAACATTCTCTTGCACGCCCACTCAGTTCTTTCGGATAACGAAGCCTCCAAAGCGCAAGCTGCAATACAAATTCCCCGGATTCCTGCGCCATGGCATGTGGAAATGCATTGTCGTATTGATAAAAATCAATTTTTCTTCCCTGGAAACAGTTTCGATATAAGATGCCGCTTCCGTGTACATGTGTCTCCAGAATCCGCGCCGGTGTGTTCTCCACGCCCTCCTCATAAAACTCCGGAAACATCAGGCGGGCCGTCACCGGTGCACGGTATGGGCGCTCCGGATCAGTGGTTCTGTCTGCTCCCTGATTTTTCAGTTCAATATAATCCACACAGAGCTCCTCCCGGATCTCATCCAGCATATCCTTCAGCATCGAACTGCCGTCCCCGCTCACCGCCATACAAATCGATCGAATATGATGACACCCGGTAAAAACACCGCTGCCCCAGTCCTTCAGTCCACCTCCAAACGAAAGCTTTTTCAGATGGTCGCAGTTGTAAAAGCAGTAGCGTCCAACCCGCACGACAGAAAGCGGAAATACAACCTCTTCCAGCTTTGCATCAAGTACCGGAAGATTTTTCTCCCCAAAAACAGATCTGCTGATTCTGATTTTTCCCTCTGCCAACTCCTTTTGAAACACGGCCTCATCGAGATGCGCCGAAAACGCATACGCCCCAATCTCCGTCACCGGAAGTCCGTCAATCTCTTCCGGAATCACAGCTTTCGTATCACGTGAAAAACAGCGCCTGATGACTGCGCTGTTTCCTTTCTTTTCATATGCAAATGTCTGCGTAAACTCTGCCCCCTGCTCCTGCAGCATGTCTGTATCCTCCGCGCTTCTTTTTCCGCTCTGGGGCAAGTTCCTTCCTTTCGAACCCAATAGTAAAGTGGACATTCACAATCCGCTTCGCGATCTGTCGTTCAAAATCCGTTTCTTCTTACCTGCTCCATGAAATCTTGCCATCATTCTACTCTGCTTTTCGTGGAAACACAAGAGGTTTGTGGAATTTTGCTTACGCTGTTTTCGCTAAGTATTCTTTTACCACGTGAAGTCCTCACATGACTGAAGTCACGTGCTTCCAGACGCTTTAAGCGTCAGAC
>ERZ824473.2275-NODE-2275-length-23227-cov-3.585232_pt1 | contig 23227 bp, 16 predicted proteins | sample MGYA00519874_ERZ824473 | MGnify/ENA primary metagenome ERZ824473 (study PRJEB31778, sample SAMEA3449151) | human gut metagenome | biome: human gut; feature: human-associated habitat; material: faeces | place: United Kingdom | collected 2010/2012 ... | reverse complement strand
TGCCCGTATCTGCCATCTTCGCTTGCGGAGCGCAAGCCACCAGCTGTCCAAGCGTCGGCACCGTGGCGGCCACACCGGCCCACTTCAGGAAGCTGCGACGGGTAAGCCCGTGCTTTTGCTGGGAAGCGGCAACTGCTTCATGCGATGCGCACGAAATGTTTTTCTCCTCCATGTTCCTCCTCTTTTCTCTCATTGCGAAGAACCTCCTGGCCTCATTCGAGGCGCAGCCTGAGTGTAAGAGGAGCCCGTGGTTCAGCGCGGCCCTCGAAAAGTTCCAGGCGTGGTAACTCATAGTTGCAACCAAGCACATCCACCGCTTACAATACCGAGCTGTCGAGGGGAGAGGCCATGGACATCCAGCAGCTACGCTACTTCAAGCGCGTCGTAGACGACGGCAGCTTATCGAAGGCGGCGGCCAGTTTCTTCATGACGCCGCAGGCCATGCGCAAACAAATCAACAACCTGGAAAACGAGATCGGTGTCGAGATCCTCACCCGCACCCCCCAGGGTGTTTTCCCTAGCGATGCGGGGCGAGCGCTTTACGACTATGCCCAGCGTCTCATCGCCCTAACCGACGAGGCCGTAAGCGTCTGCCGCCAGCGCGCCGGAGCCGAGAAACAGCGGTTGCATATCGGGCTGTACCACAACGCGAACCTGCATTTGATGCCGCGGCTTACTGCCCGCTTTACGGAAGAGCGCCCTGATATCGAGTTGGTATTCACCGATTTCGTTACCTTCGAAGATTTCGAACGAGCCCTGGTGGAGGGCAAGATCGACGTCGTCATGACCTTCGGAAACAGTCGGCGCCGCAAATCATGCTTTTGCAGCACAGCGATACCGTGGGGATCGGCATTCGAATGGTGGCGCCGAATTACGAGACCCTCGCCCATGTTCCCTTCACGCCTCCTCCCGGCGTGGACGACCGCGTGAGCGTGGAGCTTTCCACCAACCAGCCCGACTCCCCTGCCGTGCAGGCGCTCTACCGCTGCGCCCGAGACATCTGCGCCAACGAGCTTCAATTCGGCTGCTAAAATTCCGAGCCGCTGAAAGCATCCACGACTTACCTTCCTGCAATGCGCTGCCGGAAATACGTCCCAAACGCGTAAAGCGGCACATCCCGAATGGCGCCATCTTGGGAAGGAGATGCCAGGGACGTGCGCACGGCGAGAGGCGGCTGGTACTTCTTGACGAAGGCGGCGAGGCTCTTCGCCTTCAAGTTGACGCCCGATTTCACCTCAATCGGCACCGGCTGGACAGCCTCGGTGCCCCCGTCGATGATGAAGTCAATCTCGGTGCGCGTGGAAGGGTTCACGAAGTAGTGAAGCTTGCTGTCGGGCTCCGCACTGTCGCCGGCCAAGCCGTTCGCAAGCATTTCCTGGGCGACGAGCTGCTCCGCAAGCGATCCCTTGAACGAGCTGAACAAGGCCTCGCTGTCGAGTATCGTTCGGGCTCCCAGATTGTTCATCGCCCCGAGCAGCCCCACATCCAACAAATAGATTTTGAACACATCCCCATCCTCGTGCGACGCAAGGGGCGATAGAGGCAAGCTGACGCAGCTCGAGGGAATCGCGAGCGAAGTGTCGATCAGCCACTGAAGCGCGTCCTCGTACTCCCGCGCGCGAGCCGATTCCCGTATCTTGGAGAACATGAACTTGCGATTCTCCTTGGCCAAATTCGCAGGAATCGCCCGCCAGACTCGGCGAATGCGCTCCGCCAGGGCATCGTCGGCGTACTTCGAGAAATCGGCGTTATAGGAGCGCAAGAGCTCGTTGTGCACGCGCCGCGCGTCCGCAGGATCGGCCGTTTCGGCAAAAGCGAGCACGGCTTCCGGCATACCGCCGACGAACAGGTACTGCTTCAGCAGCTCGATCAGGCGGTCGTGAAACGGCGCGATAGCTTCCCAATCAAGCGTCTCTACCAGTTCCACTAGCAGTTCCTCACCAATACCGCCGAGGAACTCCGAGAAATTCAAGGGGTACAGATCGAGGAAGCTCACCTTCCCCACGGGAAACGACGGTCTCGGCCTCCCTTTCTCCTGCGCCCTCTTGCCGCGGCGAAGGGCAAGGCCCAAAGCCGAGCCGCCCGCGACGACAGGCAGATGCGGCATCTGCTCGTTGAAGTACTTGAGAGACTGGATGGCCCGCGGAGACTCCTGAATCTCGTCGAGAATGAGCAGGGTGCTCCCATCGATGCGGACGCCTGCCTCGGCCTGTAGGATGGGAAGAAGCCGTTGGGGCGAGAGAGAGCCCCCGAACGCCGCCACAAGCTGAGGATTATCGTCGAAGGTAACGTAGGCGAACCTCTCGAAGCACGTATTCCCGAACTCCTTCATGAGCCAGGTCTTCCCCACCTGCCGCGCTCCGCTCACAATGAGCGGCTTTCTGCGCGGAGACGCTTTCCATCGTTGCAGTTCTTTGATAGCCTGGCGTTTCATTCTGAATCTCTCCTGGACTTCCACGTTTTTGCATAGGATAATTTACCAAGATACCACGTTTTTGCATAGGAAAAATCCCTGTTTGTCCACGTTTTCGCATAGGGAAATCCCGAGACCTTGTACTAGTCAAGCTTCGTCGAATCCGCCGCGGAGTTCTTTCATGTAGGTGAGGAAGGTGTCAGCATTGTCGGTGTAGAGGACGTTGCCCGCAGCCACGCCAGCGCCCATCAGAAACGAACGACGCGATTGAATGTCCCGGATTCCCATGATTGCTTCTCCTGCTCGGATTGCTTCGGCAATGGTGCCGACCCCTGCGACCGGCAACGGAGGGCATCATAGGGGGCGGCCCCGTGTCAACGTTATCGGGCAAGCTTATGGAAAACCGGAAAATCGTGTCGTTAAAACTATGTAGTGCCTTCTGAACTGGAGAGATATCACTGTCGTTTGACTCGTGCGACAATGCCTTAAGGCAAACCCTTAAGGCATCCGCACACCCCTCTGCGGCACGGGCCCATTCGGCTTCTCTGCTGCCGTATCACCCGAGATGGTGGCCAGCGAGCGCTCGTAGGCATTGAAGGCCTCCACGACGTCCCCTGCCACGAATATACCGCTCTTGCGGTTCTTCGCATTCTGCCTCAGAATTCCAGCCGCGGCGAGCTCGCCCACAGCCGTGCGGGCCGCTGGGTAGCTCTTCCCTGTGAGATCTTGGGCGGTCTTGATGCTGATGACCGGCGTTCCTAAGAGGATGTCGAGAAGCTGGGCGCCCGCCGATCCCTCGCGAAACGGCACCTTCGCGCGCCATCCCTCCCTGATAGCGAGCAACGTTTCCTCAAACGCGGAGGCGCGGGAGCAGGCCTCGCAGGTCGTCCGAGCGAAGTACTCCACCCACCCGTTCACCGCCTCGCGCCGCTTGGTCTCGTCATCGCCTTCGAAGCGGAAGGCGGCGAGATTGGCGATGTAGCGCTCGCGATCGGTGGCCAACAGCAGCGATATCGGCGGCACGGTGACGCGCGTCGTGCCACCCTTCTTCAAAATAAGGTGAACAAGCGCCCTGCCCGCACGTCCGTTGCCGTCCGCAAAGGGGTGAATGGTCTCGAGCTGAGCATGAGCTATGGCAGCGGTGGCGATGGGAGGGAGCTCGCTGTGATTGGCGAAGGCGACGAGGTCTTCCATAAGAGCCGGCACGGCATCGGGAGAGGGGGGCACGTAGGCGGCGCCGACCGGGTTGACGCGATTGCCGCCGATCCAGTTCTGTTCGGCGCGGATGACCCCTCCCCTCTCTGCGAGACGCGTGCCGGTCAGAAGCACACGATTGAGCTCGCACACCTCCTCGACCGTGAGCGGAGAGCCCGCCACCGCCCGCGCCAGACCATCGACGAGCGTATGAAGATTGCCGAGAATCTGGGCCTCCGTACCATCAAGGCGATGATCGACGCCGAGGCGGTCGAGCTCCTCGTATTCCAAAAGTTTACCCGCCGGCATCTCAAGACCCTCGATGCGCGAGGAGGAGACGGCCTCGGCCCGCAGCATCATGCGCGCCAACGGCTCGGTATCGATGCGCGAGCCCGAAAGCTCAAGCCTCGCCAGAGCCTCCTGGGCATCCGCCACCGCGCTTGCGCAGGAGGGGCTGAGAAGAAGCTCATAGTCGGCAAGTGCGTCGGGAAGGTACGGATGGTACGGGCCTCCCATGCGCTCGGCCTTGTTCATGCCTCCACCGTCGGCCTTACCAAAGCGGGGTCGAAGTGGCATTTGCGGCCGCAATACTTGCGACTATGCGAGAATGTCGGCGATCATGCGATCTTTGCAGCGATTGACAGCCGCGAGCTTCCAAGCAGGGTAGCCCATGCCTGGGTCGGTGTACTCGAAGTCTTTCAGAGCCACCAGCTTCGCGCGGATATCCGAGGTGATGAGCGCTCGGGCGATGCTGACGAACGACGCACCAATCTTCGGGCCGATCATGCTGAGGTACTCGTCGAAATCGTCATGCTCCATCATCATGGGAAGACAAGCCATGTTCTGATCGAACAGCGGCGCCATGCGCAGAATCTCGCCCGTTTCGTTATCGACCAGAAACCCGTAGTTACCCGCATGGCGATCGACGTTTGCCATAACCGCATCCATAACGATCATTTCACGGAACGATTCGTCGCCGCCGTGCGCGTCGCAGAAGGCAAGCACGTCTTCCACATCAAAAGGACCGTCAAAGAACCGATGGGCCGACACAAATCCCACCTTTTCCGAAGTAAACAGCAGGCACTTGCTCGCAAGTTTGCCGTGAAAATTCTCGATGGTATAGGGCACATGGTCGATAGACGCTGCCTGCAACACTTCTGCGGCCAGCACTTCCGAATAGGGCTCGAATCCCGCGTTGGCGTAGCCTTCGGAACCACGCTTGAGCAGCGATACCTGGTCGCCCTCGCGCACCCAGCACTTGGCGAAGGAGCCCGAGGTAGCGAACTCGGGAGACGTGGGAGAATTCTGCCGGCCGTACATGCCCGTGCCGTCGAAGGCAATGCGAGCGATAACGTCGTCGAAAGGATTGCGGTACAGCGACACGTCGTTCCAAGAGATATCCTCATCGGCGCGCTTCATCCAAAAGGTATCGGTGAGCGCAAGGCAACGCGCCATGGAGATAAAGTCGTGACGCGTGGTAAGGCCCAGTTCGCGCATGAGCCTCTCGATGGACGTGCGGTGTTTGGCGATCTGACGACCGTCGATCCAGTCGTTGATGTCTACGAAGCCATAGGGCACATAGCCATCAAGGCGCTCGATCTCGGTATACCGATAGTCATCCAGCCTTTTCTCTTCCTCGTAGGTGGCCACCACCTTGTCCTTGTTCATCAACTGAAACAGCACGCCGCACCTCCTTTCCATCGCGGCCCCATTATACGACAGGCCCGTGGAGGAGCGTCCTTGCACCCTACTTGCCGGATGGCTTGAACATGACATTGAAACCCGAAACAAAAAAGGGCCGTCGCAGGGACGGCCCTCGGTGTGCTCGGGTGCTCAGAGGCGCGATGCTCTACTCGGCTGTCGGCACGTCGTGCTTCACGCGGTCGTGCTCTTCGGCGCGCTTGGCGTCGTTGAAGCGGTCGAGCGTGCCTACCAGGTAGCCGGTGATGCGGCGGATGCGCTCGAAGGGCTGGTTGTGGGCGTCCTCGGTGCGGCCGCACTTGGGGCAGACGTCCTCGATGATGCCGTTGTAGCCGCACACCGGATCACGGTCAACCGGATGGTTCACCGAACCGTAGCCCATGCCGCAGTCCTTCATGTAGCGGATGACGCTCTCGAAGGCCTCCAGGTTATCGGACGGATCGCCGTCCAGCTCGATGTAGCTGATGTGGCCGCCGTTGGTGAGCGCGTGGTAGGGCGCCTCCAGGGCGATCTTGTCGTAGGCGGAGATATCGAAGTACACCGGCACATGGAAGCCGTTGGTGTAGTAGTCGCGATCGGTCACGCCGGGGATGACGCCGTAGCGCTCGCGGTCGATGCGCACGAAGCGGCCGGACAGGCCCTCGGCCGGCGTGGCGATGAGCGTGTAGTTCATGCCACGCTCCTTCGACACGCGGTCGCAGTAGGAACGCATGTGGCCGACGATCTCCAGACCCAGGCGCTGGGCCTCGGCCGACTGGCCGTGATGCTGACCGGTCAGCGCCACCAAGCACTCGGCCAGACCGATGAAGCCCGTGGTCAGCGTGCCGTGCTTCAGCACCTCGCGCTGCTCGTCGGTGGGCGAGAGTTTCTCGGAATCGATCCAAACGCCCTGGCCCATGAGGAACGGCGCGTTGTACACGTGCTTGCGAGCCTGAATCTCGAAGCGCTCATCCAGCTGACCGGTCACCAGCTGCAGCTTGGAGTCGAGCAGGTCGAAGAACAGGTCGATGTCGCCCTTGGCGCGAATGGCCAGACGCGGCAGGTTGATGGACGTGAAGGACAGGTTGCCGCGGCCGGGCGTCACCTCGCGATCGGGATCGTACACGTTGCCCATGACGCGGGTGCGGCAGCCCATATACGCGATCTCGGTCTCCGGCGTGCCCTTGTAGTACTGCGCGTTGAACGGCGCGTCCAGGAAGGAGAAGTTCGGGAACAGGCGCTTGGCCGAGCAGTGCATAGCCAGCTTGAACAGGTCGTAGTTCGGATCCTCCGGGTTGTAGTTCACGCCTTCCTTCACGCGGAAGATCTGCACGGGGAAGATGGGCGTCTCGCCGGAGCCCAGACCCTCTTCCGTGGCCAGCAGCATGTTCTTGATGACCATGCGGCCCTCGGGGGAGGTGTCCATGCCGTAGTTCACCGAGCTGAACGGCGTCTGCGCACCGGCGCGGGAATGCATGGTGTTCAAGTTGTGCACCAGCGCCTCCATGGCCTGGAAGGTCTGGCGGTCGGTGTCGCGGGAGGCGTTCTTCTCGGCGTAGGCCACCACGCGCTCGGCCGTAGCGGCATCGACGCCGCCCTCAACGAGCCCGGCCACCACGGCAGCGCGGAACTCCGGATCCATCTCGAGGCTGGCAACCGTGCCGGTCTCGCTTTCCACACGAGCAAGCAGATTCTCAGCGAAAGAGCGATCGTCGGCGATGTCGGTCAAAAGATCGACAGCCTCGGCCACGTGCTTCTTGAACAGACGGCGATACGTCTTGCCCACGCCCACGGCCAGGCCGTAATCGAAGTCGCACACCGACTGACCGCCGTGCTGGTCGTTCTGGTTCGACTGGATGGCGATGCAGGCAAGCGCGGCGTAGCTGGAGATGTCGTTGGGCTCGCGCAGCACGCCGTGGCCGGTGGAGAAGCCGCCCTTGAAGAGCTTCCGCAGCTCAATCTGGCAGCAGGTAGTGGTCAGCGTGTAGAAGTCCATGTCGTGAATGTGGATATCGCCCTCGCGGTGCGCCTTGGCGAAACGCGGATCGATGACGCACATCTCGTAGAACTGCTTGGCCGATTCGGAGCCGTACTTCAGCATGGTGCCCATGGCGGTATCGGCATCGATGTTGGCGTTCTCGCGCTTCATGTCGGAATCGGCGGCCTTGGAGAAGGTGATGTCCTTCAGCGTTTGGATGAGGCGGGAGTTCACATCACGCACGCGGCTGCGCTCGGCGCGATAGAGGATGTAGGCCTTGGCGGTCTGCACGAAGCCGGACTCGATGAGGGTTTCCTCCACGAGATCCTGCACGCCCTCGACCGTCGGGGTGCCCTCGATGGCGCCGCTCTCAAGCTTCTCGACGACCGTGGCGGCAATCTGCTCGGCGGTGGCGCGATCCTGCATGGCCGCGCACGCCTGGAAGGATTTTTCCACCGCATCGGCGATCTTCTGGGGATGGAATTCCGCCGTGCGTCCGTCGCGCTTGATGATGGTCTTCACCATAACTTCCTACATCCTTTCTTCGGCGCGGCTCTCGCACCGTATTCGCACCGCTCATCGCGGCCTTGCCAACCACAACATGCAGAAACGCGGCGATGTTTTCTCCACTGCCACCTTTCGCAATTACCAAGGGGGTAAACCCGCTTTTCGCCTTTATTTTGCTCACCGGCTTTCCACAGGTTATTCACCATTGGAACCACAATATATTGTGTTTTGTAGTTCCAAGGGCGGATACATATAGTACTCGCGAAACTGTTCGGGCGCAATCGAACAAGATGTGTTTTTCGGCACCGGAAAAGAACAGAATTAATTTCGACGTACGGTCAATTATCTTCCTGGTCATCATTAGGAAGCGCTAACGCGACCGATTGAGCAAGCCGTATTTCACACGCACGCGATCGAGCTGGTCGAGCAGCGGATTCGCCACAACCAGCAGCGTGAGAGCCGTGGCCGCCCCGTGGATCGCGTTCACCGGCAAACCGGCGAGGTACACCGTTGCCGCCAGCTCCGGCGTAGGGGCCGTGGAAAGGTAGAAGAACGTGGAGGTATCCAGAATGGGGCCCGCAAGCCCCGCGATAAGCACGAACCCCGTGACCGCCAACGCAACGCGGCGCGGCCAGGAAAGGTTCGCCCGCGGGAACACACGAGCATCGGCAAGCAGCCCCGCCACAAGCCCCGCCACGCCGAAGGCGAGCATCTGCCAGGGCGTCCAGGGACCTTGCCCGAAGATGAAGTTACTGGCGAGCGCCGCCACCGAGCCCACGAGGAAACCGGTCTGGGGGCCAGCGGCGATGCCTGCGATCATTATGATAGCGGCCATGGGCTTGAAGTGTGGCACCCAGACGAACGCCGCGCGCGCCGCCACGGCAAGGGCCGTGAGCACGGCCACCACGGCGATCTCGCGCGCCGTCGGGCGACGCCCTTCAAAGGCAACGAAGAAGGGCACGATGGCGTACAGAACGATGAGCGTGCCGGAGAGGTAGTAGCCGTTGCCCGGAATGCCCATGCCCACGACTACGGTCAGCGGGGCGAGCACCAGCGCCGCGAGAATCGTCAGCAGCGTTTTGGCGCGGGCGCGGCAACGCGCGCGAGAGGGCTCAGTGGGGCGCGGGGAAGCTCCTTCACCGTCATGCGAAGGAGCAGAGGCGCGATGACGCGCGTCTTCGATCAGCTTTGGCACAGCTCCACCACCTCTTCCACGGTAACGGCGTTTTCGAAGAGCCCACGGCTTATACGATTGGCCGCCGTGGTGTAGAAGCTGTTCGACGCGAAGAACCGCCGGGGCGGGTTGGTCGTCACCGCGTCTCCGTCGAAGAACAGCGCGCACCGGTCGGCATAGCTGGCGCAGAATTCAATGTCGTGGGACACCATGAGCACCGTCGTGCCCCGAGCAGTCAAGCTTCGCAGCAACGCGGCGAGCTTCTCCTTGAAGAAAGCATCGAGTCCCTTGGTCGGCTCATCGAGCAGCAGCAGCCGCGGCTCGTTCAGCAGCACCTTGGCCAACGCCGCCCGCTGCACCTCGCCACCGGACAGGTCGAAGGGATGAGCGTCAAGCAGCGGCACAATGTCTGTCAGCGCCGCCACTTCCCTCACCGCCGCCGTGCGCTGCTCTGCCGTGAGGCCGCGACCGTCCAGCATCTCTTCCAAATCTCCCCGAACGGTCTTCTTCACCATAAGGTTCAGTGGATCTTGCGGAAGCATAGCCACCCCGCCGCGGAACAGCTCGGCCCTCTTCCAATCCTTCAGCCGTCGCCCAAACACGGTGATCTTCCCGCGATAGGGCCGCGCGACGCCGCAGATGGCGCGCAGCATCGTCGACTTCCCCGTGCCGTTGCCGCCCACCACCGCGAACAACGACCCCTCCGGCACGGTCAACGTCGTCCCCCGCAGCACATCGGCGCCATCACGCTCATAGCGGAACCACACGTCCCGCAGCTCCACCGCCGCCCGCGCGGGCGCCGAGTCGCAAACCTCCCCCGCCGGAAGCGCCCAACGACGCGGCGGAAAAGCCGCCACCTCGTCCGCCAGCCAAGCCCGCCCCTCCCGCACCGTAAGAGGAACTTCAACCTGCAAAGCCACTCCCTCTTCAACTATGGAAGAGTAGGGCCGCCGCAGCGGGGAGGGGGTCCGCGCGCAGTTCATTGAAGTGCATACAGAAACGTCAGTGGCCCTCGAAGAGCCCTGCACTTCAATGCTGTTTGAGCACGGCGCCCCCTCCCCACTGCGGCGGCCCGGCCGACCTTCCACACCCCAAGCGATCCGTGCCGCTGCCGGCAGCGCCAGCGCCATCGGGCTGCCCGCACGATGCAGCTGGCCCGCGACAGCCCGCGGCTCCCCGTCGGCGACGACGCGCCCCTCCTCCAGCACCACCACGCGGTCGGTCAGCCCATACACCTCTTCCAGCCGATGCTCGCTCATAACCACCGTCGTCCCCAGCTCGCGATTGATCCGGTGCACCGTAGCCAGAAAGTCGCTGGCGGCAATGGGATCCAGCTGGCTCGTGGGCTCGTCCAGGACCAGCACATCGGGTCGAGCCGTCATGACCGACGCTAAGTTCAGCAGCTGTTTCTGACCGCCCGAAAGCTCGCCCACGTTCTTATGGAACCAGTGCTGGATGCCGAAATAGCTGGCCATCTCCGCCACGCGCAAGCGCATGGTGCGCTCGTCGCAGCCGAGGCTTTCCAAGACGAAGGCCAGCTCGTGCCACACTTTGTCGGTCACGATCTGCGCATCGGGGTCTTGCATGACGAATCCGATGCGGGCCACTTGCTCGCGCTCGGGCACGTCGGCGAGAGGCACGCCATCGAACAGCACCTGTCCGCTTTGGTGCCCATGGGGAGCGAGCGCCGACTTGAACTGGCGCAAAAGCGTTGTCTTCCCGCAGCCGCTCTGCCCGCATACCAGCACAAACTGGCCCGGCTCGATGGCCACAGAGACATCGTGAAGGGCATCGCGAGGCGCTTCCGGGTAGCGAAACGTCAGCTCTTCGAAAGCGAATAGTGCCACAACGCCCTCCCTCCGCAATTGATAACCGCCGGAATAGCCAGAAAGACGCCGTAGCAAACGGCCCCAACAAGCACGGCCGCACTCGCAGAGGGCCATACGATTGTCGGGAAGTACGTGACCGCGAACCCTCCCTGCACGAGCGCAACCACCGCCCCAGCGGCAAGCGCGACCATCACTCCGGCCAGCACCGTATCGCGCGCCTCCCAGCGGAAGAGCGCGAAATGGGTGCGCCCCGACAGCCCGAAGCCGCGGGCCGTCATGGAATCGGCAGCCACGACGGCACCTTCCAAAGCGTCGGCCGACAGCAACAAGAGAACGCTGCCTCCGTCGCGCACGCGCGCTGCCACAGAGGCGCCTTCCGCCGGGCCTTTCCCAATGCAGGCGCGAGCCGTCATGAGGGCGTCGGCTTTGCGGCGATAGCTCGGCACAAGGCGCAGCACCATGATGAGCGTGAGCGATAACGCCGGAATGGCGCGGCCGAACAGATAAGCGAACTTGTCCGAGGTCATAACTAGGTGATAAGAGGCGAACCACAGCATCATAGCCACGAGCATAAGCCCCGTAGAGGCGCCCAAAGCCAGCGCTTCCAGCGTATAGGGCCGGCCGCCCCACCAGCGAAAGAGCACCGTGGCCCCCTGCGCGTTGAACAGCGGAGCCGACAGCGTCACCACAAGCAGCACCACCGCGAGCCCCCCGATGAAGCGCCAGGCTTCGCGGCCGCGGAACGTCAGGTAGCAGGCCGCCGCAAGAAGAACGGACATCACCTGACAAATGGGGTTCGCAAGCACCATGGAAAGCACGATAGCCCCCGCGAAGAAGCCGAGCGTCACCGCGGGATGCAGAGACGCAAAGGCGCAACGGCCTTGGTATGGCAGGGTGCTCATGAGCGACGCGGCTTCTCGGCGAGAACCTTACAGGACCGGTGCCACATCGAGGCCCGCAACGGTGGCGGCCAGCACACCGGTGTAAGCCGGGGTCGCCTGACCGGCGGCGCGCAGGAACTGGACGCCGGCCGCGCGCAGCTCAAGAGCCGCGGGCATCATGGTGTCGGGGCTGTAGTAGGGGTTCTCAGCCGTGGGGCCCTGTTGCTTGGCGTCGCGCTGGAACACCTGCAGCGTGGCCGCAAGACACAAGTCCGCCCCCCGGGCCTCCAACGCCTCGCGGGCCGTATCGGCCAAGCTGCGCGCCTGGCTCGGCGCGGCCAGCGTCGAGAAGCCGGCCACCGCCGCGCCGTATTCCACCATCACTTCCACGGCCTCGCGCCAGGTACCCCGGCCGCTCGTCAGCACGCCGTCGCCCTGCACGTCCACCGACGCGATGATAGGAGCATCGGTCACCTTGCGCAGACCCATGAGCGCGCACTTCAGATCATCGGCCGTCGTGAACCCGTTCAAAAAGAACGCGTCGAAAGCGCGGCCATCGAACAATTGCGCCGCACGAGCGTACTGGTCACGATTTTCCACAAGCGACGCCTTGGAGTCGGGATCCAGCGGCAGACCGCAGGGCGCGATCTCCACGAGCGTATGCTGGGGCTTGAACTCCGCCATGACCGCAAGGGCCGCCTCGGCCAGCGCCTCGCCTTTGCCCTCGGCACCAACGGCCACCAAGCGCGCCGGCGTGAAATCGGCCACGGGGGTGACCATACACTGCGGGCCGGCCACCGTTTCCATGCGGTAAGCTTCTTCGATGGTTTCCGGCTCCACCAACAGCGCGAGCGCCTGATCGCGCGCCGACTCGATACCGGCCCGACGCAGGGCCTCCTGAATCGGCGACGAAACGACGAGCATGTCCTTGCCAAAGCGCAGCGCGAGATCGGCCATGGTGAGTTCCTTTCCACGAATTTGTTGCCTTCCATGATACAAGATTGCTCGCGGGAGAAACCTTTTTCGACATGAACCCCTTCCAAATGATCTTTTGCGACCGCCGTGCATCCTGTGTCCTAGAGCGTGGCAAAATCAAACAACCAGGGGGGTGACATTCTTATTCGTCCATAACACCGCCGTGCATCCTGCGCATCGTTTCGTCCATTCAAAAGGCGCTTTCCGATGCCGAGGGCCCTGCATCAACGAAGGAGGACAGAAGGTTCGGAAAGGAGTGAGACGGGCAATCTGAAAACTTTCTTATTGAATGTGAAGAAAATTCTCGGAGGGCGAACGGGCTTCTGGCGCGGGTAAACGGGCTCTGACAAGGGGTTATGTGCTACTCACCGCCGAAATGATGCCGTTCTTCGTGGAAAATGAAGCACATTATGGTGACCAAAACAAGTCTTGACCTATAATTCGTTTCAGCGATTTGGAAGTTCCCCTGCTTCCATCGCTCTGCTTCAATCCCCTTGAAAGCAGAATGCGGCACTCGATGCCGCTACCCCCTCCTCCGAGGCGGCGAGGCACCCCTCCTTGCCGCCTCACTTCTTTTTTTGGCGCTGCCCTTGAAACAAGCGCCGTGCTCGCGACGATGAGCAACCCGCCAACCCTGTTGGCACAAGCCGGTGGAACTGGATCGGAGTTCCGCCGGCTTTTCTTTTGAAAGCTCCAGAAACAGTTTTTAGAAGTTGAGGTAAAGAAAAGTGCGATCGTGCGAGCTTTAAGCAAGCTAGAACTCGCACAATCGCACTTTTCTCTGCACGACAACCCCGAATCAGCGATTCAGACTCGCACAATCGCACTTTTCTCTACCGAGAAGGCAGAAAACTCGGGGGGGGGGGTAGGGTTGCGGATGCGGACGAGATCCGTGAACCGGGCTGAAACGTGCAGCCCGACGGGGGTTACTCGGCGTCTTCCACGACCTCTTCGGCCTTTTCCACCGTGTCAGCAACTTCCTCGGCCTCTTCGGCATCGTCCTCTTCGACCCCGTCACCCTCAGCGTCGGCCTCTTCGCCGCGGTAGCGCTCGTCGATCTCGTCGTCAGTGTAGGCGACCGGCTCTTTCAGGGCCGCCATGAAGTTCGGGGCCTCGCCGATGTAGGCGGCCTCGGATTCGAAGGTATAAGCGCCCTCGTCATCGACCTCATACAGGTAGGCGATGGCGTAACCCTCATCGGCACCCGGCACGCCGCCCTCAGCAATGAGCGCATCCTTCACGCCATCGTCGGTTTCAATGTAGCCGTCGTAGCAGAAGGCATAGCAGTCGGCCCCGCGGGCGCCGCGCACGTTCTTCTCGGCCGCCTCGAAGCACTCCTCGGCGGAATCGCCCGGATGCGACTCGATGAACAGGTTGTCCTTCACGACGAGCGTGGTGAAGGGGATGACGTCCTCGCCGCCCTCGATCTTCTCTTTGGCCTCGTCCAGGGCGAAGACGAGCACGCGCTCCAGCTCGTCGGGGATCTCCGGCACCTCGGTGCTCGCGTTCTCAATGTTGCGATCGGCCACGGAGGGCCTCCTTTCCTTCAGGTTCACAGGCGAGCGCAACCTCCTGCGCGTCGGCCTGCATCACGGGGCGCCTTCTTCGGCGCTTCGTTGCTTGCCCGTAGTGTAAAGCAACGGCATCGCAACTCAAGCCACAACACGGCGACAAACGGGCAGCGCGGGCAACCGCTTCGGTGAGGCTTCGCCCCCTTGCCGCAGAGCAGGAACGAAGTTCGGCGGGGCAAGCGGCGACCGGAGCGCGTCGCTTTATCGTCAGACGCAGCACCCGTTTCAGCATAGCGACAATCCCCCGCTGTCCGTGGCGCAGAGAACTTGATGTGGGAAACTTTTCTCATTACAAGCAAGGTCAGCAAACGGGCAGAGAAAGGCGCAAGCAGGCGCATATGCTGAAGCGAATGCGGACATACCTTGGAGTGATCTTCGCCATTTTCGCACGGGACGTGAAACGCGTGCTGCGCAACCCAGTCGCGCTCGTCATTGCCTTGGGCATGATCGTCATGCCGTCGGCTTACGCCTGGTATGTGGTCGTCGCCAACTGGGATCCCTACAGCAACACCACCGGCATGTTGGTAGCCGTGGCCAACGAGGACGCCGGCGCCGACAGCCCTGAGACGGGGCATTTGGACGTGGGCGCGCAGGTGGTGGCCCAGTTGCACGACAACCACGAGATGGGCTGGGAATTCACCGACGCCGAAGCGGCCATAAACGGCGTCTACGAAGGGCGCTACTGGGCGGCGCTCGTCATCCCGAAGGATTTCAGCGCCGATTTCGCCAGCGTGTTCACCGGCGACTTCACCCAGCCGACCATCGACTACTACGTGAACGAGAAGCCCTCCTCCATCGCGCCCAAGGTAACCGACGCGGCGGCCAACGCCGCTGAGGCGGCCGTCAACGAGAACTTCGTGAAGACGGTGTCGGAGAAGGTGGTGGAAACGACCCAGAAGGTGGGAGCCGAGGCGCAAACGAAAGCCGACGCCGCCGAGGGCAGCCTCACCGCCGGCGTTCGCAGCGCCAAAGAAACCGTCAGCGAAACCCGCACAACCTTGGAAGGGCTCGTCGGCACCGTGGGCGATACGCGGACGTCCATCGCTCGCGCCGACGACACGCTGGCGGGGCTTCAAGACGACGTGCCGCATCTGCTGGAGGCCATCGGGCAATCGAAGGAACTGCTCGCGAAAGCGCGGAGCACCGTGAACGAGTACGGAACGGCGCTTTCCAAAAACGCCATCGACGGGGCGCTGCAGTTGTCGAGCGCCGCCGCCCAAGCCCAGCGCGCCCTCGGCACCGTGAGCGGAGACGTCGCAGCGGCCGAAGCGGCCACCAATGCGGCCCTCGCCACGGCCGAGGGGCTGCTGGCCGACAACAAGGTGCTCATCAGCGACCTCACTGCCCAGGCCGGAGCGGCCGGCGCCGACCCGGCCATCGCCCAAGCTCTCTCCGAAGCCCGGGCCGCCAACGAGCGGCTGACTACCACGACGGACGCCCTACGCACGGCCTCGGACGACCTGGCTTCCACGGCCGACTCCCTGGAAGCCGAGGCGAGCGCTCTGGACACGGCGGCGCAATCGGCCTCCGAAACTATTCGCACCACAGCGGCCACCTTCCAAGACAGCGTGCTGCCGGACATCACGAGCAGCCTGGATTCCCTGGTGGAAGCCTGCGGCACCCTGGAAGGAGCCCTGCGCGGGCTGACCCCGTCGCTCGCCGAGGCACGGGCCATTTTGGAGCAACTCGGCGACACGCTGACCTCTTCCGAGACCTCGCTTTCCACCACTTCCGATTCCCTGAGCACCATGGAGACGAACCTGGAGCAGTCGCTCACCGACCTGACCGCGCTGCAGAACTCCGCCACCGTGAAGGACCTGGCCGGGTATTTGAAGGCCGACCCGGAGAAGATCGGCGCCTTCATGGCCGCGCCCGTGGCCCTGGACACGCAACTGGTGTACCCCGTGAAGAACTACGGCAGCGGCGTCACCCCCTTCTTCACGAATCTGGCCCTGTGGGTGGCCGGTTTCATCCTCATGGCCATGGTGAAGCTGCGCGTCGATCCGGAGGGGCTGCCGAAGTTCACCGCCGTGCAGGCCTATTTCGGACGCTGGCTGTTCTACATGGTGTGCGGGCTGGCCATGGGGCTCGTCTGCTGCGTGGGCGATCTGGCCCTCGGGATTCAGTGCGAAAGTCCGGCGGCCTTCATCGGCGCAGGGCTGCTCACAGTGTTCGTGGACGTGAACCTCATGTTCGCGCTGGCCTACGCGTTTAGGCACATCGGGAAGGCCATCGCGGTCATTCTGCTCATCGTGCAGATTCCCGGCTCTTCGGGCATGTTCCCCATCGAGATGATGCCGGACTTTTTCCAGTTCATTCATCCGCTTCTGCCCTTCACCTACTCCATCGACGCCATGCGCGAGGCCATCGGCGGCTTCTACGGAGCGGACTACCTGCACGACATGCTGTTGCTCGGGCTGCTGTTCGTTCCCCTGGGGTTCTTCATCGGGCTCGTCATCGGGCGCTACGACTTCAACCTGAACCTCATGTTCGACGAGAAGCTGGGGGCGACCGACCTGCTTTTGGCCGAGCCCGTGACCGCCAGCGCCAAAGCCGCAGGGCAGACGCCGGCCCGGTACCGCACGCGCACGCTCGTCCGCGCGCTGCTGAACATCGACGCCTTCCGCCAGGCCCTCATCGCCCGAGCCGAGCGTTTCCACCGCGCCTACCCGGTACTGCGGCGCATCGGCTGGGTGGCGCTTATCGCGCAACCGCTGGTCACCTTCGCCATTATGGTGCTGGTGCATGCCGACGTGGATACGCGCGTCATGATGCTCATGGCTATGGTGGTGGGGATCATCGTGGTGGACACGTATCTCATCGTGATTTCATACCTGGACACCAACCTCGCGCACCAGCTTGCCCTGGCGAACCTGAACGCCGAGGAGCTGCAGAAACGCGCTAGCGGGCAGATTGGCGGTGATTCGGCGTGAGGGTGATTTGGGGCATTTTCTCGGGTGATGTGCGGAACCTGTTCCGGAACGTCATCGCTGCCATTGTGGTGATGGGGCTGGCGCTCGCGCCGCCCATGTACGCTTGGTTCACGACGCTCGGCTTCTGGGATCCCTACGACAACACCGGCAACATCAAGGTGGCCGTGGCCTCGGAAGACGCCGGCTATACCTCCGACCTCATACCGACGCCCATTAACGCTGGCGAGCAAATCATCGGTAAGCTGCGGGCCAACGACCAGTTCGCCTGGCAGTTCGTCAGCGCCGAGGCGGCTGTGGAAGGCGTGCGGTCGGGCAAGTATTACGCAGCCCTGGTCATCCCGAAAGAGTTCTCGCGTGACCTCATGACCGTGTTCTCCAACGACATCACGGAGCCGAAGATCATCTACTACGACAACGAGAAGGAAAACGCCATCGCCCAGCGCGTGACAGCCACAGGCGCGAGCACCTTGCAGGAGACCATCGACGAGACGTTCACGGAAACCGTGGCGTCGGTGGCCTTGGGCACCACGAGCAGTCTCACCTCGTTCATGAGCGGCGACGGCATTCTCACCTACGCGCAAACCTTGGGGGTCGCGCCTTGGCGAGGCGGTGGGCGAAGTGGGCGCGGCAGCCGACCAGGCCCAGGCCTACGCCGATCTCATGGGGTCCACGACCTCGCTCGTGAACGCGACGGCGAGCATTCTGAAGGAGGCGGGGAAGGCGCCCGACGCTACCGCTCCTTTGGTGAGCGAGGCACAAGAGGGCCTGACGAGCGGCCGAGACGGGCTTTCCGCCGCGAGCACCGCAGCCGAGAAGGCGCTTGCAGCGGCCGATGCCAGCTACGACGCCGTGACCCGCGCCGCCGATGAAGCCTTCGCCACCATGAAAGACAACCCAGCCGCGGCCCAGGGCGTGCTGGCCGCCTGCCGCTCGGATGTGCAGGGGCTCGCCCAGGCCTACCAGACCATGCGCGACACCGTGGCCGGAGCCGATCCGGGCAGCCCGGCCGTCGGCGCCCTTGACCGCATCATCACCCAGCTGGGCACGCTGGAGGCGAACCTCGCCACCGCCGAGAGTGCCATCGGAGGCGACGCGGCGTCCATCGACGAGACGCACGCCAAGGTGACCGACAGCATCAACCAAGCGCGCGCGGGTCTGCACGACTCGCTGAGCACCTACAACGACCAGCTGAAGGGCGAGCTGGCGTCGCTGGCCAACAGTCTGCAGAAGGTGGGTGCCGACACCGAGACCCTAGCCGGATCGCTGAAGGACACTGCGGACAGCCTCGGCGCCAGCACCGATTCTCTGGCCGCGAACCTCGTCACCGCCGAGGTGTCGCTGCGCAAGACCGCCGAAACCCTGCGCACGGCGGAAAGCCAGCTCGCCCAGGCCCGCGACGACCTGCAGCACGCCCTGGACACCGGCGACATCGACGAAGTGCGCCGCATCATCGGCGATAACCCGGCTGCCATCGCCCAGTTCCTCGCCGCGCCGACGCACCTGGAACGTCACGCGGTGTACCCCATGGCCGACAACGGCAGCGCCATGAGTCCCTTCTACACCTCCCTCGCGCTGTGGATCGGGGCCATCTTCATGGTGGCCCTCATGAGCGTGCCCGTCTCCCCCGCGCGCCAGGCCGCGCTGACGAAGAAGTTCGGGCGAGCGCCGCGGCCAGGCGAGCTGTACCTTGGCCGCTACGGGGTGTTCTGCCTGCTGGGGCTCGCCCAAGCGCTCATCGTGGGACTCGGCAACGTGTTCTTCCTCGGCGTGGAGTGCGAGCATTTCTGGCTGTATCTGGCAGCCTGTTGCTTGGCATCGGTGGTGTTCACGAACCTGGTGTACACGCTGACGGTGTCCTTTGGCAACATCGGCAAGGCGCTCGCCATCATCGGGCTCGTGCTGCAACTGGCCGGCGCCGGCGGCCTCATGCCGGTGCAGATGCTGTCGGCCCCGCTGTTCCAGGAGATTTACCCGTGGCTGCCCTTCGCCCATTCCATGCCGGCGTTAGAAGGAGCCATGGCCGGCATTTACGGCGACCAGTACCTCGTGCAGATGGGCCTGCTCGCGGCCATCCTCGTGCCGAGCCTGATCCTTGGCCTCGTCCTGCGCCGCCCCGTCATCCGCCTGAACGACTGGGTGCTCCGCAAGCTGGGCGAGACGAAATTTTTGTAGCACTTGCCGTGCTCCCTCGTGTCGCTTTCATCTCGTTCCGTCCTCATTCATTCACCAAACCACTGTAAGCACGCTCAATTCTGGAAAATGTGCTTTTTTGGAACATTTCGGCCACCCGCAACGAAGCGCCGCGCAAAAAAGCACATTTTCCAAAATTCACACCACCGTTTTCCTTACAGCATCTTGCGCGGCAGCTTAACGACTCCGAATCGGAAGCTGAACGTTTCTCCAGCAGGAAAGCTCTGCTGCGAATTCCATCCCATGCGTCCAGCGGGACGAGAGCGCCGGGAATCATCCCGCACGCCCGATGCGACGGGAACTCGGGGGGCATCCTATGCGTCCAAGGGGGCGAGGGCGCGGGGGAGGATGTTGTGGGCGCGGGCGATGGTCATGCCGTAGTTGGTGAGGGGGATCTGCTGGGCGCGGGCGCGCTGGATGCGGGAGGCCATGTCGCGGGCGTTCAAGGTGCAGCCGCCGCAGTGGACGATGGCGGCGTAGGGGGAAAGATCGTCGGGGAAATCGCGGCCGGAGGTAAAGGCGAACCGGGGGTCGGTGCCACTGATGGCGCGGATGAGCCGGGGCAGCTTCACCGTGCCGATGTCCTCGCAGGTACGGTGGTGGGTGCAGCCCTCGGCGATGAGCACGGTGTCCTCGTCGGTGAGGCTTTCCAGGGCGCGTACCGCTTCTAGTTGAGCGGCCAAGTCGCCCTTGTAGCGGGCCATGAGGATGGAAAACGACGTGAGTGGGACCTCGGGCGGCAACAGAGCGTCTACCTCGCCGAAGACCTGGGAGTCGGTCACCACCAGGCGCGGCGGCCGGGCGAGGGCGGCCAGCAAGTCAGGCAGCCCTTCGACGCCGGTGGCGCAGGGGAAGGCGCCCACTTCCAGCGCGTCGCGCATGACCTGCTGCTGGGGCAAGATGATGCGACCCTTGGGGGCGGCGGAGTCCAGCGGGATGACGAGCACGACCACATCACCGGGCTCGAGCAAGTCGCCCACGAGCCGCCGCTCCCCCGCCGTGTCGGCGGCCAGGGTGGCGAGGGCGCGCTTCAAGTCGTCCAGTCCCTCCCCTGTCCGCGCCGATACGCGCACGCGGACGGCCCGTGCGGAAGCGCCGTCGTTTTCGGCGGAGGCCACGGCGTTGTAGCCGCCGCCTTCCAAGAGGGCTTTGCCATTCGAAGCGTCTGCCCCCAAGGACGGCGAAGACAACGACGGCTCTGCGGCGCCAACACGCCCGCTTTCCGCAAGCAGGTCGGCCTTGTTTTCGGCGATGACGTGGGGGATGCGGCGCGTTTGGAAGGTGGCGAGAAGGCGGTCGTCGAAGGAGGTCATGCCGCGGGTGGCGTCCACAACGAGCACGGCCACATCGGCCTCGTTCAGCACGGCCTCGGCCCGCTGGACGCGCAGGTCGCCCACCTCGCCGGCGTCATCGATGCCCGGGGTGTCGATGACGAGCGCGGGGCCGGCCGGTGCCAGTTCCATGGCCTTGCGCACCGGGTCGGTGGTGGTGCCGGCGACATCGGACACCACGGAGACGGTCTGGTTCGTCAGCGCGTTCACCAGGCTGGACTTGCCGGCGTTGCGCACCCCGAAGAAGACGATGTGCACGCGCTCGCCGGAGGGGGTGTCGTTCAGGGACATGGGGCTCCTCCTAGAACCGGAAGTCGCGGGCGCCGGTGCGGATGCGGGCGAGGTAGTCCGTGGCGAGGGCGCGGCGGCGGTCGTCGGGGACGCGGGCGAGCTCGGCGTCGATCATCTTCCAGCCCTTCTCCGCCACGGCAGGGCTGGCGTAGTCGCACAGGTACTCGCCCAACGTCAGCAGGGCGTTCGGCTGGCAGAAGTCCAGGATCTGACCGTTCTTGCAGAACTCCATGAAGCGGTCGCCGGTGCGGCCGGCGCGATAGCACGCGGTGCAGAAGCTGGGAAGATGGCCCTCGTCCATGAGCCAGCCGATGACCTCGTCCAGGGTGCGCTGGTCGGACACGTCGAACTGCTCGGTGTCGTGGGGGCGTGCCTCGTCCACGTAGCCGCCCACGCTGGTGCGGCTGCCGCCGGAGATCTGCGAGACGCCCAGTTGCAGCGCCGCTGCGCGCACCTCTTGAGACTCGCGGGTGGAGATGATCATGCCCGTGTAGGGCACCGCGATGCGGATGAGCGCGATGATCTTCTCGAACATCTCGTCGGGAATGCCGTTATCGAAATCGTCGGGGTCGATGTCGCTCGCCGGCTTCACCCGCGGCACCGAGATGGTGTGCGGGCCTACGCCGAACACGGCTTCCAAATGCTCCGCGTGCATGAGAAGGCCGGCGAACTCGTAGGCATAGCCTTCCAAACCGAACAGCACGCCGAGCCCCACGTCGTCGATGCCGGCGGCCATGGCGCGGTCGTGGGCCTCAGTGTGCCAGGCGTAGCCGGCCTTGGGGCCTGAGGGGTGCAGCTCTTCGTAGCGGGCACGGTGGTAAGTCTCCTGGAACAGGATGTAGGTGCCGATTTCCGCGGCCTTCAACTGGCGGTAGGCGTCCTCCGTCGTGGCGGCGATGTTCACGTTCACGCGGCGGATGGCGCCGTTTTTGTGCTTGGTGCCGTAGATGGTCTCGAGGCTTTCCAGGATGTAGCTCAAGGGGTTGTGGGCCGGATCCTCTCCTGCCTCGATGGCCAGGCGTTTGTGGCCCATGTCCTGCAGGGCGATAACCTCGGCGCGAATCTCCTCCTGCGTGAGCTTGCGGCGCGGAATGTCGCGGTTCGTCGCGTGGTAGGGGCAGTAAAGACACCCGTTCACGCAGTAGTTGGAAAGATAGAGCGGCGCGAACAGCACAATGCGGTTGCCGTAATAGGCCTGCTTGATGTCGCGGGCGAGCTGGCGGATCTCGGCGTTCACCTCCGGATCCTCGCAGGCCAGAAGCACCGAGGCCTCGCGGTGAGTGAGCGTCGTACCGTGGTCGTGGGCCGGCGTCAGGTTTGCCCGGGCCTTTTCCAGGATGGAACGCGCCAGAGCGGCGTCGTGCCGATGCATGGCGGCATAGGCCAGGGTGTCGAGGATTTCCTGGTGGTTGATGAAATCATCGGCGCGAGGCGAGCGCACATCATAGCGAATCATAGGTTTTCTCCTTCATAGGGTTCCCGCGGTCTACCACGAGGCGGCGGCCCAAGGGCTCAAGCTGCGCCGCCAAGTCGGCCCACTTGCGGGCCGCGCCGGCCGACGAGCGGGGCTTCCCATCGTAGAGCGCGTAGTCGCCCTGGTGCTCGGGCGGCGTGAGGTTCGGCATCACGACGTTGGCCCCGGCGAGGATGCCCTTTTCGCGGCCGCGGGGGTCCAGCGCCTCCAGCGCCGTCGTGGCCGGCAGCAGCACTGTCGGGTGCGCCAGGCGAATGAGGGACAGCAGGTAGCAGGTAAGCTCCACCGTGCCGGGTGCCTCGGCGGCAAAGGGGGTGTCGCGATGGGGCACAAACGGCCCGATGCCGCACATTTCGGGGCGAAACTCCTGGATGAACGCGAGGTCGGCCGCCAGGTGCTCCGTCGTCTGGAAGGGGGAGCCCACCATGAAGCCGGCGCCCACGGCGAACCCGGCCTCGCGCAAGGCGGACAGGCACGCCATGCGGCGTTGGAGCGTCATGGCCGCCGGGTGCAGCTGCCGGTAATGGGCGGCCGTAGCCGTCTCATGGCGCAGCAGGTAGCGGTCGGCCCCGGCGGCGCGCAGGTGCCGGTAGCTTTCCCGCGAGCGCTCCCCCACCGACAGCGTGACGGCGCAGCCCGGATGGGCCGCCTTCAGGTTGCCCACCACGCCGGCCAGCCACTCGTCAGTCGCCGCCGGATCTTCCCCGCCCTGCAACACGAAGGTGCGGAAGCCCGCCTGCCACCCTTCCTCGGCGCAGGCCAGAATCTGCTCGCGGGTAAGGCGGTAGCGCTCGCAGGCGCGGTTG
>ERZ824473.2231-NODE-2231-length-23640-cov-19.248972_pt1 | contig 23640 bp, 20 predicted proteins | sample MGYA00519874_ERZ824473 | MGnify/ENA primary metagenome ERZ824473 (study PRJEB31778, sample SAMEA3449151) | human gut metagenome | biome: human gut; feature: human-associated habitat; material: faeces | place: United Kingdom | collected 2010/2012 ... | reverse complement strand
TCGACGGAGGACAGAAGCTTGTAAGATTTTATGATCCGTCCGGAAACCTTATTGAGGTGCGCACACCATGGGATAAATTTGTGAATAGAGAGTGATTAGATGTTCAGGTATCTGGATAAATACTCTCGTTTGTTTGAAGAGGCTGGAAAAAATGCAAATATTAGTAGACGAAGCTCACATAAGAATCATATCAAAGGACCGAAAAAGCGCACAGAGGAAGATGATGAGAGGTTTGCACAGTCGTTTGAGAAAATGATACTGATGGCAAAATCAAAGGAAGACTAAGGAACACAGAACGGTAATAATATTTGTATTTTGCCCCTCAATCCGCTATACTATAGCTAAGTATAGCGGATTGATATGCTTTTTGCAGGAAGAGATGCAGGGTTGTAGGAGAAAAAATAAATGATTAAAAACATAGTATTTGACATAGGAAACGTGCTTGTCAGGTTCCAGCCGGACGAGGCAATGCGTGAGATTGGCATTGAAGAAAATAAAATAGCAGCTTTAGCCCATGCAACATATGAAAACCCTATCTGGGTTGAGCTGGACCGTGGTGTAATTCCTGAGAACGAGATAATTGATGAGATGGTTAAGGTGGCTCCACAGTATGAGGCGGATATCAGGAGATTTTTCAAAGAGGGAAAGGCTTTTGTCGTAAAGACATTCGACTATGCAGCAGACTGGATTAAGGAGTTAAAGAGCAGAGGCTATAAAGTGTATTTGTTATCGAATTATCCAAAGGACTACTTCGAGCTTCATACGCACAGTGAACTTAGTTTTGTGTCACTTGTTGACGGCAAAGTCATTTCAGCTATGGTTGGGATGATAAAGCCTGATGCCGGTATCTATCAGTGCCTGTTTGATAAATACAATCTGAATCCGAAAGAATGTGTGTTCATAGATGACAGACCGGAGAATATCGAAGGTGGCAGAAAGCTTGGTATGGAGGGAATTGTGTTTACAGACTATGAGACCGGAAAGAAAAAGCTGGAGCAGATACTGATGGCAAAATCAAAGGAAGACTAATAAAGGATTGGAGCATTACATATGAAGACAGCAATAGTATATGCATCAGTGCATCATGGAAACACAAAAAAGATAATTGACGAGATAGCAAAGACAAACGATGTTGAGCTGATAGATGCGACACAGACGGTAGAGAAAGACCTGTCGGAATATGATTTAATCGGTTTTGCATCAGGAGTATATGGTGGAAAGTTTCATCAGTCGGTGCTTAAGTTTGCATCAGTCAATCTCACAGACAATAAAAATGTATTTCTTATCTGCACATATGGCGGCAGACCTGTCTTTAAGTCAATTGAGCAGGTGATAGCATACAAACATGACACCATTGTCGGAAGGTTTTCATGCAAGGGATTTGATACGTTTGGTCCGTTCAAGCTGATTGGAGGGGTATCAAAGGGGCATCCGGATGAGAAAGACCTTGCTGCGGCAGTGGAGTTTTACAACGGACTAACAGAACAGCCAGTGTTTCTGAAATAGGAAAACTTTGAAATAGGAGGATTGAATGTGTGAAGAATGAAATCAATGAATCTGTATATGATATCAATATGGATAAGTTATGTCAGAATTCAATTGAATTAATTAAATATGCACGAAACATTACTGCAAAGCAGGTAAATAATGTCCAGATAATGACCTATTATTCTCTTGGCAGGTGGATTGTAGAAGTACAGCAGCAGGGAAAACACAGGGCTGAATACGGTAAAAAAATCATAATAAATCTTTCTAAAAAATTAACAGAAGAATTTGGAAAAGGCTTTTCAGAATCTACGCTGGAAAAGGCAAGAAAGTTTTATTTAACATATAAGGATCGAATTTCGGAAACACTGTTTACGGAATTTGCAATCAAGAAATCGGAAACGGTGTTTACGATTTTTGAAGAGGAGCATCCGTTTGTGGTAACATGGTCTCATTATCTACAATTGATGAGAATAGAAAATGAGGATGAACGCTCATTTTATGAGATAGAAGCTGCCAGAGAGAAGTGGGGAGTTAGAGATTTGTCACGTCAGTATAATTCTTCTCTTTATGAGAGACTTGCGTTAAGCATGGATAAGGACAAAGTGCAACGTTTATCACAGGAAGGAAATGTGATTACAACCTCAAAGGATGTGCTGAAGGATCCATATGTTTTGGAATTTGTAGGTCTTGAAGATAAATATAATTATTCAGAAACTGATTTAGAAAACAGGCTGTTAGATAATTTGCAGCAGTTTCTTTTGGAATTGGGAAAAGGATTTACTTTTGTGGCAAGACAGAAAAGATTTTCATTCGAAGAAGATCATTTCAGAGTGGATCTTGTTTTTTATAACAGACTGTTGAAATGCTTTGTATTATTTGATTTAAAAATTGGCAAATTAAAGCACCAGGATCTGGGGCAAATGCAGATGTATGTCAATTACTATGATAGATACGAAAAAACAGAGGAAGAAAATCCTACCATTGGTGTATTGTTGTGCAATGAAAAAAATGATGCAATGGTTGAACTGACATTGCCGGAAGATTCTAATATTTATGCATCACAGTATAAACTGTATCTGCCGGATAAGAAACTATTACAGGATAAATTGAAAGAATGGTTACAGGAAGAAGGTGGTGCTGAAGATGAAATTTAATTTTAAAATACAACAGTACCAGACAGATGAAAGATATGTCACAGATTGAGTTGAAATTCGATTCAGAACAGAATGCATTTGGTTTAACAGAGGATTTCGATGATTTGTATATCCAAAAAAAAGCCAGCCGGTTGCAAACGGCTGGCTTTTAGCTATATTAGATTTCAATACGCATAAAACTATAGCTCAAGATTCATATAAATCTCATCACGTTCATCCTGCTCAATACCCAGATAATGCTGCGTGACTTTATAGGACGAGTGATTGTAGACGTCCATCAGCAGAGCAGGTGGTGTGCCGTTCTTCCAGGCGTGATATCCAAATGTTTTTCTCAGAGAGTGACAGCTGATATGTTCATCCTGAACGGTCTCCTCGGCAGCAGTCCTTACAATTCGGTATGCCTGAACTCTGTTTATTGGCTGCCTCCTGCAGGTGGCTTTTGTAAAAATAAACTCATGTTCAGTCGGATGCCGTTCGTTGAAATATGCCCGGAGAGCATCGGTGGCATTGTAGTTTAGAGTGACATAGTTATTCTTGCCGGTCTTTTGCTCGTTGATAAGAAAATGAGAGCGAAATACATGGCGCTCGAAATTGTATACGTTATCCCACTTCAATTTAATCAGGTCACTGATTCTTAGTGCTGTGTTTAATCCCATAACAATTAAACAGTAATTGCGTCGGTTTGGATGGATATCTTTATAGTACATCCTGAAAGCCGCCAGTTCATCCTTATTTCGGATTGGCTGTGTAGTTCCCATTGAATACTCCTTTGTGGTAGAAAATATTATCAGGCACATGCCGCATGACAGACTCTTTCCCAGAATATCCAAAATTCACAACAAAATAATAGTAATTATAAAAAGCAAAAAATGCAACATTTTATAGTAAAGTGTTACATTTTTTCGCAGATTAATAAGGGGTCAAAACAGAAGTTGATTAAATAACATCAAATATTTATGCCGGTTTAGTCATATTTCATCAAGAATTGCTTTATCTTTCACGGATATAGTTGAATTCCGTGAGATTAATTAAAATGATAGAAAAATGTAAAGAAAATTATTTTAAAAAAATTTTTTCTTGGGGTTAAGTTCTGAAAATGGTGTCCGATATAGTAGGTGTAAAGCAAAAAACAAATCAAGCAAATCATTTGGAATGAGAAAGAACGTCAGAAAAAGACGCAAAGCAACTAATCATGTTAATAGGCGGCTGTGGCGCAAGCCACACCCGGGAAGCCGCTTGTTATAGAAAACCGCAACTGCTTAAATAAAAATATATACAAAGCAGCTGCAAAACCCTCGGGAAAAGGATTTCCGGAGGTCAAACATAATAACCCATGAATATGGGACAAGGAGGATTATATTATGGTAGTACAACACAACATGCAGGCAGCAAATGCCAACAGAATGCTCAACATAACTACAGGAGCACAGTCAAAGAGCACAGAGAAGCTTTCATCTGGCTATAGAATTAACCGTGCAGCAGATGACGCAGCTGGATTGTCAATTTCTGAGAAGATGAGAAAACAGATCAAGGGACTTGATAAAGCTTCTTCAAATGCTGAGGATGGAGTTTCATCAGTACAGACAGCCGAGGGTGCTCTTACAGAAGTTCACTCAATGCTCCAGAGAATGAATGAGTTAGCAGTTCAGGCATCTAACGGAACAAACTCTGATACAGATAGAAGTGCAATCCAGGATGAGATTTCACAGCTTACAACAGAAATTGATCGTGTCGCAGAGACAACAAAGTTCAATGAGACATATCTCCTTAAAGGTGGCGACGGAACTAAAGATGTATACATGAATGGACATGATGCAGGTCTTAAAGGAACTCTTACAGATGGTGCAACAACAGCAACATTTAAAGTAGCAGCTGGGGCACTGGATTCTGGTAAATCTGTTACTATTGGAGGAAAAGATTATTCTATAGCAACAGATAAAGCTGCAGTACAGACAGCTGTTGATGCATTAGTAGCTGAGGGTGATCAAGTAACAGTTAATGGAAAAACATATACTTATACTTTAAAAGGTGGTACAGGTAAGGATCAGGAAGGCTGGGTTGAAGGAACAACTGCACCTCAGGGAAGTACACTTGCATATGGAAAAAAAGATGCAGCTAATGCATTAAAAATCGCAGATGGAGATAAGGTATCGACAAAGGCAGCAGCAGCAACTAAAACTACTGACTATGTTTCAGCTGATTTTGATAATGGAGTAAGTAAATCTAATTCGTCAATAATTAATGCTGAACAGGCTGTAAAATTAATGACATCTGAGCTCACAGCAGCTAATAATATTGGAACAACAAAGGATGCAGCAACAGTTGAGGCAGCAGCTGCTGGTTATACATCAGATGCTGGTATTACATTTACTATAAATAAAGGAACAGCTGAGGTTGCTGATAAGTTATCTTTCAGCCTTCATGTAGGATCAGACGCAGACATGACAAATAAGATTACAGTTGGTATCGAGACAATGAACTCTTCATACCTTGGAATCAAAGGTCTTAATGTAAACGATGATTCTGGAATCGCTGGAACATATGCAATAGATGCTATCTCAGATGCATTACAGAAAGTATCAGAGCAGAGATCTTCTCTTGGTGCTGTTCAGAATCGTCTTGAGCATACAATTGATAACCTCGACAACGTGGTTGAGAATACTACAACAGCTGAGTCTCGTATCCGTGATACAGATATGGCTTCTGAGATGGTTAACTACAGCAAGAATAACATTCTTGCACAGGCTGGACAGTCTATGCTTGCACAGGCTAATCAGTCAAACCAGGGTGTACTTTCACTCTTACAGTAATCATCTACAATTTAATGTTGTACAAAGCGGAAAGAGCTCGAAAGAGCTCTTTTTGTAGTATATTCATAGATTTTGTCCTAAAGTTTCCGACCATATTCATCATGGACTTAACATCATTAGTACCTTTGTCAGAACACACAAAATCATGTGAGCCAAACAGATATCAGCTATCCAGTGGAGAAAAGAGTAAGTAGGAGGTGGATTGAATTTGGTGAAATAAATAAAAAAATCCGTCGACCTCTAATGCTAGTAAATACTAGGGGTTAGAAGGTGTTATATTGAGCTGAATAGTACTATTTTATATTAATTTGCGTAATTTTTGCTTAGAAAACCCGTCGATGTCAAAGAATAATTGAGGAGTAGTATAGAATGCTGTAAAATCAAGGGTTTACAGAGACGGAGTTGTTGTAGGTCGACGGACTTTTTGAACATTTTAGATTGATTTTGAGATGAAAATGGAGTAGTATCATAATTAGATACTGATAGTATCAGTTGATATACATTACCTATAAGGAATTGACACGAACTTTTTGAAATTATAACTCTACCTTCTTTTATAAGCATGATATACATTACCTATAAGGAATTGACACAAACTTCTTTCCGTTCTCATAAAAGAGTCCAATAGATATACATTACCTATAAGGAATTGACATAATATCTTAGTTGTCATTTCATTGTACATTTCCATGCGAAATACAGTAATTGCAAGGAGTGTGAGGATTTATAGAATTTGATAGGATTAATTATATAGAAATGTTAACAGTAGATTAGTAACTCTACGGACAAGGAGTGCATATAGGGAAAACAAAGGCGTTACCGAGGCTATAAAGTAGGTAACAAAGTATATGGAAAATGGATACACATGGTCTGTAGAACTTGGTATTCATAGCTATTTCGACAATATAAATCAAGATTTTCTAATTAACAAAATTCAAAATCATATTTCAGATGATAAAACTCCTAATTTGATAATTACATATTTAAAATGGACTGTGATTGATGTTCATATCACGAGAAGCTAAAAATCCAGTCATTCGTGAATACTATATCAAGAAGTGTGATTCAAAACCAAAACTCGTAGCAATGGGAGCTGTTTCACATAAAGTATGCAACATGATATTTGCAATACTCAGAGACAACAAACCATTTAAAATCATTGCTCCTCATGAGCATATCAAACAATACAATGCTGCCAAATGCGACATAGCTGCATAAAATACTGTAAATCCAAAGAATCAATATCTTTCAAAAAACGATATTTTCACCAAGGGGAAGTTGCCCTTTTTTAGTCAGAAAACAAAATAAATTTTTTCTCATTTAATTATTGACATTTATTAGTTGGACTTCCTAGTGCCATTTTGACGGAATACAGGCGGTTCTTAGTACTATTATACAGAGGAAATGTGAAAAATTTTACAGAGTCGAAGTCTGCGACATATAGACAAATGGTGCGACAATATGTATAATAAATAATATTGATTGATGTCGGGTTCGTAGAGTAAAGCACTCTAAGAAATTTTAAGGGAGGATTAACATGGGGATTAACACAGATGATGTTGCTGAACTGAAACATGATCTTATGGAACAGTTTAGAAATGAGTTACCAGTGTTACGAGCAAGGGTGAGAGTATCTCAAGAGATCATAGCAGAAAAAATTGGGATATCGAGACAAACCTATAGTGGGATTGAAACCGGAAAGCGTGAGATGACATGGACTACATTTTTGGCACTATTAGCTTTCTTCCAAAATAATGAACAGACAAAACCGATGATTGATCAAATAAATGGTTTTAGTGATTCGATGACTAAGGTGATGGAATCTCCAGAGCACTAAATAAAACCAGAAACGAGGCAGAAAGTTGGAGGCGTTTAATGCAGTAGGATTTACCATATTTGATATACCAGGGTACTTTTTCTTTACCGGAATTGGTTTGGTCGTATCAATAAGTGGGTTCATAGTTTTGATGGCAGAAAAAAAGTATTCGCTGTCTAAGAATATAAGAATCGTGTTCGCATCGGCGATTATAGTGATTTTGTCAGCGCGTTTTTTGGGGTGTATTTCAGGGATATACCGAGATGTGGGACTTGGGCGCGATATCACTTGGGAAGGAATAAAAAAAACTGGGATTGTCTTTTATGGTGGCTTGATTGGGTTACTCGTTTCGTACGGAATCATGGCGAGAATCAGCAAGCAGGACCTCTATATTATGGATGTATTAGCAGTATGTATTCCACTATTTCATTCAATTGCAAGGATAGGTTGCTTCTTTGGTGGTTGTTGCTTTGGAAAGGAAAATCATTCACATATAGCAATAAATTATACAACTACTGTTTTTGATGAGGTGACTACGGCATACAGAATACCCACTCAACTGATTGAGGCTGCTTTTAATTTGATTCTGTTCTTATATTTGCTTCACTTGCTTTGCTCCAAAGAATGGAAAGGCAAAAACATACTTAGAAGATATTTACTTATTTATAGTATCGGAAGATTTATTATTGAATTTTTTAGAGGAGATCTCGTTAGAGGTGTGATTTATGGGGTTTCTTTTAGCCAATTAATAAGTGTTTTGATTTGGATATATTTACTCGTTACATTTCACAAAGAACGTAACAGGATGTCAATGAAGGAGGGGATAATCTTATGACTGCAATATTATGTATGTTGGCAGGAGCAGGAATTGGGGCAGGTGTTGCTGTGCTTCTATATGTCTTAGGGTTCGGCATTGAATTATTAAACTGTGCTTGTCAGATTTTGACCTGCAACTGCGACGGAGGCGATGCTATTCCTGTAATGTGGAGTGGTGATTCCTTTAGACATGTTTTGCTTTTTTGCACGATTGCCGGGGCAGTCATTGGCTTAATTTATGGAATTTGCAAGATGAAAGCAGCCGCAGATGAAGAGACGGCCTTTAGAAATGCGGAGAATTCGGAAGAAGCCCGTAAACAAAGGGTTAAGTGGGCTGATGAGGCGAAGCAAAAGGCACTGAACGTAAATAATACATGTGAAAGAAACAAATCGGCAGATAAGCCATTGGTTTCGACAACATACCAGTCGAGTTCACAAATGAAAGAGATAATGAATGAATTGACAAAAGCAGCAGAACTTCAGGGAAAAGTTGATTCCATTGCCGATGAGTTATCAAAGAAGGGTGGTGTCCAGTGATGAAAATAGTGAGATGTCCAAAGTGCGGTAAGTATATTCACAAAGCCGCGAAGTGTTTTCATTGTGGCAACACAGCAGGATTTGAAGAAATAAGCGGTGGCGAAGTTCATGAAAATGTAGCGCAAGAATATGCTCGCATGGACGTGTTGATTGAAGACAAAAAATATGATGAAGCTATCGCATTGTCCTACACGGTCCTCGAATGGATGCCTAATTTGGCTGGTGTTTTCTGGCTTCGCCTTCTTGCTAAATACAAATGCTCTACAGCAATTGACCTGATCTGCAAAGGGTTTCCTTGTGATGAGGATGCAGATTTTTGTAATGCTTTGGAATTCTCTACGGATGAAGAACATAGTGCGTATGAGGATATAAAAGCAGCTGTATCTCAGATAAGAATTTCGCTGAAGAAGGAAATTCCTGAGCATGAGTATAGCATCAAATCTGCCACTGATATCATGCAGATTAAGAATACCATGCAAGGTGAAATTGAACGTAGAAAAGAAAAATTGTTTTCTCTTTGGTCTGATTTGGAGGATACAGAGCATTCGTTGTATGCGCTTGAAATGGATTGTCGCTTACTTACTAAAGAACATCAGATGGGGTTGGAGAAAGCAGCTCAGGCAGCATCGGCAATCAAATCCGAAGTATATCGACTGGAAGAATGCACAGCTGAGAAGTTGCATTCCCTTCAAGTGAGGATGGGGAATGTACTTCAGCAATCTGAATCTTCCAAAGATTCGATTGATAGTATGAAGAAGCAACACCCTTGGGTCAAATCGTTTTCTGATCTTGTGACCAAAAGAAACGAAAAGGAGAGACTTATTAGTTCGGAGATTTTCTCACTGTCAAGTTACGAGAGAACAGTACAGCAGACTGTTTCGGAAATTGAGCGTATCGAAAGTCGGCACAAAACGGCTCTTATCGCTGGTGACAAGTACGATTTTATGAATGCAGCTGCGTTGCTTGGTACAAGTACGTTCAATGATATTCTGCGAAGAGCCGGGATTGGCGTTGGTTCTTCTGTAAATGTAGTTTCTGAAGAAAAGGCTCCATCATCGGAGATAAATGAAATACAATCGGAAGATACAGATACCGAAATGAATATGGAAGATTACTACGCGGCTTGGGGATTAAACGAAGACTAAGAAAGGGGTGTTGACTGTGGAATTTACAAAGAAATTGTTTATTGATTTCTTGAAGAAGCTGATTGCTTTTGACAAAGATAGCTGTTCGACAATTGATGTCGCCTCACGTGTTGTCAAGGAACGGGATTATGAAGAGAAAAATGAATGGAGCAAAGTCCGTTCTAGTGCTGAACAGAAAGCTAAAAGTTATGCATCGAAAGCTGATTCTATTGTGTCTGATTTTCAGAAACAGGTAGATGGTGTGCTTTCACGCGATTTTGGGGAGAAAAGCGGGATTTTCGCAAGGCTTCAGAAGTGTAAAGAACAGCTTGCTTTAGTGTCGAGTGCTGAGAAAAGCATAACCGATAATGCGACATATTTAGCAGAAACTGGTAATGCTTCTGTTGCCTCTGATATCTCAATCGATGATCTCTTGCAAGGCAAAGTAGATTTTGTGACCAAGGCATATGAGGTAAATGAGATTTTAAACAGTTCCAAGAAAAAGGGCGCGGCAAAAGCATGCTCCTCGTTCTATAGTCTTTGCCGGATTGCTGAGAATCTACTGAATCAAGAGATTGTGTCTCTTCGAAGCATGATTGTTCAAAATAGAGATGCTTTGCACTCCAATTACAGTAACGTTGGTAGTGAATCGCATGAACAGATGACAGCCAATTGGGCTACTGCAAATCAAGGGCTGGAAGAAACCGCTCATATATTTGCTGCACAGAGACATTCGAGCCGTCAAGAAACCAATAAGGTCTATTCATCAAGTAGTGATATACTGAGACAGAGATTAGGAAAGTTAGTAGATGGGTTTTGTAGACAGTTTCCTCCAAAGGAGCTTGCTGACGAATATATGCGGATTTATGCCCTTGAACCGTCATACGAAAAATATGAGTGCTGTGGGGAGATGCCTCGCAATGTCCATATTAGCTCGTTGGAATATGACATTACACCGCATGGGTTGAGCGACTATACAAGATCCTTTTTGAGCAGATACTATCCCTTCATGTATAGAGGGAGTAAAATCAGCATTCCTTATTGCGCATCGTTCGGTCATGAATTTAATTATCTGTTCAGGTTTAATGGAGATGGGCGTCAGAAAGTCGTAAAAGACGCATGCAATCTGGGAATGCGTTTGTTCATGATGTTGCCTCCTGGGAAGCTTAACTTTACTTTCATTGATCCTGTTACCCTTGGCGAGAGTTTTGCCATGTTTACACGATTGGTCGATGTAGATGATAGAACAAGCGAGGTTATCAACGGCAAGATTTGGTCAGCACCTGCCGATATCGAGGAGAAGCTGAAAATTATGACGGATCACATTTCTAATGTGACCCAGAGATGTTTGCAGGGGAAATTTGACAACATCTACGAATACAATCGAGTGGCTGAACAGAACGCTGAGGCATATCAAGTCATCATGCTTATGGATTTCCCGGCGGGATTGACAGATCAATCTCTTAAGTTATTAGAGCAAATTGTGAATTCCGGTCCGAAATGTGGCGTGTTCACAATCATCTATCGCAATGAGAGCCAATATAAGAAAGTATCTGAGCGTTCGCATCCACTAATCTCGAATATAGAAACCAGTTTTCAGAAGTTCGATTACTCAAGCAATGGTGTGAATATCTCTTGCTCTGGGGATACAGTGAAAGATAAGGCGTTGCTTTGGCACGGACTTCCTCTTCCAAGTCAAACCCAGATGGACGGTATTATTGCTATTCTGAAGAAGGGTATTAAAAATGCGGATAAGGTTGTAATTGGAATCGAAAAGGTCAGTGATGCAGAAAGCACCTGTACAACCAAGGATGGCATCCGAATTCCTATTGGTATCCATGGTGCTAATGAAGTTCAGTACCTTACTTTAGGTGTTGGTGGTAGCCACCATGCACTGATTGCGGGTGTGGCAGGTTCCGGTAAATCCAGCTTGTTACATACAATTATCCTCAGAGCACTTACTCAGTATTCGCCTGACGAGCTTTCTATTTACTTAGTTGACTTCAAACGTGGTGTTGAGTTCAAGATTTACGCTGATTTTGAACTTCCTTCGTTCAAGGTTGTGGCTATCGAAAGTGAGCGTGAGTTCGGATATAACATCTTGCTTGCACTGGAACGTGAGCAAAAAATCCGTGCAGATCTCTTTAAGAAAAGCCATGTCGATAAAATCGAGGAGTACCGTGCGTTGGGCAAAAAGATGCCTCGTGTGCTGGTTATTATGGACGAGTTCCACGAGTTGTTCTCCAATGCAAATGATGAATTTGCAAAGAAGTCTGCAACTATCATGGAGCGTATTGTGCGCCAAGGTCGTGCTTTCGGAGTTCATCTGATTCTTGCTTCTCAGAGCTACTCCAATATTACCGGCATTGACCGTGCTGTATTCGATCAGATGGCTGTACGAATTGTGCTGAAGTGTTCTAAGGCTGATGCAAATCTGCTTCTTGATAACGGTAGCACAGAAATTGACCAGATTTCTATTGATGATCCTGGTCGTGCTGTCTATAACTCTGAGGCAGGTAATAAAGAATATAACAGCCACTTCAGAGTTGCTTATATTGAACCAGAACGACACAGAGGTATGCTACAGGAAATTAGCGATAAAACAATTTCCTATGCAAAACAGCCTACTCGTATTCTGCTGTCCAATATCGAAGATAACAAGTACAGTATCTTCAATCAGTTCCAGAATTATGAGCCAAACCGTTGTCCTGTTCCTGGTCGTCTGTACATTGGCGAACCGCTTAGTGTTACAAACAACATGAATATGGATCTCACTCGCAACGATAATTCTAACTTGTTGATGCTGGGTAATGATACCGAGAAGGCAAGAAGTATGTTTGCCTTTGCAATCCTTAGTCTCTGCATTAACTACAAGATTAAACATGGCAAGGCACCGGATCAGCCGTTCATTTATCTACTTAATTGCAAACCTTTGGATGATAGCTATTTCAAGGACACTCCTAAGATTATTGCAAGTGAGTTGCTTCCTGAATATGTCAGATATATTCATTGCGGCGACGAAAGCGCTACACAAGATGTATTGTCCGAACTGCTTGACAATCTGAAAGGTACTACTCCTATCGGAGATACCGATAAATATTTCTTTGTATTTGGCTATCAGCGTGCTGAAGAACTAAAATCTGAGACAAAACTTTCTCAGGGCGATGATATTGACAGCCTGTTCAATCTGATGCCGAGTAGCTCCAATAAGCCTCAGCTCTCGCCTAAGGAGATCTTCCACCTCATCGTGAAAGATGGTGCAAAACGTGGCGTACACGCAATCATCTGGCAGGATAGCTACAGCGCTCTTGAACAAGATGATAATAACATCATGTCCTACTTTAACCTGAAGGTAGCGTTTGATATGTCTCCTGAAGAATTCTCTCGTTCTGTTGGCGTAAATGACATCAGTTTGATGAGTGAAAACAACGCAATTTATTACAACAAGGCAAGAGATAATCAGAAGTTCCGTCCTTACCAGGCACCTGACGAAGATTGGCTGAACGATATTAGCACTAAACTGCACTAATTACGATGCGCAGAGTCGGGTTATAAAATCTGGCTCTGCGCATTATGCTTATTTTTCGGAGGTGTGCATGGGAAAACTAAAATTAGAAGCGCAACGACGTGTTGAGCAGGAACGGTTGCGGAGTCAGGAAATCGTTGAATGCGGCGAGGAAAGACTCGAAGAAGCAGAATCTTACACTCATGCTCCAATTTTTAATCCACTCGAAGACATTGAAGCGATAGACATTGACGATATTACAGCTCTCATGGAGTGTGGAAAAAAATATACTGTCGAAGAACTTGTTGAACAATTTGGTATTTCTGTTGATGCTGCCAAATCTGTGTTAGCGCCTTGTGACCACATAGACATAGCTAAAACGATTGCGGAAGCCGAAAATACCGAAGCAATAGTCTCCATTTTTGAAAATGCAGATGAACATGAAACCGCAGAGTCTTCTGATAGTGATTTGCCGCTTAATGAGTCGTGGGATTATAGCGACGAAGAACTTGCCCGGATGGTATATGAACTTGAACACGCATTCGATTAAAACAGACATACATAATTAGAAACTTAGGAGGATTATCATGGGTTCTTTGAAACTTGAACAAAGACAAAAGGTTGAAAGCGATCAGGAAAAAGGTCGTGAAGTACAGGAAAGCGGCGAACAGAAATTAGAAGAGGCAGAAGCCTCTCAGGGGGCAATGGAACAAATCGAAGCCATTGACGATGATGATAAAGCTGCACTTGATGCTGCCAGAAGCGAATCGGATGGCATTGCCAAAGCGATTGCCGAAAGTGAAGTTAAGGAACCGGGACGTGAAGTTGGTGAATCCTTAAAGGAAACCTCTGAGCAGTCTACCGAGTATAGCGAAACCGAAATGGCTGATGCAGAAAAAGCATCTGAAATGGTCGGAGACTATTCTGAGGTTGGAGGTGAATTATCTAGCGAACTTCAGGAAAGCGGACAGGAATTCCAGGAAATTGCAGAGGAAAGCGATCAGGTAAATGACGAGTTGCAGTCTGAATACGACCAGCTTGCAGCCGCATTGGAAGGAGTCTTCTAAATGGATCAATTATATTACCTCTGTTTTTCAGTAAACAAACTACCAGATTTAACACTAACAAAGTACAGCGTCTTTGATGGTTCCAGCGTTGAGAACATCATGGATAAGCACGGCGTTTTCCTTCGCCAATTACATAGACTCGGATACACCTCTGGTGTGTATTTCCATTTGCTGTACTACTACAACCCGGATAAGAGCATTCCGAAAGGACACCACTTATCCATCATTTTCTATGCAACTTCTCAGAGCAAGACCAAGCTGGAGGGAATTCGTGAATTTTTGACGACCTCTGTTTTGAGCACCTACTATGAGTTTTTTTGCTATGAAATTGCTCAGAACTTCGCCATCGAGGAAGAGAAACTATCTGATGGTTCTGTTCTTCCGTTGCTCAAGTTGACGAATATTTCTGGAGCCATAAAAAAATACAGCCTTGGTAAAACCAAGCCAGAAGAAGTTATTACTGCAGCAAAGGAAATTGCTGGTGGCACACGCTCTCATATCGTTTGTGAGATTGCATCTGATGCAGATGCAATGTTGAGCTTCAATAAAATGCCTGTTGATAAAACGGGTCGAATTGTGTTGGAGAAAAAATTTGCCTATGGAGCATTTTTGACCAAAAAAGATTATTCCCTTCCGGCACAAAATAGATTGAATACGGACGGAGCCGGTGAAATCAACCTCTACTCTATCATGGAGTGGGAACCTTGCGAAACCGGCAGACTTTATAACGTTCTGAAACTGATGGAAGGATATGATCGAAGTGCTGTTCTTCGTATTGATATTTTCCCAGTAGAACACACACAAGCCATCCGTCAAAGATTGCCTTACACAGAAACACGACGCAGAATTTCGGATCGAGTACAGGGTAAAGATGACAACAGCGAAAGCATCGTGAAATCTTGGGATAAGTATCTCAATAATCTGATGAAATTCCCTCAGTTCCTTGCAAATGTCGTTGCTTTTGCTGATTCACAGGACATTGCCGTAATGCTTGCAGATAGCGTAGCTGCTGAAGCGGTTGAATCCGGAACTTATCTGATTGAGACAATGAGTTCCGAAAACGGCTTTAGTATGTATGAGAGTGATGCCAAAATCCTTCACAAGGAAAAAGAAGCAGGCAATTACGTCGCTCCATTCCTATCGCTGTACACCTTGGAGGAGATTCGTCCGATGTTCTCCTTCCCGATTTTGTACCCTGGCGAAGCTATCGAGTGTCAGAAAGAAACTGATCCTACTCCTTTCTCTAAGGAACTTAGCATAGACAAAGATACAGGAGAAGTCCATGAGGTTATTTCCTTGGGTGTTAGCTCCATGGGATATGATGTTACCTTCCCTGTAAAACTGTTCAAGAAACACGCATTTATCGCTGGTGTTCCGGGTGCCGGTAAAACCAACACCATGTTGTATTTAGTCACGACTCTCTGGCGTGACACACAGCAGCACGTTCCCTTCCTTGTGCTGGAACCTGCAAAACAGGAATATCGAGCATTAGCAATGATTGACGGTATGGAAGATCTCTGTGTCTTCTCTCCTGGTGCTGATACATATTTCCCTCTGCATATCAATCCGTTCCAGTTCCCGGTAGGTCTAACACTTGCCGAGCATATTGCCAACTTGAATGCTGTTTTTGCAGGTGCATTTGAACTGATTCCTCCGTCTCCGTTCTTGATTGATAGCTGTATTGAGAAAGTCTATCTCGATAAGGGCTGGAATATTAACGAACGAAATAACGGAACAAAAGAATACCCGACAATGCAGGAATTGTACGACTCACTGAAAGTAGCTGTGGAAGAATCTGGCTACGAAGGTGAATCCAAGGCAAATATCCGCTCTGTTATGGAAGTGCGAATTGGTAGCCTTTTACGACGTGAAATCGGTAATGTTTATAATGTCCGCAAATCAAGCATTGAACCTGAAGATTGGCTTAGTCGTCCGGTTATCATCGAACTGGAAGCACTTGGCGAAGGTCCCGCAAACTTTATGTCCCTCTTGATTTCCACATTGATTCGAGAGGTACTTAAGATTCGCAAAACAAGTGATGTCGCCAAAGCAAATGAAAGCGCACTTAAGCGTGAAATTGAACACATTATTTTCTATGAAGAAGCGCATAACCTTATCGGACCTACAACAGATGACCCTGTAGGCGGTTCCGTTGACCCTAAAATCTCTGCAACCAAATACCTTGTCAAAATGCTTGCCGAGGTCCGAGCTTTAGGAGAAGGTATCGTAATTGCCGATCAGCTTCCTACTGCGATGGCTCCAGAAGTTCTGAAAAATACTGGTCTCAAACTTGGCCATCGAATTACAGCACAGGACGACCGTAATTTGCTTGGCAGCACTATGTCCGCTTCTGCTGACCAGTTGGAAGAACAAGGCACGTTTGGCACAGGCCAAGCACTTATTTTCTATGAAAACCTTCTCAAACCTTTCAAGATGAGAGTCTGCGAATGGGAAAAAGGTGTTTCTCAGAAAAAATACGATTCTCCTACTAATACTCAGTTGTTTGAACGATTAAAGACAAACAAGACTTACAATGCACTGTTAGCTCGAAGCGCAGTTATTATGCAGGAGAAAATGCGTGTAGAGTTTGACCTGCTCAGGAATCAGGCTCAGACCCTAAAAGCAAGCATCAGCAAAAAGTATGCTGAGTTAAATTATGTATCCAATAATCTTAGCGGTCTGCAGAGCAAGCTTGAACGACTCTTCGATGAGGATGATATTGCTGAAACCAAGAAGCATATTGCTGAAACTAAACTGGCTTACGAAAAGAAACAAAGAGAGTTTACCGGAGCACTGACTCGTGATTTGAAGAAGCTGTGTTGGGGCTTTGCAAACCAGTATTATGCGTACATGACCCTATCTAAGAATTACTATGTATATTCGGATGATATGTATATGTGTACTATCAACAACTACCTCTCCTTGTTCGGAATAATGAGATCTTTGCATGATGTTCCTCAGCTAAAAGCCATTCTCATGGAAGAAACAAAGAATGTTACAGCCGACATTGAACGTTATGTGGATTTCAGAACTCTTTCTTCCGACGCACTGTTGGCAAATCATCCTGGTTATGACAATGCGATTTATGAGACCGGCGACTATATCAGCAATCAAATTGATGTAGAAGCTGACAAATACTATGCAAAGGCTACAGAACTCCTGTCTCAAGAAAATGACATGGAGGAAAGCCTTACGGACTTCTGCAAAGAGTTTACCGCAAGTTTCTGGCGCTATCACCAGATTGCAGAAACCTACTACTCTACCACTCATGGTCTTGCGGAGAAGCTACAAAAAGGGCTTGAAGATACATTCATTTTTGGCACCGTTGAGTGGACTGAAGCAAATAAAAAGGCAACAGAATACCGCACACGAGCCACTTTACTGCATAAAGCACTGGCAGCTTATGTGGTGCGTATTTTTAGACGCCTTAGTGGACTTCAGGATATTAACCGAACAATCTTGCTTACCCAAACCAAGGATATGCTTGCTGAATTTAGAAAGATTGTTGATTATCGCAATAGAAAAGCAGAGACAATTCTTTCCTTGTGGAACGGCTATGAGGAACTCTGGAGAGGAACAAATGACATTGTTGTTCTTGAACTTGGTGCTCAGTTCTCCCGCTTCCATCGTCTCCGTGTAGAACAATTAGGTAATATGACAGCTCATAATGTGGATTTGGATGTTGTAACTAATCTGTGCAAGCAGTACAACGTTTTGTTCCAAGTATACTCCCGTATGGAAATTAACACCTTTGAGTACGATTATCTCCTAACAAACCACTACATTAAGTTCCTAAATGCAGTTTCTGCTCTGGGAGAGCAAGCGAAGGAAACAATCAGATTTACTTCCAATGGTAACTGGCGAATTTGTTCTAAAATGCTGAAGCGATTGTCACAAGATGATCGTGTGTCTGACGCAAAGAAAGCTGAGTGGAGCAAACTATCAGTAACCATGAAAAAGATATGTGATATGTCTAACTAAACGGCACATCAATCACGTAGAAAGGGGGTACTATGGCTGTTAGATCAAGAGACTTCGTTGGAATAGCCGAAGGTATTCGTAGCCATGAATTATCTACCAAAAGCCAGATCGAAAATCTAAAAGGACGTATGTCTGAATTATCTGGCAGAAGAAGTTCATTATATAGCACAATTTCATATTTAGAAGCTGCTATTGCTGCTGCTTACGAAGATACCGACGAAGATGGTGATCCCGACTACGGTCTTATCGCTTCTTTGGAAGCACAGAAAAGTTCCGCTGAAAACGAATTGTCAGGAGTCGAGAATGACTTAGACTCTACGGGCAATGAGTTGGAAAACAAGCAAAATGAACTAGAAATGGTTGAGGAAGAAAAGGCGCAGACCTTGTTTGAAATCCAAGAACGTGCGAGAAAAACTTCTAACAACATCAGTTTGGCCGGTGGAATGTACGGGGCTTACGCTGGTGTAGGTGGCACACTACAAAATTCGTTGCAAACGAGTCTTTCTTCTTTAACCCAAGCTGCAGGCATCCTCGGAGGTTCCGTTGACGGAGCCTCCGGCGGAAGCCTTGGTGGTCCTTATGGCTCAGGTAATGCAGCTTCGGGGGAAGTCGGAACCAGCCTTGGAGATAACGGTTCAGGAACAGGCCCGCTATCAGCATTCACCGGAGGATATTCTGGCGAAGCATTACCTTTATCAGCAAGCCAGTTTAGCACTAACCAGAATCAGCTGTCTACCCCGGCTACAATGCCTAATTATCACTCAGGACAAGGTTCCATTAACACTAGAGCACCGCAAAGTTTTTCTACAGAACAAGGTGCAAACGAATATGCTTTAAGTTTGTTTGGAGATGTCACTGCACCACAGGTCACTTTCCAAAGTGCCGATGGGTACAGAAGCAACCAAGCATCTCAAAATATGGAAAGTCAGTTTGTTCCCACTGATTCTTCTGCACCAGGAGCATCGTCTTCTAGTCCGGGTAGTCGTCAACATTCTTTTGCAGATTGGCTTAACCCTTACAACTATACCGAAGATGGTCATTATATTGGCGAGGAGCAATCATGGGGGTATAAACCTTATGGGAATGACACGAGCGAATACGCAGCCACAATAATGACACCGGCACAACAGGCGCTAAACAGTTATATGCAAGCGAATAATTACGGCAAGGGTGATTTCGCTGCCTATTCAAAAAATGCAGAATGGCAAAGACTTCACAAAGCTGCACATCCTGCTTCTAGCCTAGTGGATTCACTCAAGGGAACTGCCCTTGCTCGTCAACATTTAACTGAATATATGTATGCCCATAACTACACCCAGGCAGATTTCGCAACGTTCTCAAGAGATGCAGAATGGCAAAGACTCCATCAGATGGCTTACCCGGATTCAGGTGTCGTCGCAGCGCTGGTCGGCTCTGAATTGGCAAGGCAACATCTGCGAGAGTATATGAACGAACATAACTATAGCCAAACGGATTATGCGATTTATTCAAAAGATCCTGAATGGCAAAGATTACATAGAACTGCGTATCCTACTGCTATTGCAAACGGTAAAATGACCAAGCGTAGTATATCAGTAACGGATGCAGGCACAGTTAATGCGAAGATCAAAGACCGTGCGCATGAGTTCTTTGGACATTTCATCGGAGGAACGAAAGGAACGTCCAGTACAGAACACTCTGCATCGAGACCGATAAATCAGATTCTTGCAGGTGCCTATGACACTCCTGCAAGCAGTGTTGATTCTTTGAGTCAAAAGTTTGCCGCTCTAAAAGATGTTTCGGTAAACAAACTTTCAAAAAAGAATCTCGAAACAATCGTTGATATTGCTATCACTAATCTGAAAAGCAAATATCAAACTACAGCTTCTGCAGAACGCTTCTCTGACTTAACTCGAAAGATCTCGTTCATTCGAGAAGCTGATGTAAAAAAGGAACTCGGAAGGAGTTACAGCCCTAACATTTGTGGTTATTACTCACCAGCGACCGATACCATAAGAATTAATATAGATGGTAACGCATCTGTTGGCGACTTGCTGGCCACTATAGACCACGAAACAATGCACTTGCTGTCCAAAACTCATCGGAATGTTGAAGGTGGTGTCCTTAACTCTGATATAATTTTCGGAAATGTCGGCATGAACGAAGGAATAACCGAGATGTATTCTATCAAGAATATGCAAACTGTTAATCCTGACTACGTTTCGCACTCTTACACCGATGAAGTTGATATTATGAAAAAGTTCGAGTCGATTTGTGGTGCAGATAAGCTCCTTAACGCATATATGCACAACGATTTGTCCCACATACGAGATGATGTTAATTCTTGCGCTGGCAATCGCAAGGCTTTCGAAAAGCTCTGTAATGATATTGACATCTTGCACCATTACAATTACGTTAATCCTTATGCCTTTGATGCTCCGGTCCAAAGGGCAAACGCAAAGCTGCGTATCTATCAAAGGCTAGAACAATATCAAAAAGGTAAACTTGCCGCATCGGACGGTGCCAAGATTACAAATGCACCAATGAGCAGTCCCCCAGAAAAAACTAATCAGGGATCTGCAGGATCATCTGTTCAGTATCGTTTCGGTTTTGGCAAGAAGAAACAGAGCGCAGTCACCACACCAAGCGCTGAAAGTTCAAAAACCAAAAAAGATGAACGTCGTTCGTTTGCTGCAAGTCTTAACGCTGGCATCTCCCTAGAACAGCAAAAGGTTGATGCTGACGCCAGAGCGGTTCGCCAACAACATAATAGTTCAAGTTCAAGTGGAGACCCATATAAAGAAGAACTTGAACGCTCACTACCGTAAATAACTATTGATTGGAGGTTAAATTCGTGAAAATGTTATTCACTGAAATCATGGATAAAGTTGCACATATCGTTTTAGATGACGATTACGAAGAATATCATGACTCCTATACTATTCGCTTTCAATTTCTGTATTCCTTAATGCTCGAAGAAGTAAGTGAGACCAGCACACCTGACGCATTGGAATCACTCGTTGATGAAATTACAAATTTCGAGACTAGTCAGCAATATGTAACACTGGCCTCATTAGAAAATTTTCAGAATATATCTCCTGAAACGGCTCTTTCGATCTTTTCTTCTACTGCCTTTGGTCTGGCTGTAGAACATCTCAAAGGGAAACCGCACGTTTCTGTATCTGGATTTTTGAAAGAATCTTTTAATGCACTTATTGATGACAATGCTATCATCAGTGAAGCAATTTTATCGTCTAACAGATTGCTCATATCTGAAACATTGTTGGATTTTAATTTTGCGAACGGTGAGTCTGAGATGATGAGTCTCCGCCTAAAGAAGCAGTGGGATTCGATGAAATAATAGGAAGGAGGTACATCAATGGATATATTTGACCAATATTTGTTTGAAGAATTAACAACGCAATACTCAAAATCTGGCCTTTCCGCCGATGATTATGAAGAACTTTATCAGAGATTTGAAAATTTGAACCATGTTCCGGAAGTCCGGCCCTATCTATTTGCTATGAGATATTTTGGGTGGGGAACAAAATCTGATCCCGAAGGAGTGCTGTCCGAGCTTCGAGTGCTAACAGCAGACGCGAGAGATGTCAGCATATGTGGGTTATATTATGACTTGCTGCTTTTTGAGAATGAAAATGACTCTAATGCTATTAGCAATTTGAAAGAGTACGCGGATGAAGGATACTTAGATGTCTACCTTAAAGATCGTTCCCACTTGCACTCTGTGACGAAAAAGGTAGAACCTCCAAAGGAAAAAGCAAAAGTCGATCAAAGGACTAACACACCTGAGATTATAAAGTACAAGAGAATGTCTTTTGAAAGTTGCGGATATTCCGGCTTGTATTTTACTGCAGGAGATATAGATTATCTGTCCGCTCGGGTTTATATCGAACCACTAAAGACAACACGTAAGCTTAAGGTTCGTTCACAGATTTATGATGGAGATAATGCCTTTTCGGATGTTTTTAGCGATGAATACACCTTAAAACCTGGAACCACGAACTTCAAGACAAACGGCTGGGGCAATAAAAATTTTTATGGTTATAGCGATGGAATTTACAAATGGATAGTTGAACTTGATGGAGATAATACATATAGCCAGGAATTTAGAATCTATGGTGGAAAACTTACTAAGAGCGGTGTAAGAGTAAGAGATGTCAAGCTGTTTGCCTCCAAATCAAGTGGCGCACTTGAAAAGGACAGAGATAACTATAAGTCCGCTTTTGAAGCAAAGTCACTCGAATATATTTACTTTAAGTTGTTTATTGATGAACCAGGAAGTGATATGACGGTTCAGATATTTATAAAAGTTACGTGTTTAGAAGACAATTCGGTGTTTTGTAATAAATATGAGTTGCAGGAGCTTGATTCAAATACAATAGCTTGCTGGAATGGGGTAGGATATTCTCAACCGGGCAAGTGGAACAAAGGGCTTTATCAATATTCTGTTAGGATAGGAGACGGCCAGAAGCAGGAAGGAACATTTGCGGTTTATTGATAGAATCGCAGGATAGGAGAAGAAGCCAATGATTTGCCCATACTGTAACAAGCAAATTAGTGATAAAAATCAATTCTGCCCGGAGTGTGGGCAAAATTTGGCAACAGCCTCAGAGAATAATTTAGCCAATTCTTTCTGGGGAACTGTAAACAAGGAAGACAGTGAGAGGAATCGCAAATATAAGGACATAACGGATCGAGGCGTAAAAAACGTTCGTGACCGTCGGCGTAAATCAATAGTTACTGCTATCGTGCTTTTGATTGCAGTAATAGCAGCCATATTTGGCATTATGCAGTTCGGCAAATATCAAAATGAGATGACGGAACAGGTAATGTCAGAGTTGGTTGGAAAAACTTTTACAGCAAGCGATTCTCACATGGAAGGGTTAGGTTGGATACATTATGAATATTGGCAACTGACATTCAAAGATGAAGATAATCTTGATTATGCGTATATAGAAACAGTTGGACCTCGTGAAGATGACGAGAAACCAGTATATGAGGGAACATACAGCTATACGCTTTCAAGATCAATGTTTGGCAATTACACTGTTAGTGTAAATGGTACTACATACAAGATCAAGGTCAATGATAGCAATGAACCAACAGGCATATCTCGATGAAAAGAAGGGAGACAAAAGCCATGAGTGAGTTTGATAACACTGTAGTTCAAAGGAACGAATCGTGCACACTTTGTTGACCGTAGAGAATTTGATGGCTCTATTCAGGAGCAAATGGAAGCCGCTTATCAGTATGTCCTTGAAAAATCAATATGGGAATGACGATAATTGGGATGTACAGACAGGATGTATATGAGCTTCCGACAGACAGTATTCGTGAGTTAA
>ERZ824473.2225-NODE-2225-length-23683-cov-6.734806_pt1 | contig 23683 bp, 18 predicted proteins | sample MGYA00519874_ERZ824473 | MGnify/ENA primary metagenome ERZ824473 (study PRJEB31778, sample SAMEA3449151) | human gut metagenome | biome: human gut; feature: human-associated habitat; material: faeces | place: United Kingdom | collected 2010/2012 ... | reverse complement strand
GAAATCACGATTAAAGAAAATAACAATTTTCTCATTAGTCTTTTTATTTATATTTGGTACAGCAATCACAACAACACCAAAACAGCAGGTTAAGGCTGATGATGGATATAATGGAAAAATCTTCAGACACTGGTGCAAATTAAGAGCCAGCAAATCAAAAAGATCAAAAGTTTTAAAGAGATTAGAGATTGGAACACCTGTCACAGTCTATTCGACAAGTGGAAAGTGGAGAAAGGTTTCTGTAAACGGTAAGACAGGATATGTCTTAAAGAAATATGTTTATATTAACACAGATGCTCCTGCATTAGAAGGAACAACATATGACAAAGGACAGACAGTAGCACAATTTGCACAGCGTTTTGTTGGAAACTCCTACGTATGGGGTGGAACAGATTTAAACAGAGGAGCTGACTGTTCAGGATTTATCGGATCAGTTTACAGATCATTTGGATATAATCTTCCAAGAACTTCTTCTGAATTGAGAAGAGCAGGAAGAAAAGTTTCTTATAATGAGAAACAGCCAGGAGATATCATCTGTTATAATGGACATGTAGCGATGTATATTGGAAATGGAAAGATCGTACATGCAAGTAACAGAAGAACAGGAATCAAAATTTCGCCAAGAGCAAACTACCGTAGAATTGTTTGTGTAAGACGAGTAGTGGAATAATTACATAAAGAATTGGAAGAACCTTTACAGGATCAGATTAGATTATGTAGAGGTTCTTTTTTTCGATTTATAGGAAATTCCCCTATGAATTGTAATGAATTAGTAAAAGTAATCTTTGCTATTAATGAGTTGCAATTGTATAATATTGACTAGAAGCAGGTAGAAAGGAAGACAAAGATGAAAACATACAAAGGAATTATTTTTGATTTAGATGGTACTTTATTAGATACGATCAATGATCTTACAGACAGTGTCAATGATGTAATGAAAATCTATGGATGGAAAGAATATGATAGCGAAGCATGTAAGATGATGGTTGGAAATGGATTTCGTAAATTAATCCAGAGAGCATTGCCAGAAGAGAAACAGAAAGACGAAATGTTTCTTGATGAGGCAGTTGATCAATTTTCAAAAGCATATCAGAAGAGATATTTAAACAAAACGATTCCGTATGAAGGAATTCTTAAGTTACTGGGAACTTTAGAAGAAAAAGGAATTAAAATTGCAGTAAATTCCAATAAACGAGGAGATTATACTAGTGCATTGGTAAATAAATATTTTTCACAGTTTCCATGGGTTGCAGTGTATGGGGAACGTGAAAGAGAAGGAATTCCTAAGAAACCGGATCCAAGCGCGGCATTAGAGATTGCTAATCATATGAATTTGCCAGCAGAAGAAGTTTTATATATTGGTGATTCAAAAACAGATATGGAAACAGGACAGAATGCCAAGATGGATACGATAGGTGTAGCATGGGGATTTCGAGGAGCAGAGGAGTTAAGAGAGAATAATGCTACATATATTGTAGAGCAACCGGAAGCGATTTTAGAGTACGTTATATAAACCAACAACAACCCAAAGTGAAACATAGCGCCATAATGAGTGCCATATTTGAACTGAAAATCATTTCAGGTAAAAAAGATTGTATGTTAAAATAAACATAGATAAGAAAAGTACAACATTAATTCAAAGAGGTGGAAATTATGACAAGTTTTAAAAATGCCGATGCAGGAGTTATCGTAGACCAGCTGATCAAGACAATTCAGAAAGAAAGAGATTACTTAAGTGAGATTGATGGTAAGATCGGAGACGGAGATCATGGGATCAACATGAACAAAGGTTTTACGATGTGCGAGAAGAAATTAGAAGGAACTACATATAATTTGTCAGAAGGACTGACAACATTAGGTGAGACACTGTTAGAAGATATCGGTGGATCAATGGGACCCCTGTATGGAATGTTATTTGATGAGATGGCTCAGGCATGTGAAGATGAAGAAGAGATCACAGCAGATGTATTCGCAGAAATGATCACAGCCTCTGTAGAAGGAATTCAGGATATCAGCCCTGCACAGGTAGGAGACAAATCACTGCTAGATACATTGATTCCAGCAAAAGAAGCATTTGTAGAAGCAAAAGAAGCAGGAAAAGACTTTGCAGAATGTTTGGATGCTATGAATGCCGCAGCAGAAAAAGGATGGCAGTCTACAAAAGATCTTGTAGCCAAGATCGGACGAGCAAGCCGCCTTGGAGAACGCTCTCGAGGTGTTCTTGATGCAGGAGCAACCAGCTGTTATTTCATCATCACAACCATTGGAAGCACAGCAAAGAGCCTGTTATAAGAATGATTTATATTGCGAAAGCAATGAACCCTCTATATATTCATACAATTTGTTTAGGAAGAACCTCAAAGTTTCGGAAAGAAGCTTTGAGGTTTTTTCATTTCATAGGAAATTTTCTTGACATTTTTAAAAAAGTTATTGACAAATAAGAAAAAAGTATATAAACTAACTGTATCATATGAAATGGTACAGTTAGTACAGCTGATACAGTATGGCATACAGTACGACAAAAACAATAAGGAGGTACAGATGTGTTTCGAATCAACCCTGCCAGTGGCAAGGCAATTTATGAACAGATCATGGAACAAGTAAAAGAAGCAGCGTGGAAAGGATATCTAAAACCTGGAGATGCTTTGCCGTCCGTTCGTAAATTAGCATTAAGTCTCAGTGTAACACCCAACACCGTAGCGAAAGCATATCAGTTGTTGGAGAAAGAGAAAGTAATTATAACAATACGAGGAAAGGGAGCATTTTTGGCAGAGAATGCTTCACAAGAGGTAGACAAAGGAAAGATGCAGGAGATCAAGACAAGTTTAAAAGAGATATTAAGTGAGCTTCGTTATGAAGGGTATGATGAAGAGAAGATAGCAAGCCTGATACATGAGATCTATCAGGATCTGGAGGGATAGGATATGAAAGTAATCGAACTAAAGGACGTGAAAAAATCATATGGAAAGAATGAGATTCTTCATGGAATCAGCCTGGATATAGAAGAGGGAAGCATTCATGGACTGGTAGGACGCAATGGATGTGGAAAGACAACACTGATCAAATGTCTAACAGGAATTTATGAACAGGATCAAGGACAGATTCTGGTCTGTGGAGAAGAAATTTTCGAGAATCCAAAAGTAAAAGCACAGGTAGGATATGTTGCGGACAGCAACCAGTATTTTGAAGGGTATCATATCGATGAGATGGTGGAATTTTATAAACAGATCTACCCAACATTCGATGAGAAAGTATTTAGGGACTACAATCAGAGTATCGGATTAGATGTAAGCAAAAGAATCAAAGAATTATCTAAAGGACAGGCAATGTCATTAGCTTCGATGTTGAATCTGTCCATCCATCCAAAAGTGATGATCATGGATGAACCAATGTCAGGACTGGATGTGATCGCACAGAAACAGATCAAAGATTTTATTGTCAATGAAGTCGATATGAATGGGATGAGTGTTCTGATCTCATCACACGATTTAAAGGATTTAGAAAGTTTCTGCGATTCCGCAAGTATGATGAAGGACGGAAAGATCCTTTATCATGGAACAATGGATCAGATGAAAGAACGATTTACAAAATTACAGGTTGTATTTGAAGAATCAAGAAGCGAGATTTTCAAAGAACTTCCGGGAGTGATCACGTATTCTAATCTTGGAAGTGTATACACAGTAATATTAGAAGGGTATGGAGAGCCAATTCATAAGGCATTAAAACAAGCAGGAGCGATTGTAGTAGAGGAAATTCCATTAAGTTTAGAAGAAGTATTCGTCTACAGCAACCGCTAAGAGGAGGAACTTGGAGATGAAATTTTTTAGAAAATATGCTCTGGTACTTCCACCAGCAGCATTGTTATATGGGATTTTCGTATGGAACATGAAATATCCGGGGGATGAACTGGTACAGATAATGGATAATCTTATCAATGGCTGGCTTTTGATCACAGTTTTATTTGCAGCATTATCGGCAGGAATTGTATATCAACTGCAGCAAAATAAGAAACAGCAATATATTTACAGCCTTCCATGGACAAAGAAAGACATTTACCAAAAGAGTCTTACAAAACTGCATATATCACTTTTGTTCGCAGAGATCATCTATGGAATTTTCTTTGCAATGAAGATCGCAACGATTCCGAATGCGGAATCAATCACGAATGTGATCATATGCACATTATGGAATGCAGTAATGTGTTTTGCATTTTGTGCACTCATACAGATTTCATTGATCGTGACAGCATATATCTGGCAAGGGCTTATCATAGCAGTCGCTACATTTTATGTGATATTGCCGATGATCCTTCAGAATCTGGCATTTTTACTCCAGTTGCTGTTTAAGGTAAGATCTTCTAGATTCGCGATACTCGAGTGGGTTATTTATGGAAGATTCGGCAGAACATTTTTATATCCATTAAATTATCAGCTAGATGCGAATATCTTGGATAGCAATCCAATCTGGAAAGCACAATATGTAAATTCTGCTATTATCTGTATTGTCGTTTTATTTGCAGCTGGAGTCTTTAGTATCTGGTTTGCAAAACGACAGTTTATCAAGCAGGATCAGGCACAGAATCGAATGTTAACAAGATTATCAGAGATACAGAATAAAGTCATCACGACGATAGTGATCACGATCCTATGTTTTAATGCATTAAGTAATCATGAGATATATGTTCATATATTTAAGTATGACAAGACACTTCGAACCATAATTTATGGATTGATCGCATGGGGAAAAGAATTTATGTCTTCATCAGACAGTTATAAACTGATCATACAGAAATTAAATGCAGTACATTGGCTTATATATTTGGTAGTAATATTAGTGATCACATATTTTGCTGTATCGATCATTCAGACAATAAGGAGGAAATGTTATGAGAGGGCTTGTTAATCATGAAAAACGAAATCTGCTAGCCATAACATTAGTGTATACCATAGTGATATGTTTTATATTACAATATGTGATCGCAAACGATATTTCAGGAACTGCAGATCAGATCAATAATTTTTATGGAGGAATTTATAATGATTATGGCAATCTGTTTTTAGGAACATTAGATCAATACTATGAAATGTTTATTATCGTTCTTATGATACCGATTAGTTTTGTAGCGGTAATACAGTATCGGGAAAGCAGTACATCAAAATGTGGTGAATTTCTAATGCAGCTTCCGATCAAGAGAGGTCAGATTTTCTTGACAAGGACGATCACAGGAATGATGACATATACGATTCCATGGCTTTTCCTTTCATTCGGAATGATCATGATGAGAACAAAGGCACAGTCATGGTATGAGATGAATCTATCCGTATGTAAGAACGGAGCAGTACTTCTTGGAAATGATAACATGATACATTTGTGTGCGTATCTTCTATTTATATGGGTATCACTGACACTCATCTATGCCATTGCCATATTTTTTCAGAATATCTGCAAAAGACCATGGATCGCAGGAGCGATCGGAATCGGAGCAATGTTATTTCCAAATTTTATGGATTATATGATGCCCAAAGTATTATCATTCCCAGATACAATATATCATGGCTGGTGGATGGCTACATTTTTTGAAAATGGACCGATCACAAAACAGTTTATATGGGATAAAGGTGTGAACCAGCTGGTGACGATGGCTTCGTTTGATCATTTTGCACAGATCCTTCTGATTCAGATCGTATTGATCGCGGTATTTTTTGGAGTTGCATTTTATGTATTTCAAAAGTCAGATATGGCAAAGAGGAATAATTTTATGTATTTTCCATGGATGGAGCATTTGTTTGTATGGATCTTCCCATTCTGTGTTTCACTATTCATTGTAGTGACAGGGTTCAAGATTCAGTCATACACAGGCGGCATTCTGGCAGCAGTGATCGCAACGATCATATATTATATAGTAGAAAAGCGTAAGAAAAGGAGGGCAGTATAATGTATTATTCAACTGCAACTGGTTATATTATCATATTATCACCACTGATCCTTCTAGCTTTATTGGCAACGATCGGAATCGTGCTTTATCGTCATCCGTCAAAATTACAGAGAAAATGGTATAGCATATCATTTAAGAAAAGAAAAAGAGTCAAACAAATAGCGATCTTTCTTGGATTTTGTATAGCAGCAGGACTATTTATCTATCCTTTGACAAGCAAAAAACAGTTCGTATCAACGATCAGTCTGTCAGCAAATGAAAACAATTTTATCACAGAAGATAAGATCAATCAGATTTCAGAAGACAGAAGAGAAATAAAAAATGAGCAATGGCTGAAAAAATTTTATAAGATGATGAAATCAGACGATGAAAGTTCGACTCTTTTAGATGACAGTGGAAGTTATGAAGTATGGAAAACGAGTATCCTGGAAGATAAAACAGGTGAGTATGAGCTGCGTTTAAGAGCAGAAGACACCGTTCTTCGTAGATTTTCAATACAGCAATCGGATGAAGATATTGATTCTGACGTAGATTTCGACAGTTACGATACTGATGGATTTTATGATATCATTCAAAGACCAGACAATACATTTGAAGAAAATTATCAAAAGCTTACAGATTCAGAAAAAAAAGAAATTCAGGATCTCAATTGGAATTACAAAGATGGTCTTTTGTATGCAACAAATGAAAATCATAAGAGATGTATCAATGGAACAGCCCAGTATTATATGAAGAACTCCAAATTGATCAATACGATGGAGAATTCAGGATACAAAGGAATCAAAAAATGGATGGAACAATGTGAAAAAGACACAGCAGGGATCAAAGTAAAGGTTGGAGATAAAACATACTTGTTCCATAATACAGACAAATGGCATACATTCAAGAAAAATGGATTAACATGTCTGTATAATTACAAACGTTTTATCATTCGATTTGATTTTAACAAAGTGATTGGGCTTAGGAGTAATTTATCTGACCTTCCACAAAGTGGCAGAGAGATGTGGACTGCTATATCAGATCATAGTGGATCAGCTGCGAATGAAGTTATTCTTCGTTCTTATAATGATGAAGAATTATATGCAAGGAAAAATGTTCAGATCTTTTTGCAAGATCACAAGATCAAACAGATGTTGATCTACTGGGATGAAACAGAAGTATTCAAAGGATTCACAAAAGAAGAAAAGATATTCTTAAAAGGCTGTTTCGAAAAAATGGGTATATCATCCAAGGATGCACAAGAATGGTTAAATATATTTATGATCAAGAAAACGCCACAGAGCGGTAAGTTAGGAAGCTGGACATACAGCAAAGGAAATAGTAAAAATCAGGTGATATCATTGATCAATAATAATGAAAATAATAATTATGTAAATTTTTACAAAAAAAGTAAAGGAAATAATTGACAAATATAAAATGATATGGTAAATTATGGATAGAAAGTGCTTACAGCACAAACTCCCCTTAATAAACAGTTCGAGAACTACGGTTTTCCTGCGATCGTTCATCGCCCATACCCCATAGAATCTCGAAAGAATTGTATTTTAGATTATCATCATCAACAATCATTTTATATTTATCTGCAATCCTCTATCTAAGTTGTGATGTGAGCACTTTCGATTTTTAAAATATGAAAATAAGGATTCCTATGATTCTATGATATAGAAACATAAGAATCCTTTTCATTATTTTTAATAAATCACAATGACAAATCAAAAATAATATGATATGATATTATTTTGAATGGGATAATATAAGAAAGTAGTAGAAATTCACATATAGGAGGAAGAAACATGCCAGTAAAGTATGTATTTGTTACAGGAGGAGTTGTATCTGGATTAGGTAAAGGAATCACAGCAGCTTCTCTGGGACGATTACTAAAAGCCAGAGGCTATCATGTCACAAGCCAGAAGTTTGATCCGTATATCAACATTGACCCAGGAACAATGAACCCAATCCAGCACGGAGAAGTTTTCGTAACAGATGACGGAGCAGAGACTGACTTAGACCTTGGACATTATGAAAGATTTATCGATGAAGGACTGAATAAGAAATCAAATGTTACAACAGGTAAAGTATATTGGAGTATCTTATCCAAAGAACGTCGAGGAGATTATGGTGGTAACACAGTACAGGTAATCCCACACGTAACAAACGAGATCAAGAGCCGTTTTTACAGAAGTGAAGATCCAAGCGATCAGGAAGTAGCGATCATTGAGATCGGAGGAACTGTAGGAGATATCGAAAGTCAGCCATTCTTAGAGGCATTAAGACAGTTCCAGCATGAAGTAGGACATGAAAACTGCATTTTGATTCATGTAACATTAATTCCATACTTAAAGAGTTCAGGAGAATTAAAGACAAAACCAACACAGGCAAGTGTCAAAGACTTACAGGGAATGGGAATCCAGCCAGATATCCTTGTGTGCCGTTCTGATTATCCATTAGATGATGGAATCAAGAGAAAGATCGCACAGTTCTGTAACGTTGAACGTTCAAGAGTTATTCAGAACTTAGATGCAGAAGTATTATACGAAGTACCTTTGATGATGGAGAAAGAACATCTAGCACATGAAGTATGTGAATGTCTGAACATGCCATGCCCAGATCCAGATCTTGATGACTGGAAGAAGATGATCAATGCATGGAAACATCCAGAACATAAAGTAGAGATCGCATTAGTTGGTAAATATGTATCTTTACACGATGCTTACATCAGTGTCGTAGAATCCTTAGAGCATGCCGGAGTCGCGAATTCAGCAGATGTCAAGATCCGCTGGGTAGATTCAGAGAGAATCAGCTCTTACAATGTCGATGAGATGTTAGGTGGAGTTCACGGAATCTTAGTTCCAGGTGGATTCGGAGATCGTGGAATTGAAGGAATGATCTGTGCAATCAAATACGCAAGAGAAAACAAGATCCCATATCTTGGACTATGCTTAGGAATGCAGCTTACATTAGTAGAATTCGGAAGACATGTCTTAGGATTCTCTGATGCACACAGTCAGGAATTTAATCCAGACACAACACATCCGATGGTTCATATCATGCCAGATCAGGACGGAGTCACAGATCTTGGTGGAACATTACGTTTAGGATCTTACCCATGTGTATTAACAGAAGGATCCAAAGCATATGAATTATATGGAGAGAAAGAGATTCACGAAAGACATCGTCATAGATATGAAGTAAATAACGAATATCGTGACATCCTTCAGGAGAATGGAATGATGTTATCCGGATGCTCACCAGACGGAAGAATCGTAGAGATGGTAGAGATTCCAGAACATCCATGGTTTGTGGCAACACAGGCACATCCTGAGTTTAAATCAAGACCTAACAAAGCACATCCATTATTTAAAGGATTTGTAGAAGCAGCCTTAGAACATCAAGGTAAATAACACAAAAAGTTAATATAACATCATCAAAAAGATTCTGAGATAGCTTAATATCTCAGAATCTTTTTACATATTATTTACAATTCAATACAATTAGAATTTACATATATATGATAGAATCCTTTAAGAGTCAGAAAGATATGAAAAGACAAAGGTATCAGGAGGTATATATGAGATCTAATTGGAGAAAACAAATGATGATCAGTGCATTAGCATTGACACTTTCTGCAACAAATGTAGCACCAGTATTTGCAAGTGCCGCTCCAGATGGCAAGACAAATGCAGTAGACATTGCACAGACAATGGGAACAACGGCACAGTGGAATCGTTGGGAGAAAGAATGGGAAACTTTAAAAAATGACTGGACACAAATTTCATTGTCACCAGGAAGCAATGCAACGGAGTTGAATTTTGCATGGTATACACCAAAGCAGACAAATGATGATCATTCAAATGCAAATGTTCCAAAACTGATCATTGGTGAAGGACATAATATGAAAAATGCCAAGGTGTACGAGGCAGAACAAACAGCAGTAAAAGATGAACAGGATAACAATGGGGAAACTTATAATTCTAATAAAGTAACAGCAACAGGATTAAAAGAAAACAAAACATATTATTATAGTTACGACAATGGAAATGGGTATACAAAGCCAGCTGAATACACGACAAAATCTACAAACAATTTCTCATTTGCATTTGTAGGTGACCCACAGATCGGATCTTCAAATGAATTAAAGGGAAAAGATACGAAAGAATTTTACGATGCACAGTCAAATGCAGTAAAGAGTGATGCATTTAACTGGTCTTCTACGTTAAACGCAGCATTAGAAAAGACAGATGATCAGTTAAGTTTTGTTGTATCCGCAGGTGACCAGATTCAGACAACAAAGAAAAAGTTACCAAACAAAGATGCATCAAAAAGTGAAATTGAGTATACAGGATATTTAAGTCCAGAAGCATTAAAATCACTTCCAGTGGCAACGACAGTAGGTAACCATGATGCAGATAATGCAAACTATACATACCATTTTAACAGAACAAATGCAAGTGAACTTGGAAGTAATAAGGTAGTCGGTGGAGATTATTATTTCAAATATGGAAATGCATTATTTATCATGTTAAATACACAGGATACAAATGTAGCAGAACATAAACAGTTTATTGAGCAGACAGTTGCAGCGAATAAAGACTGCAAATGGAGAATCGTAACACTGCATCAGGATATTTATGGATCAGCAGAACATTCTAATGAGCCAGAGATCACAAATTTAAGATATCAGTTAACACCGATTTTCGAACAAAATGATATTGATGCTGTATTAACAGGTCATGATCATGCTTATTCAAGATCTAAAATGTTATTAGGTGGAACAAAAGCGAATGATTATACAGATGATGAATTTGATGCAGAATTAGAGAAAGATATGGATGCGGGTGAAAATCCAACGACAAAAACAGTGGCACCAGGAAATATTAAAAATGACAGCACAGATGAAAAAGATCAGAAATATTTAACATATCTTAAAAGTATCATGGATGAAAAAGCAATTGAGACTGTCAAAAAACAGGGAAGCTCTGTAATCAATCCAGAAGGTGTCCTTTATATGACAGCAGGTTCTTCTTCAGGAAGTAAATATTATGATCTGGTACCAAGACAGCAGACATATATTGCACATCGTTGGCAGGAAGATGTCCCAACATATTCAGTTGTTGATGTAACAGAAAATAGTTTAACGATCAATACATATCGTACAGATAATGATGAAAAGATTGATGAAACATTTTCTATCACAAAGAGCAAAGGGGATACGACATCACTTAATGCAGAAATTAAAGCATCTGAAAGCATTGTAAAGCAAAAAGATGCATATACAACGGAAAGCTATAGAGTCTTTGAACAGGCACTTACAGGAGCCAAAGAAGTTGCAGCAGACAAAAAAGCAACAAAAGATGAAGTTGAAAATGCATTAAAAGTTCTGACAAATGCAAAAGCAGGATTAGAAAAGAAAGCAACAACAAAACCAGCAACAGTAAAGAAACCAACAGCAGAGAAGAAAGTTGTAGTAGCAAAAGCATCTGCAAAATTAAAAGCTGGCAAAAAGAAAGTAACAGTTAAGATCAAAAAAGCATCTGTATCTGGATATCAGATTAAATATGCATCAAACAAGAACTTTAAAAAAGCAAAGACAAGAAATACAAGAAAAACAATTTATACGATCAAGTCATTAAGATCAAAGAAAAAATGTTATGTAAAGGTTCGTGCATACAAAGTAGTTAAAGGTAAGAAAATCTACGGTTCTTACAGCAAAGTTCTGAAAGTGACTGTGAAATAACAATGAAACAAAAACAGATGAAAGGAGTGTGTCTGCTGATCGCAGGCATTCTCTTTCTTCTGCTGTTTTTTTCTTTTTCTGGAATTGAGAAGACAAAACTTCTAGATACAGATGGAAGAAATTTTGAAAAAGCAGAAGTAACAAACGTGATCTCTGGAAACTTATCAAATAGTGGAAGTGGAAAACAAACCGTAGAATTAAAACTTCTCTCAGGGGATCATAAAGGAAAAATAATACAGGCAACAAGCTCTCAAAGTTATTTATTTGGTGCAAAATGTAAAAAAGGAATGAAAGTCATAGCGATCATTAATGAATCGAAAGGAGAGTTGCTGGCGTCTGTATATAGTGCAAACAGAGGACCTATGGTATGGCTGATGGCAGCAGTGTTTGTAGCAATCGTGGTTGCAGTCGGTGGAAGAAAAGGAATTTCATCAATATTAAGCTTGGTATTTACAATGCTTTGTATCTTTTTTATTTTTCTTCCGATGATCTACAAAGGAATATCCCCGATACTGGCGGCTGTATTAGTGGTCGCATTTACAACAGTTGTGACGATGTGTATGGTTGATGGAATTACGAAGAAATCAGTAGCCGCGATGCTTGGAACGATCATAGGTGTGGTATTTTCTGGAGCATTTGCATTGATTTTTGGACAAGTGACATCGATCACCGGATATAATGTGTCTGATATAGAGAATCTGGTCTATGTCGGAGAAATGACAGACATAAAAATTGGTGAATTGTTATTTGCAGGAATCTTGATCGCATCATTAGGTGCAGTCATGGACGTTGGAATGTCAATCGCCTCTACACTCAATGAATTAAAAGAACAAAATCCACAGATGATGTTAAAAGAACTGTTTCAATCAGGAATGAATGTCGGAAGAGATATGATGGGAACAATGACCAATACACTGATTCTTGCATTTACGGGTGGATCGATCAACACATTAGTATTTATCTTTGCATACAATTACGAATATCAACAGGTAATCAATATGTATTCCGTAGGGATTGAGATCATGCAGGGATTATCATCAAGTCTCGGAGTTATCATGGCAGTTCCAGTGACCTCCTGGATCGCAGCATTTTTATATAGTAAAAATCAAAAATAAAGAAAAGACTCCATAACAATTCAGATCTTTATGAATTCGCAGACAGAAGTTTGAGAATATGTTATAATGAAAAAGATTAATTAAATTTAACAAGACATAAATATTTGACTAAGTTTAGGGGGCGAAGGTTATGAAAGTTAAAGGAGTCAGACTTTATGGAGTCAAAGATATACGTCTGGAAGAATTTGAGATCCCTGAGATAGCTGAAGATGAGATTCTCTTGAAGATAGAATGTAACGGAATTGCAGTATCAACTTTAAAAGAGATCACATTGGCACAGAGACATTTAAGAGTACCAAAGAATATTAAAAAGAATCCTGTACTGATCGGACATGAATTTTCTGGAACGATAGCAAAAGTCGGAACAAGATGGAAAGAGGATTATCAGGAAGGAAAACAATTTGTATTAGTACCAGAGATTCCTCACCAGATCGAATCACCAGGATATTCTTACCCTTATTTTGGAGGTGCAGCAACATACTGTATCATACCAGCAGATGTAATTGAGAAAGGATGTTTGTTGCAATATGAAGCAGATTCATTCTATGAACTTGCACAGGCTCAGGCTTTATATAGTATAGTGGGAAGTTTTCATTCAAACTATCACAGTAAAGAGGGAACCCACGATCATATATCTGGAATTAAAGAAGGTGGGAATACCATCATCCTTGGAGGAGCCGGTCCCATGGGACTAATGGCAATCCGTTATGTCCTTGGAATGAAGAAAAAGCCAAGAAGACTCGTGATCACAGATACGAATCAAGAGCGTTTGGAAAAAGTAAGGAAAATGATACCGATGCAGGAAGGAACCAGGCATGGAATAGAGCTTTATTATATCAATCCATCGATGTTTGCAGACTCCGTTCCAGTGTTACTGGCAATAACCAATGAAAAAGGATACGATGATGTGTTTGTCTATGCACCACCCAAATGTGTAGCTGAAATAGGGAATCGTATTATGGCAATGGATGGCTGCATGAATATTTATGCATCAACAGCAGATAAAAATTATCGTGCTGGAATGAATATATACGGAAGCCATTATTTAAAAACTAAACTGATCGGTTCATCTGGAGGACTTCGTTCAGACCTGATCGAAGCCTTAGACCTGATCACAACAGGCAAGATCAATCCAGCAGTTGGAATCACACACATTGGAGGAATTAATGCGATTGTCGATACCACATTATATTTAAAGAAGATACCAGGATCAAAGAAGATTACATACCCACAGATCAACCTGCCATTGACAGCAATAGAGGACTTTGGGAAATTAGCTGAGAAAGATCCAGTCTTTGGAGAATTAGATGAATCTTGTAAACGACATGGTGGATTGTGGAATCCAGAAGCAGAGAAGATACTGCTTGATCATTTTAAAAAATTTTAATTTGTAAGTTGGCCAACTGTAGATTTTGAGTATATGATAAAAAATAAATAAACGATCGGAAGAGCAGCTAGAGAATTTTGCTCACGTTTTTTACAGATCGCTGATCCGCCGGCTTTCCTTGCGAACTCGCCTTCGAGGGTATTCAAAACAGAAACTTTTTGAGGCTCAGACAACGCACCAAGCCGGCTGCGAATCCGTAAAAAACGTGGCAAAATTCTAATGCTGCTCTTCCGATCGTTTATTTATTTTTTATCATATACCAGAAGTCTAGAGTGTGGACAATTACAAGATTGGAAAACTTAAGTGGTGTGTATGTTAAACGTTATTGGTTTTCAATTTTTGTAGTGGTAGACAGATGTTTATTATATTCTAAAACATCTCGTCAAATCGGTGCTGTAGAAGCCCTTTTACCTTCTGTTAATAAACACAAAAATCATTAACCAATACCATATAACATACACACTGTATAGTGGTTTGAATCACGTAAATTATTTGAATATTATAAAAAGAGATCATGTGTCAGCAACCGTACGGACACGTCTGCACTTAGCGAGTGGATGGTCGTTAGACCATTCAGGAGCTTAGTACAGCTACGTGGGAGTCCGAACGCGAGTGGGTTGCAGACACATGATCTCTTTTTATAATATTCCACCAATAATTTCCGTCTTCAAACGACAAATCACAATTTCATTGCACGTATAGAGTTTATTACGCATAGCATTGCAACTCCGCTATCTGCGAACACAGCCATCCACATATTTGCGAATCCAAGCAGTCCAAGGATCATTACTAATGCCTTGATCGCCAATGCAAATACAACATTCTGCCAAGCAATCTTACAAGCTTTTTTGCCGATAGAGATTGCCTGTGGAATTGCTTCAACGTTTGAGGTCATGAATACAACATCTGCTGCTTCGATTGCAGCATCAGCACCGCTTCCCATGGCAGCACCGCAATCAGCACCAGCTAATACAGGGGCATCGTTGATACCATCACCAACAAACATAACAGCTCCATGTTTGCTTCTCTGTTCCTGAAGTTTGGCAAGTTTTTCATCAGGAAGAAGTCTTGAGTAAACTTCGTCAATTCCAGTTTCTTTTGCAATCGCATTTGCAGTTGTTTCGGAATCTCCAGTTAACATAACTGTGTGAAGATTCTGTGCTTTTAAGGAAGCAATGGCGGATTTCGCATCGTCTTTTAATGTATCTGCAATAACGATCGCACCAATTAACACTCCATCTTTTGCAAGAAAAACTTCAGTTCCATAAGAAGTTGTTTCTGGATAGTCTCCAGTTACATGATACTGAGCCATCAATTTTTTATTGCCAGCTAAGATTTCTGAGTTATCAATTGTGATAACAGAACCATGTCCAGCGATTTCTTTTGCGTTTTCAGGTGTTTTATAAGTTACATTTTCATCTTTGGCAGCTTCCATGATACTCTTTCCGATTGGATGAGTAGAAGATTCTTCGCAGGAAGCAGCAAGTGATAATATTTCATGTCTGGTTGCATTTCCGAGAGGGATCACATCCTGAACTTTGAAGTTTCCTTTTGTGATCGTTCCAGTCTTATCCATGACAACAGAAGTAATATCTTTTAATGTTTCAAGTGCAGCCCCGCCTTTAAATAAGATACCGATCTTAGATCCAGCTCCGATTCCAGAGAAGAATGCAAGAGGTACACTTAATACAAGGGCACAAGGACAGCTGATTACAAGGAAAGTTAAAGCTGTGTATATCCAGTGTGTCCAGTTTCCTGTCACTAAAGAAGGAATGATCGCAGTTGCAAGGGCAAGAAGTACGACAAATGGAGTATATACACGAGAAAAACGTGTGATAAAACGATCCATCTTTGGTTTGCTTGCGGCTGCATTTTCTACGGAATCCATGATTCTTGTGACCATAGATTCTTCCAGTACTTTTTCTACCTTGATCTTGATAACACCAGAAGTATTTAAACATCCAGAAGTTACATCTGTTCCGACAGAGGCAGAAACAGGAATGGGTTCTCCGGTAACAGGAGAAGTATCGATCATCGTTTCCCCATCTGTGATGATACCATCTAATGGAATACGGTCACCAGGACGTACTAATAAGATATCTCCGATTTCAGCTTCTTCGGCATCAATTACAGTGACATCTCCATGATCATCAACAAGGTTGACAACTTCAGGTCGCATGTCAATGACATCCATGATCTGGGAACGGCTTCGTTCCACAGCTTTTTCTTCAAATAATTCACCAATACGATAAAACATCATAACACCGACCGCTTCCGCAAATTCTCCGACGCCGAAAGCACCGATCGTTGCGATACTCATTAAGAAGTTTTCATCAAAAACCTGACCTTTAGAGATGTTTTTAAGAGCGGTCCATACGATCTTAATTCCTAAGATTAAATATGCAAGGATAAAACATACCATACTGTATACAGGCTTGGAAGATTCCAATGCTTTTCCGGCAATAAATAAAACGATACCAGCACCAAGTTCCCAGAATTCTCTGTTATCTTCAGAATTCTCTTTGGCTTTTTTCGCTTCTTTTTGTGCACGGACAGTATTTTCACGGACAACGACTTTGACATCTGGTTCGATGGAAGTACAAATATCTTGAATCTGAGGCAATAATGTTTTGGCATCATCAGACCATACACGTAACTGCTTTGTTGCAAATGTCAGATTGACGGCTTCAACACCGGGAAGATGAGAAATCTGTTCTTCCATTTTACCTGCACAATGAGCACAGCCTAATTTCTCGACAATAAATACGGTTGCCTGACCATTTCCTTCACGATTTGCAGCAGCTGCAATTGATTCATCATCGTCATCGTCATCATCACAGCAGCCACAATCGCAGTGTTCATCATGATGGTGATGATGTTTGTGGTGTTCATGTTCTTCGTGATCGTGTTCACACCCGCAGTCGCAGTGGTCATCATGATGGTGATGATGTTCGAGGTGCTCATGTTCATTATGGTTGTGATCACATCCACAGTCACAGTGTTCATCGTGATGGTGATGATGTTCATGACTTTCATGAGAAACTTCTTCCACATGTTTTCTCCGTTTAGATGATTTTTTTGTAACTTCCGTCACAATAACATCCGGTTCAATATCCGTACAAATCTTTTGAATCTCAGGAAGCAGATCTTCACGAGAAGTTTCAACATACATTTTTTTCATAGGAAATGAAAGATTTACACTTTCAACATCAGGAAGTTTCCCGATTTTTTCTTCCATTTTACCTGCACAATGAGCACAGCCAAGATTCTCAAACTCATAAGTCTTCTTCATAAATACCCCTCCTTTCAAATACAGTCTTTAACAGATCAGATACAAGCTCTCCGTCAGCAGTGTCTGCGATCGTATAATGAACTTCTTTCCCAATTCGTCTGCTTGTGATCACACCTAATTGCTTCAAAGAGCGAAGATGATGAGACACTGCTGGTGGGCTCATCTCAATCGCTTCTGCGATATTTCTAACACAGACTTCACGGTGGTATAAAAGATACAAAATACGAAGTCTGGTACTGTCACTTAACAGACCAAATAAACTGGCAGTTTCAATGGCAAATTCTTCTGGTGGAAGAACATGTTTTAATTCTGTAACATCACATCCATGACCATGAATATCCATGGAAGCAATGTTATATTTCTCCGTTTTATCCATAGAAATCTCCTTTTTGTAAGATTAAATGATTGCTTAATTGTTTATGTTTTAAATATAATACTTTTAAATATTGATGTCAACAGAAATGAGAAAAATAGTTAATAGAAGTATTGTTTGGTGTAATATTGGAACTATACATAATAGTTTTTCCTAACTAGAAATTAAAAAAATATAGGATAATCAAAAAAAATATGATATACTAAAAACTACTTATACGAATTTATCAGATTAAAAGATCACATTTCGATAAAAGCAAAGATAAACAAAAACAGAAAAGGAAGTGTATCATGGAAGAGTTAAAGAACATCAAAGTAGCCCTCCTTGGTTCTGGAACTGTCGGAACAGGAGTATACAAACTGATCGAACGCCAGAGAGAAGAATTACCTCACAAAGTTGGTGCAGGTCTGACTGTCAGCAAAGTTCTAGTTAGAGATAAGAACAAGAAGAGAGAAGGAATTGACCCTTCTGTATTAACTGACCAGTGGGAAGATATTATCACAGATGATGAGATTCAGATCGTAGTGGAAGTTATGGGGGGAATCGAACCAGCCCGTACTTATATTACAGAAGCTCTTCAGGCAGGTAAGAATGTTGTCACAGCGAACAAAGACTTAATGGCAGTGCATGGTGGTGAATTATTAGATATCGCTTCCCATAATGGATGTGACTTATTATTTGAAGCATCTGTTGCAGGTGGAATTCCAATTATCCGTCCATTAAAACAGTGTCTGGCAGGAAACTATATTTCAGAAGCAATGGGTATTGTCAATGGAACAACAAACTTCATTCTGACAAAGATGACACACGAAGGAATGGAATTTGATGAAGCTTTGGCACTCGCAACAGAATTAGGATATGCAGAAGCAGATCCAACAGCTGATATCGAAGGATATGATGCAGGACGTAAGATGGCGATCATGGCATCCATTGCGTTTAACTCTAGAGTCACATTTGATGATGTATACACAGAAGGAATCACAAATATCACAGCAAAAGATATCAAATATGCAGAAGCAATGGGATGTACGATCAAATTGTTAGGGGTAGCAAAGAACACAGAATCTGGAATTGAAGTACGTGTTCATCCAATGCTGATTCCAAGTGATCATCCATTAGCAACTGTCAATGATTCATTTAACGCAGTTTTTGTACATGGAGATGCAGTTGATGATGCAATGTTCTATGGAAGAGGAGCAGGAGAATTCCCAACAGCAAGTGCAGTTATGGGAGATATCATTGATGTCGCACGTAATATTCAGTTCTATTGCACAGGAAGAATCCATTGTACATGCTACAAAGACCTTCCAATCAAGAAGATCACAGAGATTGAAAGCAAATATTTCATGAGATTGTTAGTTGATGACAAACCAGGAGTTCTTGCTCGAATCGCAGATACATTAGGAAAGAATCAAGTAAGTATCGCACAGGTGATTCAGAAGAACAAGGTTAATGATATGGCAGAATTAGTTGTTATCACGGATCTTGTATTGGAGCAGAACTTTGCAGATGCTTTGGTTGAGATTAAGGGAATGGAACATACTCGTGAGATTTCTACAGTAATCAGAGTGTATTAAATTTTAATTGTAGTTGGCCAACTGTAGATTTTGAGTATATGATAAAAAATAAATAAACGATCGGAAGAGCAGCTAGAGAATTTTCCTCACGTTTTTTACAAATCGCTGATTCGCCGGCTTTCCTTGCGTAACTCGCCTTCAAGGGTATTGAAAACAGGACTCTTTGGGGCTCAAACAACGCACCCAAGCCGGCTGCGAATCTGTAAAAAACGTGGCAAAATTCTAATGCTGTTCTTCCAATCGTTTATTTATTTTTTATCATATACCAGATGTCTAGAGTGTGGACAATTTAAGATTGAAAAATTCAAGTGGGTGTGTATGTAGGGCAGAATGGTGGCAAGAAGATTAATATTGAAATGCAAAATACATATCAAGAGGACTGGGCGGAACGAAGTTTGTTTTACAATTGTCGGATGTTTACAGAAGGATTAAAAACAGGACAATCCTATAGTAGTAAATTTCAATTCCATGTGATAGAATTAAGTAAAATAGAAACAACAAAAGGAAATCATTACATGGAAAAGGCGAGGGATGAGATGATTAAGATGAGCAGGGATGAAAGTGAAAGATAATCTTCTGTTAGCGAATACAAAAATGATTAGCCAATACCGTTAAATATACACACAGTGTAGTGGTTTGAATAACGTAAATTATTTGAATATTATAAAAAGAAATCATGTGTTGGCAACCGTACGGACACGTCTGCACTTAGCGAGTGGGTTGCTGACACATGATTTCTTTTTATAATATTCCACCAATAATTTCCGTCATCAAACTACAAATCACAATATATGATTCCGTATGATCAACCGAATTGACTGATACAAATAAGGCTTCAATTCATCAACCGAAACAGGCTCCCCAGTCAAAATAACATTATAGCAAGATCCAGCGACCATCTCGATAATCATATAGATCATAACTTCCGGATGATCAAATTCATGACCAGAATTATTCAAAAGATCCATATAGATATCATAAATATTTCTCTGGGCATCATCGATCGGTTCCACCAAGGAATTTTTAAACATTCCCCAGCTTAGATGCTTTGAGATCAGTTTTAACAGAGTCGGATTAGCATTTAATGCTCCGATGACTTGGTCAACGATAAAGATCAGTTGGTCTTCAAAATGATCAATGGATTGTTTTTGAAGTTCCTGATAGGCGTGTTTAAATACTTCTGCAGATTTTTTGGCGATCAATTTATATCGGATGTCTAATTTATCTTTAAAATACAAATAAAAAGTACCCTTAGCAACGCCAGCTTCATTTACGATATCGGAGATGGAGGTCTTCTGGAATCCCTTTTCTGTAAACAGTTGGTATGCCGTATTCAAAAGGGCATCTTGTTTCTTTTTCTTATTTAATTCGACCTTTTTCATAGTAATTTCTCCTTTCATCTTCTTTAGTATAACGAAAAAATGACCAAAAGTCAAAAACTTTCAAGAAGTTTATTGACTTTTGGTCATTTTTGGTGTATACCATTATATAGATTAAAAATGACTATTCGTCATAAATGTAGATGGGAGGATGCTATGATACAATTTGCAAAGAAATTAGTACATCATCGAAAATTCATCGTCTTCCTGGCTTTCATTTTATTGATTCCATCAACCATTGGAATCGTGAAGACAAGGATCAATTATGACATCTTAAGTTACCTTCCAGACTCTTTGGAGACGGTGAAGGGGCAGGATATCATGGTAGATCAGTTTGGAGCCGGAGCCTATTCGATGATCATTGTCGAAGATATGAATCTTCATGACGTACAGAAATTAAAACAGAAACTAGAGAAAGTCAATCACGTTGATAAGATCATCTGGTATGATGACATCGCTGATCTAAGCGTTCCCAAAGAGATGCTTCCTGAGAAAGTAAGGAAAGTTTTCTTTAATAAGAACGCAACAATGATGATCGCAATGTTTAAAGAAACAACATCATCTGATAACACGATGGAAGCAGTCACACAGATGCGTAAGATTGTTGGAAAACAGTGCTTTATCAGTGGCATGTCAGGGGTAGTTACCGATATTAAGAACCTGGTTATGCAGGAGATTCCAATCTACGTAACGATCGCAGCAGTACTTTCTCTGATCGTATTATTTGTCACAATGGAATCCTTTGCAGTTGCTTTTTTATTCCTGTTAAGTATCGGAATGGCAATTCTTTATAACCTGGGAACGAATATTTTCCTAAGCGATGTGTCCTATCTTACAATGGCATTGACTGCGATCTTGCAGTTAGGAGTTACGATGGATTATTCGATCTTCCTTCTGCACAGTTATGAGAGTAATAAGATCAGATTTGAAGGTGACAAAGAACGTGCGATGGCACATGCGATTTCGAATACATTTAAGTCCATTACAGGAAGTTCCGTTACAACGGTCGCTGGATTCGCAGCACTGTGCTTTATGACATTTGCATTAGGAGCTAACTTAGGTATCGTTATGGCGAAAGGTGTTATTATCGGGGTTATCTGTTGTGTAACAGTTTTGCCATCATTGATCCTGATCTGTGATAAATTAATTGAGAAGACACACCATCGTTCACTGATGCCAGATCTTACGAATGCATCACACTTTATCACAAAACATTATAAAACAACGATTGTAGTATTTTTAATTTTGCTGTTCCCAGCAATTTATGGAAATAATCATACAGAGATTTACTATAATATTGACAAATCACTTCCACAAAGCTTACCGAGTAATGTGGCGAATAAGAAATTAAGTGACGAATTTGGAATGAGTAACATCCATATGGTCATGATCAAGAACGGCATGAGTCAGAAGGAATTAAGCAACATGCAGAAAGAGATCGATAAAGTCGACGGAGTTGAATGGTGTCTCGGAATGAACTCCGTGATCGGTTCTAGTATTCCATCCGATATGATTCCTTCTTCCATGAAAGAAATGTTACAAAGTGATGAGTATGAGATGCAGTTTATCTGTTCAAATTACAAATCAGCAACCGAGAAAGTAAATAAACAGATCAACGAGATCAACAACATTGTGAAGAAATACAGTCCAGGTTCTATGGTCATTGGAGAAGCACCGTTGATGAATGACTTGGAGACAGTAACCAATGTTGACCTTAGAAATGTAAATATCGCGTCGATCGCGGCAATCTTTGTGATCATTTTAATTGTATTTAAATCTATTTCCTTACCAGTGATCCTGGTAGCCGTGATCGAATTTGCAATCTGTGTCAATATGGCAGTTCCATATTACACGGGATTATCACTGCCGTTTGTTGCAAGTATCGTTATCGGAACGATTCAGTTAGGTGCAACCGTTGACTACGCGATCCTGATGACAAGCCGTTATCAGAAAGAGCGTATAAATGGCAAGAAGAAAATGGAAGCGATCCGTATTGCACATGAAACATCCATGCAGTCTATCATTACAAGTGGATTAAGTTTCTTCGCAGCAACGATCGGTATTGCGATTTACTCAAATATTGATATGATCAGTGCGATCTGTACCTTACTTGCACGAGGAGCTGTGATCAGTACCGTTGCCGTAATCTTTATTCTGCCGGCAATGTTTATGATATTTGATAAATTGATCTGTAAAACAACCCTCAAGATGGGTCATTTAGAATAGGAGAGCGATTGTTATGAGAAAAAGAAGATTATCGAAAGCATTAGCAATGTTTCTCGCTGCAGCTCTTACAATTCCGGCAGCAGTACCGGTAGCAGCCAGCGAGTCCACTGCAGATAAAGAAGAAACCGTATACGTAAAAACGGATGCGAATGGAGAAGAGAAAACAGTTATTGTCAGTGACTGGTTAAAGAATTTCTCAGGTGAAGCAAAGATCAAAGATGCTACAGACCTGACAGACGTTGAGAATGTTAAAGGGAATGAGACATATAAACGAGGAAAAAAGGACAGTATTACATGGAATGCCAATGGAAAAGATATTTACTATCAGGGAACAAGTGACAAAAATCTGCCAGTATCCATGAAAGTCACATACTATCTGGATGGAAAAGAAATTTCACCAAAGAAACTGGTTGGTAAATCAGGAAAAGTAAAGATTCGTTATGAATATGAAAATCATTCCGCCGTAACTAAAACGATCAATGGAAAACAGACAACAGTCTATACACCATTTACAATGATTACAGCAGCGATCTTAAATACAGATAACTTCTCTAATGTCAAAGCAACAAACGGAAAAGTTATCTCCGATGGTAACAAACATATCGTTATCGGAGTTGCAATGCCAGGATTAGCAGACAGCTTAAACCTTAAGAATACAAGTATTG
>ERZ824473.2210-NODE-2210-length-23829-cov-4.638008_pt1 | contig 23829 bp, 20 predicted proteins | sample MGYA00519874_ERZ824473 | MGnify/ENA primary metagenome ERZ824473 (study PRJEB31778, sample SAMEA3449151) | human gut metagenome | biome: human gut; feature: human-associated habitat; material: faeces | place: United Kingdom | collected 2010/2012 ... | reverse complement strand
AAGAACAAATGTAAAAACAAATGTAACAATGGCAAGATTAGAAGGAGTAGGAGGAGTAAAGACATTAAAAAATATTAATCTGGAATTTACAAATGATGAAGAGACAGGTTTAATACAGGACATTACAACTAATATAAGTAATATTAAATTTGAAAATATAGAGATACAATCAAATAACAGCAGTAATAATATAGGAATAATTTCTACATCTTCAGCAGAGATGGATAATTTGGAATTTAATAATATAACAATTAATTCAAAATCAGATTATAGTGGATGTATAGCAAAAATGAGTCAAGCTGGTGGAAATAATATAAAATTAACAAATGTAAATGTTACAGGTAATGGATATGTAGGAGGGTTAATAGGTTATTATGATGCACCAAAATATACAATAAGTGATATTATGGCAGATAATATAAATATTAATGCTACAGGAAATTATGTAGGAGGAATATTAGGACAAGGTAGAGATGATTCACAGATAGCAAATGCAACAATCGAAAATTCAAATATTAGTGGGAATACCTATGTTGGAGGATTATTCGGATGGATGTATTATAATACATGGCCTAATGGAACACAGAACCTAAAAGCAGAAAATAATATAATTAATGGACAAAGCTTTATAGGTGGCGTAGGTGGACGTACTAATGCTGTATTAAATTATGAGTCAGCAAACAACCAAATATCTGGAATAAAAAATGTAGGAGGAGTTCTTGGTGAATCAATTGGTGTTGCACAAAGAATGTATTCTATTAAAAATCTAATTATTGCTAATGATGTTAATGCAGATGGTATAGGGGGAATTGCCGGAAAAGGCGCAGTTGGAAATAGTTTAATGAGTGTAATGAACTGCACTATAGAATCATTAGGAAATAATATAGGAGGAATATTTGGAAAAGTTTCTGATGATTCATTAAGTATTGGAACTGCATTTGTAAAAAATACAACAATAAAAGGAAATAATAATGTTGGAGGAGTAATTGGAAAATTTATTTATGGAGATTTAAATAAAACTTATGTAGAAGCAACAATAGAAGCAAATTCAAATGTAGGCGGAATTATAGGATATTTAGATAATACCGATATGACAGCAGTAACTAATACCTCAAATATAAATAATAATTATATAGCAAATACAAAGATTAATGCTAAAAGTAATATAGGAGGATTTATAGGAAGTATAGCTGAAGAGCTATATATGCCAGAAAAATTCTATTATAGTAATTATGTAGAAGCTGATTTAAGTAGTACAGATTTAAATAGTATTTCATTAGGAATAGGTGGAAGACAAAATCAAAATCAGTATTTAAAAGATACTTATTATTATAAATATTCTACAATAAATGGCCAAAATCCAAATGAACAAAATGAATTGTTTATTACACAAGATAAGTATTTAGCTGAAGAAGAGTTGAAAAATCAAACGACATATACTTCAAGAATAAAATGGAGTGCATCAGAGTGGAACTTTTCTACACTTGCAAATAATAAATATCCAACAATTAAAAGTAGTGCATTACCTAATCAAGAAGGAATTAATTTACCAAAGGATTCTGAACACATTGTTGGAAACATAGAAGGTACAGAAAACTCCGAAGATAGTATTGATATACAAAGTATAGAAAATATGGAGAACCCAGAGCAAACTTTCGAATATGACAACAAAACAATCCAGACATATAGCACATATTCTGTAATAACTGATTCAGGTGAGAATAAAGTTGTAAGAAATGTTAAATTGTATGTAAAGGATAACAACTTATATGCAATACCTTCAGTGGTAACTACTAATGAAGAGTCTAAAATTGTACCAGTAGCAAACAATATAATTTTAGATAACTACAACGGAAAAGAATATGAAACAGTATTAGGCTCAGATGGAAAGCTATATGATTTAAAAGAACCAATAACATATCCAGAAAATTTTGTTAACTCAGATATTGAAAGTATAGGTAATAACTTAAACTCTGACATAAAAGAAGTCGAGGTAACATATAAAAATGGAGATAAAATAAAATTTAATTATCAAACAGGAGAAATAATATCTTCAAGTGAGTCTGATACTTCAGATGGAGTAGGATTATTTGATTATTTAGTAGAAAAAATATCAGAAATAGGAAATTCTAATTCTGATATATCACAAGAAATAACAAATAAATATGAGGAAAGTAAAGAATTACAAACAAAATTAGAAGAAACATCAGTAGAAGAGGCAATAGAAAAGCAGAATAATCCTAATTATATTGAAAATGGTGTCACTGCCATCGAAAATAATGAAACTAATAACTCTTTAAAAGAGAATAAATATATAAGTATGTACAATGAAGAGACAGGTCAATATGAAATATATAACGAAGAGGAGTTATTAGACACAAGTAAAGAGGAGGTGGTAAGTGAAAACGAAAAAATAGAGGCAAATAATTTAAGCGAATATTATGCAAGCGAAGGAGAATCTAGAAATACAAAAATGGGAATAGTCTGGATTGCAATAAGCATAATAGGAGTAGGAATAATATTATTTGTATTAGGGATAAGGGGACGTTCCTCAAAATCCCTATAAGAGAAAGCTTAAGTTAGGCAAAAGTGTGTGAAAACCCTAATTTAAACAAGAATAACTTAAAAAGACAAATTTAAATAATTAAATTAAGTGTGTGTAGAAATATCCAGTAAGTTAAAAGAAAATAACTTACTGGATATTTATTAGTAGATAGTAACATATACTTGCAAAATAAAAAATTCTAATGTTTCTATTACTATTAAATAATGTCGAAAAATAACGATGAAAAAAGCTTGAAAAATGGCGAATATAGTGCTTAAATATAAATACTTAGGATATTTTTCCTGAGTTAAATTATTGATTTAATATATATTTAATTTTAGTAATTTTATTTTTGCATGTAATAGAAATTTATATATTGCGCTAGAAAATCTTGAATTCATTTATTTTATCTTAATTATTTCAAATAATTACAAATTTAAAAACAATATTTAATTCAAAAATTAAAATTTAAAAGACTATCTATAATTTTTTTAAAAAATCTAATTATTATGATAGTTTGTTATTCTAAATAAAATATCCCAAAAAAGAAGTAAAAAATATCCTAAGGAATAAATTAAATTTTACTAAATAGTTGAACAGAAGTTAAACATTTGGTAAAATAGTTAGGAGGAGAATGGAAGAAAACAAAGCCTTAAAACCAACAAATGATTACATATTTAAAAGAATATTTAGTAAGAAAGGTAATGAAGATTTATTAAAAGATTTATTAGAGGGAATATTAGAGATAAAAATAGATAAAATAGAAGTAATTCAAGAAGTAGAAATAGAAAGAATAGATATAGAAGATAAAACAGGAGTATTAGATATAAAAGCAATAGTAGATGAAACAACAACGATAGATATAGAGATACAAGTAAGAAACGAATATAATATGATAGAGAGAACATTATTTTATTGGTCAGGATTATATTATACAGGCTTAAAAAGAGGAGAAAGATTTAAAGAAGCTAATAAAGTAGTAACAATAAACTTATTAAAATTCAATATGTTTGAAGAGAAGAATTATCACAGAATAGGAGTAATAAAGGAAAAAGAAGATAATAAAATATTAACCGACAAACTAGAACTACACTTTATAGAACTACCAAAGTTTTTGCAAAGTAAAGATGGAGGAAATAAAAAGTTAAGACAATGGTTAGATTTTATATGTAATGAAAGAGAGGAGGAGGTAAAAATGGCAGTAAAAGAAAACAAAAAGATAGCAAAAGCAGAGGAAGAATGGGAGTACTTAAAAGGAGACGAGGCAGAAAAGAGAATAGCTTTTTTAAGAGAAAAATGGGAAAGAGATTGGATATCAAATATTGAAGGAGCAAAAGAAAGAGGTTTTGAAATAGGATTAAAAGAAGGAAAAGAAATAGGAATAAAAGAAGGCATAAAAGAAGGAAAAGAAACGGGATTAAAAGAAGGAAAAAAAGAAGGAAAAAAAGAAGGAAAAAAAGAGGGAATAAAAGAGGGAATAAAGGAAGGCGAACAAAAAGCTAAAGAAAAAATTGCTATTGAAATGTTAAAAGAAGGAATACAAGACGAAGTAATTATTAAAACAACTAAAATTAAAAGAGAAGAATTAGGGATGCTGAAAGAAAAAATATAAAAAGTAAGAAATCGTACTAAAGTATAATTTGTTTACGTAAAAAAATAAAGTATACTGATGTGCGATTTTTTATTATTGTGTATGAAAAATTTTTTAAGTCAACAAGCTTAATTTACCTATGTCCGTGCAATTGAAAAATGATTTAAACCTAACGGAAAACTATAAAATATTAATTTAGCAACATAAAAATATAGAAAAATATTGCTACATTTATAAAAAATAATTATAATAGTATCAAATGAAAAAAAGAGAGGTACTAAATGAACATCAGATTATTATTAGGAATTCTTGGAAGTATAGTAGCCGTTGAGTTTATAGCTATAATTATTCAACTAAGAATATATAAAAGAGAAGTAGATAAGAGTATAGAATATGAAAATTTCAGAAAAGATGTATTAATTAAAGCTGCTAAAGAAAGACGCGAATTAAAGGAAGCGCTAGCTAAACAACAGCAATTAAAACAAAAAATGGAAGAATTATCAAAAAAAAGAGAGCAAATAAAAAATGTTAGCGGAAATAAATAAAAAAGCAAAATAATTATGTGAATTTTATTGACTATAAATTTTATAATTAGTATAATAAAAACTAGGGGAACTAAAGATAGAAAGGATATGGAGTATGAAAAAGAATAAATTAACAATATTAGCAGTTTTATGTTTGATATGTGCTATGGCTTTAAGTATTTTTGCAACTAGTGTTAAAGCAACCACAATGGAATTTGGATTGCAAGAATATAGAAAAGCAAGAGAAGATGGAGCACAATATGCATATAAAGTTTCAGACAAATATGTTTGGAAAATCGTTACATATAATGGACAAACTATAGACTATGACAAAGCAATTTATTGTTTAAAAGCAGAACAAGGTTTTTATACAACAAGTCCGGGAGTATTTAGACAAGAATATGATACATCATATGATTTTAAGAATAAATCATCTATGCCAACTTTACCAGTTGCAGAGGAAGATTATAATTCAATTATTTGGATATTAAATCACGCATATATCCAATCTGCAGAAACAGCAACACAAGACAAAGCAACATTATTAGCAAATGCTGGTATATCAGGAACTATAGAATTAACAGATGATGATTTAGATGTAATACAACAATTAGCAATATGGTATTTTACAAATAAAGAAGATTCTGTATATCATACAGATTTTGCTGGAGAACCTTCTTTACAGGTTATATTAGAAGCTAAAAAAACAAGTGATGGTGGAACAGAGGATTATAAAGCAATAGAAGATAAAAATCAAACAAGATTTGACAAAATGGAAAAACTATTTAAATATATAGTAACAAATGCTAAATCAGCAACAGAGTCTTCAAATGCAAATGAAGCACCATTAAGCTTAGACAGAACAACACCAGCTGTAACAGCAGAAGGTGAAGACTATATTATAGGACCATATACAATAAATAAAAATAATGACACTCCATATACATTAAATGTTACAGTAACAGATAGAAACGGAAACGATTTAACTGGAAAATATACATTACTAGATTCAAATAAAGCAGATATAACAGATAAAACTATTACTGATTTAGTAGGACAAGCATTCTACTTAAAAATTTCAGCAGACACAGTAACTGCAAATAGTATTGATGGAATTAAATTTAGTATGAGTGGAACTTATACAACAACAACTGCTACATACTGGACAAGTTCTACAAATAATACTGTACAACCAATAGTAGTAATAGAAAGAACACCACAGGAATTTTCAGATAATAACGAAGTATTCTTTACAGTAAGTGGAAATTATAGTTTTAAGCTAATAAAAGTAGATTCAAATGATACAAATAAAAAATTACAAGGTGTAGAATTCGAAATTACAACTCCTACAGGAACTCAAAACTATACAACAGATGAAAATGGTGAGATAAATATTAGTAATATAGAAATTACTGAACCAGGAATAGATACAATTACAATTACAGAAATAAGTGCACCAGAACCATATAAAATTTTATTAGAAGAACCACTAGTATTAAATGTAACAAAAGACTTATTAAATGGTAACTATACAGCAACAACAGCAGAATTAGAAGGATATGATGAAAATGCAGTTCAAATACAAGATGGTGTTGTTACAATTACAGTAGCAAATGAACCAAAAATATTTGATTTAGCATTAAAGAAATGGGTAAGCAAAGCAATTGTTACAAACGAAGATGGTTCACAAACAGTAACAGAAACAGGTCACACAGGTGACGAAAATCCAGAACCACCAGCGAAAGTTGATTTAGGAAGACAAGATATCAATAATGTAACAGTAAAATTTGAATTCCAAATTAAAATAACAAATGAAGGTGAAGTTGCTGGATATGCAACAGAGATAACAGATTATATACCAGAAGGCTTAAGATTTGTACAAGAAGATAATCCAGATTGGTATACAAGGGAAGCCTTAGATGGAAGAGAAAGAGTTGCAACAAAATTATTAGAAAATACTTTATTACAACCAGGAGAGAGCGCAACAGTATCAATTATTCTAACATGGATAAATGGTGAAGATAACATGGGCTTAAAAACAAATATAGCAGAGATAAGCCAAGATGATAATGAATTTGATTTGCCAGACATAGATTCAACACCAGACAACTTTACTGATGGAGAAGACGATATAGATGATGCACCAGTAATTCTTACAGTAGCATTAGGTGATACAGTAATATATATAGGTGTTGCAACACTAGCTGTAGTAATATTAACAGTAGGAATATTCATTATAAAGAAATATGCAATATAATTTAATCGGGATTTGGGAACGTTCCTAGAATTCCATATAAAAAATCTACTAAACAATATAGTTTGGTAGATTTTTTCTTGACTTTGTATAAGTATACCTATCAAATAAAACCAAAAATTATATTAGAGGATTGTTGAAAAGTAATTATTTGTCTAATAAAAAGGAGTTCTATAAATCCCCATAAAAGCTTCTTAACTATTGAAAAACAGAATAAAATAGTGTAAAATGTAAAAAGCCAAAAGCAATCAAGAATGCGATGGGAAATTTAATAGAGGAGGAATAGAAAATGAAAGTAATTTTATTAGACAATATAAAAGGTGTAGGAAAAAAAGATGAGGTAATAAATGCAAGTGATGGATATGCAAGAAATTTTCTATTTCCTAAAAAATTAGCGGTAGAAGCAAATGCAGAAAATATGGCAAAATTAAAAGGAAAACAAGATTCTGCAAGCCATAAAAAAGCAGTAGAAAAAGACGAAGCAAAGCAAATTGCAGAAAAATTAAAAACAATTTGTCCAAAACTAAAAATAAAAACAGGAGAAAATGGTAAAGTATTTGGTGGCGTAACAGCTAAAGATATAGCAGATGTACTAAATAAAGAATACAAAATAAATATAGACAAAAAGAAAATTGACTTAAAAGAAAGTATAAAAACTCTTGGTGTTACAAAAGTTAATGTAAAACTATATGAAGGGGTTATGGGCGAAATAAAAATAGACGTAATTCCAGAATAGTAATATAAATTAGCAAAAGTAACTAGGAGGCATAAAATGGAGCTAGGAAAAATTCCACCAAATGATGTAGAGGCAGAACAAGCTGTTATAGGTAGTATGTTAACAGATAGGGATGCTGTAATATCAGCTATAGAAGTTCTTAAAGAAGAAGATTTCTATAGGGAAGATAATAAGACAATATATGAAGCAATACTAAATTTATATAATAGATCAGAACCAATAGATATAATAACACTAAAAGCAGAATTAACATCCATGGGCATGTTCGATAAAATAGGTGGGTTGGAATATATTGTAGGATTACCAGAAAAAGTACCTACAACAGCAAATGTAGAAAAATATATAAGTATTGTAAAAGAAAAATCAGAACTAAGAAGATTAATAAAAGCAGCAAATGAAATTATAGAGCAAGGGTATGATCCAACCGAAAATATAGATGACATTATGAATAATGCCGAAAAGAAAATTTTCAACATTATGCAAGATAAAGACCAAAAAAGCTATAGTCCAATAAAGGATGTATTAATAGATGCATTTACAGAATTAGAACAATTATATAATCAAAAACAACATATAACTGGTGTACCTACAGGCTTTATAGATTTAGACTATAAAACAGCAGGTCTTCATAATTCGGATTTAATCCTTATTGCAGCAAGACCAGCTATGGGTAAATCTGCATTTGCGCTAAATATTGCTACAAACGCAGCACTAAAAGCAAAAGTACCGGCAGTACTATTTAGTCTCGAGATGTCAAAAGAGCAAATGGTTAACAGAATTTTGTGTAGTGAAGCGATGGTAGATAGTAATAAAGTAAGAACAGGAAAGATAGATGATGATGATTGGATAAAACTTGCAGATACTATGGGGGATTTATCAGAAGCACCTATTTATATAGACGATACACCTGGTATTTCTATAAACGAAATAAGAGCAAAATGTAGAAAACTTAAATTAGAAAAAAATATTGGATTAGTAGTAATAGACTATTTGCAACTAGTACAAGGTTCTTCAAAAAGAGCACAAGGAAGTAGAGAACAAGAAATCTCAGAAATAAGTAGATCTTTAAAAATATTGGCAAAAGAAATAAATGTACCAGTAATAGCACTATCACAGCTATCAAGAGCACCAGAACAAAGACCAGACCATAGACCTATGCTTTCTGACCTTCGTGAATCTGGAGCAATAGAGCAAGATGCCGACATAGTAATGTTCTTATATAGAGATGATTACTATAATGAAGATAGCGAAGATAAGGGACTTGCCGAAGTTATCGTGGCAAAACACAGAGCTGGTTCAACAGGAACAGTAAAACTAGTATGGCTTGGAAATTACACAAAATTTGCTAATATGGAAAGATATAGAGAATAAGAAAAATATACTAAACCAAAACTATTAATTGAAAAATATGATGGCTATAGAGTAAGCGAATAAAGGACGGTAAAATGGAAGATAAAATTTTAAAAACCATAAAAAAATATAAATTAATAGAATCTGGGGATAAGGTGCTTATTGCGGTATCTGGAGGTCCAGATTCTATGTGTTTATTAGATATTTTAAATAAACTAAAAGAAAAACTAAAAATAGAAATTGCTGTGGCACATGTAAACCATGGAATACGTAAAGAAGCTGGCGAAGAAACTGAATACATAAAAAAATACTGTGAGAAATATAATATAAAGATATATATAAAGTATGAAGATGTAACTAAGCTTGCGAAACAAGAAAAAATAGGGCTTGAAGAAGAAGGTAGAAAAGTAAGATATGCTTTTTTTGATGAGGTTTTAAAAGAAACAGGTTTTAACAAAATAGCAATAGCACATAATATGAATGATAAAGTAGAAACAGTTTTAATGAATATAATTAGAGGAGCTGGAAGTCTAGGGCTAAAAGGAATAGAGCCCAAAAGAGACAATAAATATATAAGACCTTTAATAGAGACAGAAAGAAAAGATATAGAGGAATACTGTAATATAAATAAACTAGAACCAAAATTTGATGAAAGTAATAATGATAATACATATACCAGAAATAAAGTTAGAAATATTTTAATACCATTTATAAAAAAGGAGTTTAATCCTAATATAATAAAGGGAATTAATAATTTATCAGAAATAGTAACAGAAGAACAGAATTATTTAGAAAAAATTGTAAATAATATATATAGTCAAATAAAAATAGAAGAAACTAAGGAAAAAGTGATTTTAGATTTAAAAGAGTTTAATAAGCAAGATACTATAATTAAAAAGAGAATATTATTGCTTTCAATTAGTAGGATATTTGGAACAAGCAAAAACATCGAAAGAATTCATATAGAAGATATTATAAAATTATGTGAGCGCAATATAGGTAATAAATATTTAACGCCAAATAAGAATGTAAAAGTTTTTGTAAATAAAGGAAAAATTATTATATCACATACATATTAATATCCGTAAGGCATAATAAGCTGACACACAAAAGACACAAAAAATAGGTTGAAATCAATTGATTTATATGGTATATATGCTTATAGCGATTAAACTTTGTTTAAACTTAGATTAAAGAAAACAATTAAAGATGAAGAAAAAGCAGATAGGAGGAAAATAAAGTGAAGAACGGGATTAAATCATTGGCGGTATGGTTAATATTTTTAATTATATTTATAGTATTAATTTCGTCAATAATGGACAATTCAAGTAACAAACTTGCATATTCAGAACTGTTAGCTGATATGGAAAAAGGAACAGTTACAAGCATCGAAATTCAAGATGGTGGTGAAAAAGCCTTAGTCGAATTAGAAGGTGATTCTGTTCCAAAAGAAGTAAATATTCCAGATATTAATAGTTTTATGACATATGCACAAGAAATATTAAAAACAAATAGCTATACTTTAACAGAAAGACCAGAATCAGTATTTATGAAAGGTCTTTACCTAATAATACCATTTGGAATAATAGTAATTGTTTTATTATTTGGTTTATTGTTAATTAATCCAGGAAACCAAGGTGGAAATAAAACAATGTCATTTGGCAAGAGTAGAGCTAGAATGACAAATGGTGCAGAAAAAACAAAAGTTACATTTAATGATGTAGCAGGTGTTGATGAAGAAAAAGAAGAATTAGAAGAAATAGTTGAATTCTTAAAAACTCCAAAGAAATTTACAGATATGGGAGCAAGAATACCAAAAGGTGTTTTATTAGTTGGTCAACCAGGTACTGGTAAAACATTACTTGCTAAAGCAGTTGCTGGTGAAGCAGGGGTACCATTTTTTAGTATAAGTGGTTCTGAATTCGTAGAAATGTTTGTTGGTGTTGGTGCATCAAGAGTTAGAGACTTGTTCGAACAAGCTAAGAAAAATGCTCCATCTATTATATTCATAGATGAAATTGATGCAGTAGGTCGTCAAAGAGGTGCAGGCCTTGGTGGAGGACATGATGAAAGAGAACAAACATTAAATCAACTTTTAGTTGAGATGGACGGTTTTGGAACAAATGAAGGTGTTATAGTACTTGCTGCAACAAATAGACCAGATGTACTAGATAAAGCTTTACTAAGACCAGGAAGATTTGATAGACAAATTGTTGTATCTGCTCCAGATGTAAAAGCAAGAGAGCAAATATTAGAAGTTCATGCTAGAAAGAAAAAATTAGCAGAAGATGTAGATTTAAAAACAGTAGCTAAAAATACTTCAGGTTTTGCAGGTGCTGATTTAGAGAATATCTTAAATGAAGCAGCATTACTTGCAGCTAGAAGAAATTTAGATTGTATTGGAATGAAAGAGATTGAAGATGCAATGGTAAAAGTTACAATGGGACCAGAAAAGAAAACAAGAGTAAGAAGCGAAAAAGAAAACAAATTAGTTGCTTACCACGAAGCTGGTCACGCAGTTGTAAGTAGATATTTACCAACTCAAGATAAAGTTCATCAAATATCTATAGTACCAAGAGGAATGGCTGGTGGTTATACAATGTATAGACCAGCAGAAGATAAATCATTTAGATCAAAAACAGAAATGGAAGAGAGCATTGTTTCATTATTAGGTGGAAGAGTTGCTGAAAAATTGATTTTAGATGATATCTCTACAGGTGCAAGCAACGATATAGAAAGAGCTACAGCAATTTCTAGAGCAATGGTAACAAAATATGGTATGAGCGAAAGATTAGGAACAATTACTTTTGGCGCAGACCAAGAAGAAGTATTCCTAGGAAGAGATTTAGCACACGCAAAAGAATATTCCGAAGAAACAGCAGCAATTATAGACGAAGAAGTTAAAAAGATTGTTGATGCAGGATATGAAAAAGCTATTAATATTTTAAGTGAACATGTAGATAAACTACATGCAGTTGCTAAAGTATTATTAGAGAAAGAAAAAATTGATGGAGATGAATTTGATAAGATCTTCGCAGAAGAACAATAAACTTAATCGGGATTTGGGGACGTTCCTCAAATCCCGATTGAGTTTTAAGTAAAATATTTTTTATGGATAAGGTGGAAAACTATAAATTACGAAAATAGTTTTCCACCTGTTTTGCGTGTTTAATAATAAAATCCAATAAATATACGGAAATGGTGTTTAAGTAAAATGTGACAAGAAAATATAAATTTTAGTGCAAAAAAGATAAGAAAAAAGGACAAGAAGACGATGACTATACAACAACAGTAAAAGAATTCGAGTATTATACATTAATTGAAAAGCAAGAAGAACAAGGCAAAATGAAAGTAGAAATCTACAGAAAAGCTACAGAAAATACAAGTGTACAAGTAGAATACGAGATAAAAGTAAGTAACACAGGGGAAGTAAGTGGAAATGCGACAATAGAAGAAAACATTCCAGAAGGAATGAGTTTAGCAAATAATGACGGAACATGGGAAGAACAAGAGGGAAAATTAGTAAAGGTAATACCAGAGCTAGGAGCAGGAGAAACGAAAGAATATACAGTATTATTAAACTGGGAACAAACTGAAGAAAATATGGGAGAGAAGACTAATGAAGTAAAATTAGTAGAAACAGGAAATGTACCAGGATTTGTAGATAACAATGATAAGGATAATACATCAAATGCAGACGTAATTATAAGTGTCGAGACGGGAGAACCATTACCGATAGGATTAATACTTGCATTAGTAGTATTAATAGGTCTAGAGACAGTAACGTTAAGATATGCAGTAGTATTAACAAAGAGACAAAAGAAAAAAATTAAAAAAATATAAAATCCCCAAAAATCAATAAAAACTAAGAATTAGTACATTTCTAAAATCTGTAAAAAAATTAGCAAATACTATTAAAATAAACAACAAAAATTTATAGTAACATAAGAAGTATAAGTTTGACATTACGAATTTTCAAATATAATATATCTTTAAACAAAATAACAATACATAAAACCAAAGAAGGACGTGGGAGTATGCACTATGCAGACATAAAAAAGATTGATATAGCAAATGGTGAGGGAGTAAGAGTTTCTTTATTTGTAAGTGGGTGTAGGCACCATTGTAAAGGATGCTTTAACGAAATAGCTTGGAATTTTAAGTATGGTAAGGAATTTACCCAAGATACAGTAGACGAAATAATACAAGATTTAGACCACGACTATGTAGAAGGACTAAGTTTACTTGGTGGGGAACCACTAGAACCAGAGAACCAAGAAGCATTAGCTGAATTAGTTACAAAAGTAAAAGATAAATATCCAAATAAAAACATCTGGTGTTATACAGGTTTCGACTTTGAAAAAGATATTATGCCAGAATGTAAAACATCAGCTGTAACAAAACAACTTATATCAAATATAGATGTTATAGTAGATGGAAAATTCGATGAAAATAAAATGGACAGAAAATTAAAATTTAGAGGTTCATCAAATCAGAGAATAATAGATGTAAAAGAAACATTACACGACAATGCAATAAAGATGGTAAAATTTACCGATTAGCATATTGACAAGCTAATATTAATTATATATAATAGAGTAGCTATAAAAGTTACGGTGATATTATACACTAATATTACCCTAAACTTATTGGCAAAAATTATAACTTTTGTTTTAGAACAGAACTTTATACAAAAGTTAAAATTTATCCCACAGTTGTAAGAAGCCGGAAGGAGGGGAAAATAATGTCATCAGAAGTTAAGGTAAAAGATGGAAATATAGAAGATGCTTTAAAAAGATTTAAAAGACAATGTGCCAGAAATGGTGTAATCCAAGAAGTTCGTAAAAGAGAGCATTATGAAAAACCTAGTGTTAGAAGAAAGAAAAAATCAGAGGCAGCTAGAAAAAGAAAATTTTAATATAAAATTAGTTAATAAGGTTGGAAATTAGAAGAAATCTGATTCCAACCTTTTTGAATATCTAAATAATGACGGGGATTTTAGGACGGTGCTCAAATCCCGAAAAGGAAAAGAAGGAACGTCCAAAATTCCGACGTTTCTAAATCCCAGAAGGAGGAATAGTTATGTTAAAAGAAAAATTATTAAAAGATTTAAAGAATAGTATGAAAGACAAGAACATTGTAAGAAAAAACGTTGTTCAAATGATCAGAGCAGCAATTTTACAAAAGGAAAAAGATGGTGGAGTAGAACTAAAAGATGAAGAAATTATGCAAATAATTGCAAAAGAAGCCAAAACTAGAAAAGATTCTTTACCAGATTACGAGAAAAGTGGTAGAGAAGACCTAATAAATGAAGTAAAAGAAGAAATTGCTATTATAGAAGAATACTTACCAAAACAATTAAGTAAAGAAGAAATAGTTCCAATTGTACAAGAGATAATAAATGAAACAGGTGCAACATCTATAAAAGACATGGGAAAAGTTATGGGACAAGCAAAAGCAAAATTAGGTGTAAGTGCAGATGGTAAAACAATAAGCGAATGTGTAAAAGAATTATTAAATAAATAAAATCGGGATTTAAGGAACGTCCCCAAATCCCGCCGAGGAACGTCCAAAAATCTCGGATACCGCAAAAGGAGAACTAATGAAAGAAAAAATAAAGAACCACATAAAAAAACATAAAATTATATATAGTGCATTATTAATATTGTTTTGTTTTTCTGGTTTAATACTTTCTTTTAATAAAATAGAATTAACAGATGAATTGTTTACATTTGCTAATACATATAAATTGCATAATGGAGTAAGCTTATATTCAGAAAATAATGTTATAGATACACCATTATTCTTTTACATTGGAAATATATTTTTAAGTGTTTTAGGTACGAATTTTTTTGCGTATAAAATATATGGAATAGTTATTTTTGAGGTTATTTTCTTAATTTCATTAAACATTCTAAGAAAATTAAAAGTGCCAACAGGAAGAGCGGTTGTATATATACTTCTAATTTTGCTTCCGTTTACTAAAACTCTTTTTGTAAATGGTGCAAATTATAGTACATTAGCGCTTTTGTTTTGGCTACTTGGAATGAATTTTATTATAAAGAAGGACAAATTTGAGATTAAGCCAATTCAGCAAGGAATCATTTCTGCATTAGTTTTTGCAACCAAACAAAATATAGGAGTTTATTACTTAATAGCAATAACTTTGTTTACAATTTATAATTATAGGAAAGAGAGAAAAACAATATTAAAAAAATTAGTAAGTACATATATAATCTTTGCTTTAATTACAGCGATTTGGTGCATAATACTTGCCTTACAAGGACAATTTATAGATTTTATTAATTATTGTGTCTTAGGAATAGGCGAATTTGCCAAAAATCATTTCGACTTCCAAGATTGGCGAATAATTTTATATGCTATACCAGTATTTGCATTAGTAGGACTTATTATTGCAAATAGAAAATACGGAATACTACTAGAAACTAAAAATATGAAGGTAACGATATTCTTTTTATGTTTTATGTTTCCAAGTTTATTAATTGGATATCCAATCTTTAATGCGTATCATATAGAATTAGCTATGGTTGTTTCGATGGTTTACTGTATGTATATGGCAGAGCAGGTTATTGTATATACTAAAGAAATATTTTTAGTTAAACCAGTAAAAATTGTAATAATAGGTTATATAGGCTTTGTGTTACTAATAAATGCTTTTTATATGGGGTCTACAATAATAAAGGGTTCTTATAAAACAGATTATGATAATCCTTATTTTGGAATGCTTGCAACCGAGGAAATGAAAAATAAGATTAATGAAATAGTAAATTTTGTGGAGTTAAAAGAAGAAAAGAATCAAAAAGTTATAATTTTTTCGGAAGAAGCAAATATTTACCAAATAGTATTAGGAAAGAATTATCAAGATTTAGATTTACCATTGTTAGGAAATTGGGGATATAATGGAGAAGAAAGAGTGCTTAACAAAATAATGGGCTTAAGAGGTTCGTTTATATTAATAAAAGATACTAGCAGAACAAACCAAGAATCTGAGAAAATTAAACAATATATAAAGAATAATTATAATAGAACTGGAGAAATCCAAGGATTTGAAATTTACTATATAGAATAAAAAAATAAAAATGGTAAAAAATAAAATAAAAAAGGAGAAATAACATGTCATATAATAAGGTAACTTTAAAGCAAGGAATTACACTTCATAATATTAATACAGCTAAGTTTAAAACAAATCTTTGTGCTGTATTTTTAACATTTCCTATAACATATGAAAATGCAACCAAAGATACACTAATTGCACTAATGCTAAAACGAGGAAGTAAAAACTTAAAGACAAGACAAGAGATAACTAGCAAACTTGCAGAATTATATGGTGCAGAGTTTGACTCTGGAGTAGACAAATCAGGAGATAACCATGTATTAAAATTCTATCTAGAAAGTTTAAATGAAGAGTATTTACCACAAAAAGAAGATTTGCTACAAAAAAGTATAGAAACATTATTAGAGCTTGTATTTAATCCTAATATTGAAAATGACGAATTCAATAAAGAATTTTTAGAACAAGAAAAAAACAACCTAGAACAAATAATAAATTCGAAAATAGATAATAAAACAATGTATGCATTAAACAGATGTATAGAAGAAATGTATGAAGGTAAACCATATGGTATTTATAAATATGGATATGTAGAAAAATTAAAAGAAATAACAGCTAAAGACTTATACGAATATTATAAAGAGTTAATAGATACATGTAAGATTGATATTTTTGTTTCTGGAGCAAATAGCGATATAGCAAAAATTTTAGAAGATAATGATATCGTTAAAACATTAAAAGAAAGAAATCCAAATCATGTAAAATATGGATCACGTAGTAACGAAAACAAAGAAAAAATTGTAGAAGAAAAAATGGATGTAGCCCAAGGGAAACTTGTAATTGGGATGGATTTAAAATTAGAAGATGACAAAGGCAAATATGCCGCACAAGTATATAATACTATACTAGGTGGAAGTGCAAGTTCAAAATTGTTCCAAAATGTAAGGGAAAAAGCAAGTTTGGCATATACAGTGTCTTCAAATTATATGAAACTAAAATCTAATATTTTTATTAGAGCAGGAATCGAAATAGAAAATTATGAAAAGGCTTTAGAAATAATAAAGAAACAATTAGAAGATATGAAAAATGGAGATTTTTCAGACGAAGATATAGCTTTAGCTAAAAGGACAATAATTGCTACGATAAATAATATACAAGAAGAGCAAGATATAGAACTTTCATATTACTACGGACAAGAGTTATCAGACAGAACAATGACAATAGAAGAGTATAAAAAGAATATAGAACAAATATCTAGGGAAGATATTAATACTGTAGCAAATAGCCTTAATATAAATACAATCTATTTTTTAAGAAACTAGGAGGGTATAATGAGAATATTAGAAAACAAAACAGTAAAGGAAAAAGCATATTTCGAAGAACTTGAAAATGGTCTTAAAGTTATTATTATCCCTAAGGAAAATACGAATAAAAAGATGGCAATAATAGGTACAAAATTTGGTTCAATAGATAATCACTTTATAAATCCTAAAACAAATGAGGAAGAAGTAATACCCGATGGAGTTGCACATTTTTTAGAGCATAAAATGTTTGAACAAGCCAACGGAACTAACAGCTTAGACACATTAACAGCAATTGGTGCAGAAGCGAATGCATATACAACAAATGATCATACAGCATATTATTTTGAAACAATCGATAATTTTGAACCAGCATTTAAAGAATTGCTTAATTATGTGCTTCACCCTTATTATACAGATGAAAATGTAGAAAAGGAAAAGGGGATAATAGCACAAGAAATAAAGATGTATGATGATGACCCTATATCTAAGGTATTTTTAAATTCACTACAGTGTATGTATAATAGTTGCCCAGTACGTATAGATGTTGCTGGGACAGTAGAATCTATTAATAAGATTACTAAAGATACTTTATATAGCTGTTATAATACTTTTTATCATCCATCAAATATGATTCTAGCAGTATGCGGAAACTTTAAGCCAGAATATATATTGAACCTAATAAAAGAAAATATGGAACATTTCGATAAACAAGGAAAAATACAACGTATTTATCCAACCGAAAAAAGTGAAATTTTTCAAAAAGAAAGAATAGAAGAAATGGAAGTTAGTATTCCTGCTTTTGTAATCGGTATAAAAGACGAGGTAGAGAATACGGATATTATAAAAAAAGAATTAATATTAAATATAATTTTAAATTGTATATTTGACGAAAATTCAAGATTATTTAAAGAATTGTATGAAGATGGCTTAATAATAACAGAGCCAGATTTAGAATATGAATATTCTAATATATATTCACATATGAGCATATTTGCTTCGTCAAAAGATCCAGAGACCGTTTATAATAAATTTAAACAAGCAATAAAAGAAGCGATATCAAGTGGTATAAACGAAAAAGACTTTAATAGAACTAAAAATAAGATATATGGTAGATTAATAACTTCGTATAATAGTCCAGCTCAAATAGCTAGAATCTTTATGAGAGATTACCTAAATGATATTATTACTTTTGATTATATAGAAAAGTGGAAAGAAATAACATTAAATGATGTTAATGAAATGCTAAAAAATAAATTTAAAGAAGAAAAAATGGTTTTATCTGTTATAAAACCAAAAAAATAAAATCGTATATAATAATAGAAAAAGAAGAAATTTGTATCTTCTTTTTTTATTTTGCAAAAAAACTAAAAAAAGAGTCATACGAAAGTCTTAAAATATACGGAAAAATAGGAATATTTGATTGAAAGTATTGTAAAAATATGGTAGCATAAAAATATACAAAAGAAAAAAATAAAAAAAGGAGTGGTTTAGATGTTAAATGAGGAAATTTGCAAAGTGAGGGACAAATTAAATAAAAGTATAGAAAAAAACGTTGATTATGCGATTATTTATAAAATAAGTGTAGAATTAGATATATTAATAGCAAAATATTATAACGAAGAATTTATAGAAGTCAAAAAAGCCTAAAATATTACAGCAAATTTACATTTTCTTTAAAAAATTAAAATATATTGCAAAGAAAAAATAAATGTTGTATAATAAATTTATGTATTAGTATTAAATAATATAAATAAGAGGAGGAAAAGTGCAATGAAGATTTCAAAGAAAATGGCACAAATAATGACAGTATTAACTGTAGTATTAGGAATTTTATTTGCAACATCAATGGTTTTTGCTGCAGGTTATGAAATACCTTCTGCTAAAGCTTCAGGTGCAGATAATGCATTAGGAAACATTGGTAGTATGGTGCTTTCAGTAGCACAAATAATTGGTACAGCAGTTGCTGTTATTATGCTTATAGTATTAGCTATTAAATATATTTCAGCTGCACCAAATGATAAAGCAGAAATTAAAAAACATGCTGTTGTATATATTGTAGGAGCTATCGTATTATTCGCTGCTTCAGCATTGTTAGGAATAGTAAAGAATTTCGCAACTGGAATATCTTCAACCTAGTAGTGGTGATGAAAAATGAAAAAAAATATAATAAAAATTTTAACTATTATTTTAATGTTGTTTATGCTAGCTAATATAACAGGTTTTGTATATGCAGACGAGATAAATCCAGGAGATTTTTCTGGTATATATACAAAAACTGGTGTATCAGACTTAGATGACAAAACAGGAAAAATTCTTAATGTTGTACAAATAGTAGGAACTTCAGTTTCTCTAGTTGCGTTATTAGTATTAGGAATGAGATATATGTTATCTAGTCCGAATGAAAAAGCTACCATAAAAGAAAAATTAATACCTTATGTTATAGGTACAATAATTTTCTTTGCGGCATCAAACCTTGTAGCAATAGTTATAAGATTTGCCGAGCAACTACCTAGCAGTTAAAAGATTATAGGTTAAAAAAATCCTAAATGTTAAATAAGATTTTCTTGTTTAGCATTTAGGATTTTTGTTTTTTTAATTAAAAGAACGAAATAAACATATTTGAACTGTTAAAAAGCAGTTTTATTATGATAAGCGAAGAATTATTTTTGCTTAAAAAAATTTGGCTTAGGGGTATAAGATATTAGCTCCAAATTTGCACAAAAAAAGAATGTAAAAAATTTTACAAAAATAAGACATTTAGTCGGAATTTATTGCAAAATATAAGGAGATAAAGTATAATTAAATATAAGTATAAGTTGGGGGAAGGGTGTTAATAGTGAGGAAATCAACGTTTTTTGTTATGAATTTATTAATTGTATTAGCAATAATATTTATTCCTGTTACAACGTTTGCTGCAGACAAAGTAAAGAATTGGGACGAGCTTGTTCAAGATGCAGATGCGTTTATAAACAAAGGAAAAGAAAAAGATATTATTAACAGTAGTGATGTAGCAACAACAATTATGCCAATTGCACAAGCATTAGTAGCTGTTGCAGCAGGTGTTTTAGTAGTTGTAACATGTATAATGGGTGTTAAATACGCAACAACCACCAGCGCAGAAGCTCAAGCAAAATTAAAGAAGCAATTAGTAGGTTTGGTTGTATCAATTGTAGTAGTATTTGGAGCACATGCTATTTGGACAATCGTATACAATTTTATGAAGGATTTCTAAAAATAAAGTATATAAAAGGTTGTAGAACTTGATTATACAGAACAAAGGAGGAATAAAAAAATGGGTACATATTATGTTCCAAGAAATTATAAGGGTGAGTCAAGAATACTATATATTTTTACTACTAAATCATTAATTACTACTGGAGTGGGAGCACTTATTGGTTCAGTATTTTTTATAATATTTGGTATGATATTGAATTATAAAATGGTAGGATTTATTATAATGGGTATTTTCGGCCTTCTTGGTTGGATATATGGTGCGGTAAAAATACCTACCATAGCTGGAATTGCAGTTACAAAAAAAGTAGGTGGAGAATCATTAGATGAGATTATAAATAGATATATAAAATTTAAAGCAAAGAGACGTATCTATTCATATGCAGATACAAAGATTGCTGATGAAGAAAATACAAAGGAGGAACAATAATATGGATAGTATTATAATGGGATTAAATATAATGCTAATAGTTCTAGTTGTAATAATTATAGCATTGGTAGTAGCATATTATTTTTTAGTATATAAAAGTAAGGTAAATAAAGAAGAAAGAGAAAAAGCCAAAGAGATAAAAACAGCTAATAAGGAATTTAACGGAATAACAAGAGAAACTACAGATAAAATTTTAGATTTTGACGAAATTAAAGATGACATGATAATAAGAAAAAATGGTCAACAATATATCATGGTAATCCAATGTAAAGGTATAAATTATGATTTGTTATCAGAAGAAGAAAAAGAATCTGTAGAAAGAGGTTTCGTAGAATTCTTAAATACAATAAGATTTCCAATCCAATTATATGTACAAACAAGAAGTTTAAACTTAAGAAAAACAATAGATGCATATAAAGAGAAAGTTAATGTAATTGCAGATGAAATAAAGAGCTTACAAAAACAAAGAGCAGAATATTTAAGAACAGGAAATCAAAAACAAGTAGAAATGACAGACTTCGAAATAAGAAGAAAAGAAAATGTTTTAGAATATGGACAAGATATTTCAAATTATATTGGAAGAATGAGTTTTAACCAAAATGTATTACAACAAAAAACATATGTTGTAGTTTCTTATTTTAAGAGTGAGTTAGGAAATATTTCTAATTACTCAAAAGATGAAATTATAAATATGGTATTTACAGAATTATATACAAGAGCAGAGACATTAATAAGAAGTTTAGGAAGTGCTCAAGTTTCTGGTAGAATATTAGATTCAGAAGAATTAACAGAATTATTATATATAGCATACAACAGAGATGAAGAGCAAATATATCAATTAGATAGAGCTTTGGATGCACAATACGATGCATTATATTCAACATCTAAAGATGTTTTACAAAAACAAAGAGAGAGAATAGACAATCAATTAGAAGATATGGCTGTAGATTTGGCTTCAGAAAGCTTATTAAAGGCAGATGATATCTTAAAAGATAGAGAAAAATTAAATAATGAATTAAGAGAAAGAACTATAGAAATAATTGAGGAATACAAAAATCAATTAAGTCCAGATTTATATAATGAAACAAAGAAAATAATAGAAGAACAAACAGCGCAAGAAGAGAAAAAAGCAAAAGTAGAAACAGCTAAACAAAAAGAAACGGAAAATAGTGAAGAGAATGTTAAAACAGAAACTAAAACAAATCCAACAGAAGCAAAAAAGAAAGCTACAAGAGGAAGACCAAAAAAGGCAGATAAATAACAAAAGATTGGAGGAAAGTTTTAAATGAAAAATAAAAATGTTGAAGAAAATCAAAATGTTGTAGAAACACCAAAAGGAGTTCTTGGAAAAAATGCTAAAAGTATTAAAGACTTAATTGCTCCTGCTGGAATTGATTTTTCAAATATAAATCATGTAGAAATTGTATCTACTAAAACAAGGTATGCAAGAAGTATGATTGTTGCAAATATTCCAAGAATGTGTACATTCCCAGAATTTTTAAGAAGTATGTATACATTTGGAGATGTAAATACATCAGTATTTATTTCGCCAGTTAGTGAAAGTTCATCACAAACAGACTTAAATAGAACAATTAATGAACTTGAGGCAGAAAGACTTGTTGCTATAGATAGAGGAGATATAAACCGTGAAAGAATTTTAGCACAAAAAAGAATAGAGGCAGAAGATTTAAGAGATCAGATAGCAAGTGGATTTAACAAATTATACGAGTCTACAATTGTATGTACATTGTTTGCATATAGTTTAGAAGATCTTGATAAAGAAACAGAGCTATTAGCTTCAGAAATGGCTAAAACATTAATAGATGTTAAGCCAGCATGGGCAATTCAAGAAGATGCTTTTAGAAGTAATTTACCATTTAATGAAAATACTATAAAGAAAGCTCATAATTTTGATAGAAATTCAATGGCAACAGTTTTCCCATTCTTTTCTTCAGAAGTTGGACATGAAAATGGTATACCAATTGGGTTTGACAAACAAACAGGGTTACCAATATTGTTTGATAACTTTAGTTCTACACTTACAAACTATAACTTAGTTATATTTGGTAAGTCTGGTGCTGGTAAAGGTGTTACTATTAAAACAATTACAGCAAGATCATCTGTCTTAATGGGAATAGAGAGTTTAGCCCTAGATGCTGAAGGTGAGTATGGTGTTGTTGCAGATGCTTTAGGAGGAGTTAATGTAACTATAAGTCCAAACTCTAATACAATAATTAACTTATTCGATATAGAACCAGAAACTGTAAAAGATGAAATAACAGGAAGAGAAAGAGTAGTCTTAAATATAGAAAATAAAGTAGAGGACGTTACACAAGCTTTACTTACAATGGCAAGAGGTAGTACAAGAAGTGAAGAAGTAAATGAGCTTACAAAACAAATAATTGCAGAATCTGTTGCAGAAGAATATGAATCAAGAGGAATTACAGACGATATAAATAGTTTGTATGAAGATAATGATCCAACTAGAAGATTTTCTAGAAATTACATAGGAAGAGTAAAGAAAGAAATGCCAACAATAGGTTCTTGGTTTAAAAGAATTTTAAGAAAAGGCCAAGAAAATGAAAATCCAGATTACAGATTCCATTATAGTTACTTATCTAAAGTTATGAAACAATATGTAAGAGAATATAATGGTCAAATGGCGTATTTCGATGGACAATCAACTTTCGAGTTGTTAGATGGAACACCATTTATAAATCTGGATATATCACAACTAGAAGAAAGATTTGCAAGACCACTTGCACAACAAATTTTACTTTCTTGGATTTGGG
>ERZ824473.2197-NODE-2197-length-23946-cov-19.334017_pt1 | contig 23946 bp, 23 predicted proteins | sample MGYA00519874_ERZ824473 | MGnify/ENA primary metagenome ERZ824473 (study PRJEB31778, sample SAMEA3449151) | human gut metagenome | biome: human gut; feature: human-associated habitat; material: faeces | place: United Kingdom | collected 2010/2012 ... | reverse complement strand
GCAAGCTTTGCTCTCGCCTGCTGGACGTCGTTGCGAGCAAACCGGCCCCGTTTTTACACGCTCCGCCTTCACTCCGCCCTTTTTCCGCTGCAAGCGATAATGCGGCGGTTTAAACCCGCTTCCCGGGGCGATGGCAGGATGCTGCGTTTCCGATCCGGTTGTTGCGGCTCTTCTCACGCCGCCTCTGGCGGCGAATGAATCCCGCTTGGCGAAAAAGGCGTCGAGAAAGAGGCGGACTAAAAGCGCGAGCGGAGGGGACGGTTTGTTTACAAACCCGCGAATAGTCGCCCGGAGCCAGCGTTAGGCCGCCTCTTTCAGCCTTTTTTGTCGGCGGGGTCGGTTTTTGCGCCGCTTTTTGCCGACCAAAAAGCGGCAATGAACAGCCGCAGCAAAGGCGCAGTGTATGAAAAAAAGAAATGTGCCCCACGAACAGACGAACGCACGAACAGGGGCGAAGACGCTTTGTTCGTGCGTTCGCCTGTCAGGCCGAGCCCAAATGAAGGAATGTCGGGCGGCACAGCAGGGACAGCACTCGGGGCCGTTTGGGGGCGGTCGGTGGGCCAATTCAAAAATAATTGTTATATTTGTCCGAATTTTTAAACTGAATTACGATGGCATACAATTTATTGAAAGGAAAGAAAGGTCTGATTTTCGGAGCACTCAACGAGCAGTCGATCGCCTGGAAAGTGGCGGAACGAGCCGTGGAGGAGGGAGCCGAAATCGTCCTCACCAATACTGCCGTATCTATCCGCATGGGAACCATCTCGAAGCTGGCCGAAAAATGCAATACGATTGTCGTTCCGGCCGACGCCACGAGCGTCGAGGATCTGGAGAATCTGATCGACAAGACGATGGAACATTTCGGGGGCAAGTTCGACTTCATGCTCCACTCGATCGGCATGTCGCCCAACGTCCGCAAGGGCCGTACGTACGACGATCTGGATTACGACTACCTCTCGAAGACGCTCGACATCTCGGCCATCTCGTTCCACAAGGCCATCCAGGTGGCCCGCAAGAAGGACGCCATCAACGACTGGGGTTCGATCGTGGCCCTTTCGTACATCGCCGCGCAGCGCACGCTCTACGGTTACAACGACATGGCCGATGCCAAGGCGCTGCTGGAGTCCATAGCCCGCAGCTTCGGTTACATCTACGGCCGCGAGAAGCATGTGCGCATCAACACCGTGTCGCAGTCGCCGACGCCGACCACCGCGGGCAGCGGCGTGCTGGGGCTGGGCGACCTGATGGGTTTCGCCGAGAACATGTCGCCGCTGGGCAACGCCACGGCCGAAGATTGTGCGGACTACGTGCTGACGCTTTTCTCGGACCTCACGCGCAAGGTCACGATGCAGAACCTCTACCACGACGGCGGATTCTCGTCGATGGGCATGTCGCGCCGCGCCATGAAGACCTACGAGAAGGGCATGCGGTTCGAGGACGTGCACCAGAACCAGTATCCGTTCGGGGACAAAGAGGAGAAATAGACCGGGAGCGAGTTGATAAAAAAGCGGAGGCCGAAGCCCCCGCTTTTTTGTTCAATACTGGTGGTCGTCGCCGCGGATCTCCTCGCGGGTGATCGCCTGGCGGTTCATCGCACGCCAGGCGTACCAGATGTAGGCCGCCACGAACGGCACGAACAGCGAGACCCACGCCATCGTGCGGAGCGTGAAGAGACTCGACGAGGAGTTATAGATCGTCAGCGACGACTGCATGTCCGTGAGCGAAGGGTAGTAGGCCGTGTTGTTCCATCCTGCGAGCAGCAGCAGCGACAGCACCGTGAGCACCGTGCCGGCGCCTCCGAACCAGATCGCATGGCGGTTGCCGCGCCACCCCAGCCAGACGCTCCACAGCACCGAAACCACACCGAGGAGCAGCACAGCCGTGACGTAGGGCATCTCCACGAGGTTGTGGAGGTATTTGTAGGGTTCGACGGAGATTCGGCCCGCGGCATCGACAGCCCGGCCGTCGGCAAGGACGAGCGCCACGAGCCACGTCACGAAGCAGACCACGAACAGGACGGCGAACGTGCGCATGCGGTGTGCCGCCCGCCGGAAGATCACCTCGTCGTCGATGTTGTTCATGAAGTACTGGCAGGCCAGCGTCACGGCCAGCAGCGCCACCGACACGCCCAGCAGGACGTTGCGCCACTCGGCGACGGCTTCCAGCCCGTGCCACGGCGTCGCCCACTGCGAGATCACCGCCGCACCGCCCTGGTTGGCCAGGTTGAGCCGGTCGACCGTGAATTCCGCCCCCGTGAAGAAGGTTCCCACGGCCGTGCCGATCAGCAGCGGGCCCAGCACGCCGTTGATCAGCAGGAAGGCGTTGAAGGTCCTTTCACCGAAGACGTTGGCCGGTTTGCGGCGGTATTCGTAGGCTACGGCCTGCAGGACGAAGCAGAAGAGAATGGCCATCCAGACGTAGAAGGCCCCGCCGAACGACGTGGAGTAGAAGAGCGGGAACGAGGCGAAGAACGCCCCGCCGAACGTCACGAGCGTCGTGAAGGTGAACTCCCACTTGCGGCCCAGCGAGTTGACGAGCATGTTGCGCTCTTCTTCCGTGCGGCCGATCGTGTAGAGCAGCGCCTGCCCGCCCTGCACGAACATCAGGAAGACCAGGATGGCTCCCAAAAGCGAAATGATCAGCCACCAGTAGTGTTGGAGTAGGGTTATTGTATCCATGGTTTAGTCGTTTTTAGGGCCTGTTTTGATTTGCCGGAACAGAATGCTCAACTCGGCGATGAGCAGCGCCGTGAACAGCGCCAGAAAGATGAAGAAGGTCGTGGAGACCGATCCGCTGGGGATTTTCGAGGCGGCGACGCCCACGGGCATCAGGTCCTGGATGGCCCACGGCTGACGTCCGACCTCGGCGACGACCCACCCGGCCTGCGAGGCGAGGTAGGCCAGCGGGACGGTCCACACGGCCGTCCACAGCAGCCAGCGTTTCGAGGCGAGGCGGTCGCGGCGATTCAGCCACCAAACGAGGCCCAGCAGCAGGATGAAGAAGCAACCGGCGCCTACCATCACGCGGAACGAGTAGAACAGCAGCGGCACGTCGGGCACGATCTGCTGCGGCGAATCGAGGTAGCCGTAGCCGAAATAGGCGAAATGCTCGCGCAGGAACTCCGCACCCCGGGGCGTCGAGCGGTCGAATTTGGCTTCGATCTCGGCGATGGCCGCCGTGTCGCCCTTCTTGCGGGCGGTGCGGTAGCGTCCCAGCTCCTCGACGGCCACGCGCCCCCGTTCGATCTTTTCTGCGGCCGACATCACGCCGTACTTCTCGTTGCCGTAAACCAGGTCGTTGATGCCCGGAACGAATGCGTCGGCAGAGCGGAAACTCATCAGCGAAAGCATCTTCGGAATGTCGATCTTGAAATAGAAGGCGTCGTCGTCGTTCGTCCGCTGCGCCTCGGGGCGCAGGATGCCGACGGCCGTGAGCGGGGCGCCCTCCTGTCCGTCGTAGAGCGCCTCCATGGCCGCCAGTTTCATGGGCTGCACGCGCGCGACGATGGCCCCCGAACGGTCGCCCGTGAAGGCCGTGACGAGCGCGAAGACGAACCCGAAGGCCGAGGCGATGGCGATGCTCCTGCGGGCCATCTGCTGCTCGCGCCGGCGCAGCAGGTACCATGCGCTGACGCCCACGACGAACAGCGCCGCCAGGACGAACGACGAAGTGACGGTGTGGAAAAACTTGTTGACCGCCACGGGCGACAGCGCCACGGCCGAGAACGAGGTCATCTCGTTACGCACGGTTTCGAGGTTGAAGTCGCACCCCACGGGGTACTGCATCCACGAGTTGGCGACCAGAATCCACCATGCCGAGAGGTTGGCGCCGAAGGCCGTGAGCCATGTGGCCGTGAGGTGGAAACCCCGGCTCACCTTGCGCCAGCCGAAGAACATCACGGCGATGAAGGTCGATTCGAGGAAGAAGGCGAAGATGCCCTCGATGGCCAGCGGGGCGCCGAAGATGTCGCCCACGAAGTGGGAGTAGTTGGACCAGTTGGTCCCGAATTCGAATTCGAGGATCAGGCCCGTGGCCACGCCGATGGCGAAGTTGATGCCGAACAGGCGCATCCAGAATTTGGTCGTGCGGAGCCAGAAAGGGTCCTTCGTGCGGACGTAAAGGGTCTCCATGATGGCGATCAGGAAGCCCAGCCCGAGTGTCAGCGGGACGAACAGCCAGTGGTAGATGGCTGTCATGGCGAACTGTGCGCGTGACCAGTCGACGGTGGATAGGTAGTCGGAAAGCATAGTGTAAGGTTGGCTTTATAGTCGTTTGTATTCGTGGGGGGGCTGTCGCCCTTATAGCCGGTTCTTCGGATCGGTCAGGTTTTCCAGCACGCAGCCGGCCTTTTCCGAAGGGCTTTTGCCCGCCAGCAGGTCGGGGAAGAAAAAGACTTTCAGCACGGCGAACATGATGAAGAGCTTGATGAGGATGATGGCCCACAGGGTCCGTCCCACGGTCATTTCGCGGAATCCCTCGACGTAAAACCGGATCACTTTGCGGAGCGTCTCCATTTTGCTGCGTGTTGGATGTTCTATCAAAGTTAGGCAGAAAAAAGGAAATATGGAAATCCCCGGCCCGAAAAAAACGATTCCGGGATACGATAAGGACGGAAATGCATACCCTCCCCCGGTCAAGAACCGGGATTTAGGCGCATGCTGCGGCTGCTGGGATTCTTTGTACTTTTTTCGTAAAAAGTACCGAGTGCAGTCGCAGACTGCGTTTAGTGCTTTTGAGTACAAAAGGTAGCTATGCCCCGCAGCCCAAACCGCGGTCGTCACCTGTGAGGAACCGCGTTTCGGGCGTTCCGATGGCGCAAGTCCGAAGAATTTTCGTACTTTTGCCCTTCGTAAAAAGAGAATATGAAGACGAACGCTGAAAAACTGCCGTCTCCGTGGGTGTCGGCCATTCCGCTGGCGGTGCTGACGGGACTCCTCTATGTCGTGATCCGCGCCTTCGGCGGCGACGCCATCAACGGCGGAAGCCAGATCGCCCTGCTGTCGGCCACGTCGGTCTGCGTGATGCTCTCGATCAGCATTTACCGCTGCCGCTGGGCCGTGCTCGAAGAAGCCATCATCGACAACATCCGCGCCTCGGCGTCGGCCATCGTCATCCTGCTCCTGATCGGCGCCATCGCCGGTACGTGGATGGTCTCGGGCGTGGTCCCGACGATGATCTACTACGGACTGCAAATCCTCCACCCGTCGTTCTTCCTCGTCGCCTCGTGCGCCATCTGCGCCGTGGTGTCGCTGATGACCGGCAGTTCGTGGACCACCATCGCCACCATCGGCGTGGCGCTCATGGGCATCGGTCAGGCGATGGGCTTTCCCGAAGGCTGGGTCGCCGGAGCCATCATCTCGGGAGCCTATTTCGGCGACAAACTTTCGCTGCTCTCCGACACGACGGTGCTGGCCTCGTCGACGGTCGGCGTCGGGGTCTTCACCCACATCCGCTACATGCTCTACACCACCGTGCCGTCGATGCTCATTGCCCTCGGGGTCTTCGCCGTCGCGGGCCTGGCGCTCGACCACGGAGCCTCGACCCATGCCGAAATGTACGCCGCGGCGCTCGCTGCCACGTTCCGCATCACGCCGTGGCTGCTCGTCGTGCCGCTGGCCACGGGAATACTCATCGCGCGAAAACTCCCGGCCATCGTGACGCTGTTTTCGGCCGTGGTCTTCGCCTGCGGGGCGATGCTCCTGGCGCAGCCCGAAATGGTGGCCCGGGTGGCGGGTGTCGAGGGGTTGGATTTCATGTCGGGGTTCAAGGGGGTGCTGATGACCTGCTTCGGCCCCACGGCCATCCCGACGGGGAGCGCGCCGCTGGATGAACTGGTCGCCACGCGGGGTATGGCCGGGATGCTCAACACCGTATGGCTGATCATCTGCGCCATGTGCTTCGGCGGGGTGATGACCGGCAGCGGGATGCTGCGGTCGCTGACGGCGATCTTCCTGCGGTGGGTGAACAGGACTTTTTCGGCTGTGGCCTCGACCGTCGGCGCGGGCATCTTCTTCAACCTCTGCACCGCCGACCAGTATATCTCGATCATCCTTTCGGGACGCCTTTTTAAAGAGCTGTATGCCGAACGGGGGCTGGAGGAGCGGCTGCTGAGCCGTTCGGTGGAGGATTCCGCCACGGTCTGCTCGGTGCTGATTCCGTGGAACTCGTGCGGCATGACGCAGGCCACGGTGCTTGGCGTCTCGACCTTTACTTATATGCCTTACTGCATCTTCAACATTGTCTCGCCGCTGATGTCGCTGCTTGTGGCGGCCGTGGGATGGAACATAAAACGGAAAAAATGAAAACCGAACTCGTCATCTTCGACCTCGACGGCACGCTGCTCGACACGATCGGCGACCTGGCCGTGGCATGCAACGCCGTGCTGGGTGTGCGGGGACTGCCGCAGCACACCTACGAGGAGTACTGTCATTTCGTGGGCAACGGCATCCTGCGGCTCGTGGAACGTGCCTTGCCCGAGCCGATGCGCACGCCGGAGACCATCGCCGCGGTACGTGCGGATTTCGTGAAATACTATACCGAGCACATCGACGCCCATACGCGTCCCTACGACGGCATTCCGGAGTTGGTGGGCGAACTGGCGCGGCGCGGCGTCGGGCTGGCCGTGGCGTCGAACAAGTTCCAGGCAGGGACCGAGAAACTGATCCGGTTGTTTTTTCCCGGCGTGACGTTCGCCGCGGTGTTCGGGCAGCGTCCCGGCGTGCCGCTGAAACCCTCCCCGGCAGTCGTGGAGGAGATTCTCGCGCTGACGGGGGTGGCGAAGGATCGCGTGCTCTACGTCGGCGATTCGGGGGTGGACATCGAGACCGCGGCGGCGGCAGGGGTCCGCGGGGCGGGTGTGACGTGGGGTTTCCGCGACCGTGCGGAACTGGTTGCCGCCGGCGCGCGGCATCTGGTCGACCGTCCCGACGAGTTGCTGGGGCTGCTGTAACGCCGGCCCGCTTCTTAAGCGGGCGGGGCGTCAGCAATACTCCTTCACGTCGCGGGCCGTGATGCGGTCGCCGGAGAGGATGATCAGACGCTCGATGACGTTGCGCAGTTCGCGGATGTTGCCGCTCCACGGCATCCGTTGCAGGTCGGCCAGCGCATCGGCGTCGATGGGTTTGGGGACGGAGCCGTATTCGGCCGAGATCGTGCGGATGAAATGCTCGACCAGCGCCGGAATGTCCCCGGCATGCTCGCGCAGCGGCGGAACCCGAACCACGATCACCGCAAGGCGGTGGTAGAGGTCTTCGCGGAAGTTGCCCTTATGGATCTCTTCGCGCAGGTTCTTGTTCGTGGCGGCCACCACCCGCACGTTGACCTCGATGTCCTTGTCGCTGCCCACGCGGCTGATGCGGCTCTCCTGCAGGGCGCGCAGCACCTTGGCCTGCGCCGCGAGCGACATGTCGCCGATCTCGTCCATGAAGAGCGTGCCGCCGTCGGCCTGCTCGAACTTGCCCTTGCGCTGCTTGACGGCCGAGGTGAAGGCTCCGCGTTCGTGGCCGAACAGTTCGCTCTCGATCAGTTCGGAGGGGATGGCCGCGCAGTTGACCTCGACGAACGGCGCCGCCGCGCGGACACTCTTGGCGTGGAGCCAGCGGGCCACGAGCTCCTTTCCCGTGCCGTTTTCGCCCGTGATCAGCACCCGGGCCTCGCACGGGGCCACCTTGTCGATCAGTTGGCGGACGTGCTCGATCTCGGGCGAGACGCCGATGATCCGTTCGGCCTCGGCGGGATGCGCCCGGCGGCTGCGGCGCACGGGTGCGGCGGCAGGGGGCGCCTGCGCGGGCGCGGGGTTGGGATTGTCGATGGTGCGGTGCAGCGATTGCAGCAGCCGGTTCATGTCGATGGGTTTGGTGAGGAAATCCTGCGCTCCGTTGCGCACGGCCTCGACCGCCGTGTCGATCGACGTATCGGACGAGAGAGCTATGAACGGGATACCGGCGTCCGGAACCTTGCACTCCGTGTCGGACAGAATCACGTCGAACGGGATCTTCTCGCACAATACCGAGGCCGCGGCCTCGTCCTCGACGGCTTCCGTCGAGAACCCTTCATACTCCAACCGCTCGCGCAGAATGTTTCGCACGCTTTTTGATTGGTCCAGAATTAAAACCTTTGCCATAGCTTGTTTTTCCGAAATTTTACCTACTTTTGTCCCAAAGTTATGATTTTCCGCCGTGTAAAACGAATCCCGGAGGTCTTGCTCCGGAGTGCGGATAATGATGAAAACGATCTTTAAACGGTCTACCGCAAAGGTCTTGCCGGAGGCTCCGGCGGACGAATCGCACTAGTGTGCCGGACCGCAAATACAATATGAAAAAGAATTACAATTACACACGACGCAAGTTGTACCTGCCCGAGTACGGGCGCCATATCCAGGAGATGATCGACTCGCTGCTGGCGATCGAGGACCGCCGCGAGCGCAACCGCCAGGCGCGGGCCGTGATCGCCGTGATGGGCAATCTGAATCCTTTGCTGCGCGACACGGCCGATTTCACCCACAAACTCTGGGATCACCTTTTCATCATGTCTGATTTTCAGCTCGATGTGGACTCGCCCTACCCGCAGCCCTCGCGCCAGGAGCTGACCGCATCGCCCCGCCGGATGTCCTATTCCCAGGGGCGGATCGCCTATAAGCATTACGGCAAATACGTCGAGCGTATGATCCGCGGTCTGGCCGACGAGCGCAACCCGCGGACGGTCTCGCGCACGGTGGACAACCTGGCCCGCTACATGCGCACGAAGAGCTACGAATACAACCAGGAGCATCCCAGTAACGAAGTGATCGTAAAAGACATCAAGCGCATGTCCGGGGGAGCTATCCAAATCGACGAAGTTGCCTTGAATAATCTCCGAAGCGACTATAAACAGCCCTTTTCGGCGCGTCCCCAAAAGGGTCCGCAGCAGCATCGCCAGCCCCATCAGCAGCAGCGGCAGCAGAAAAACCGCAACCAGCAGCCTTACCGCAATTTCACGAAAAACAACGGGCCGCACCGCAATTCGTCGAAATAAAGGGCGCGTATTTGCGGAAAATTTATATCTTTGTTCTTCATTAACCGCGAAAACGATCGTAAATGAACAAGCAAACGCTTTTCGTAACGCTTACGACGGCCGCCCTGATGTGTGGCTGTCAGTCGTCGAAAGTGAAGATTTCGGGCCGCTTCGTCGGCGGCGACGCGAAAAATATCTATCTGGAGCAGGTTCTTCCGCTGACGCAGTCGGTCGTGGATTCGGCGGCGCTGGCCCCCGACGGCAGCTACCGCATGGAACTCACGGGCGTGGCGAAAAACCCTTCCTTATATAATGTGATCTACGACGGCGAGCGCATTCCGCTGCTGATCGCAGGCGGCGACCGGCTGACGGTCAGTTCCGTGGGCAGCGTCATCCGCAACTATACGGTGGAGGGTTCCTCCGAGTCGGAACTGCTGCGGCAGTTTTACCAGGCCTTCGTCACGGGGGCGCAGCGGCTGGAGAACATGGGCGCGGGATTCGCGCGCAACCTCACGGACGAAGAGCGCAAGGCGCTGATCAAGGACTATACGGCCGAGTACTACCGCATCCGCCGCGAGCAGCTGCGGTTCATCATCGAGCACAAGGCGTCGCTGGCGGCGGTCTACGCCCTCTACCAGCGGCTGCCGGGCGACACGTACCTGTTCAACGGCGACAGCGACGTGGTCTACTACCGCACCGTTGCCGAGGCGTTGCAGGAGAGCTACCCCGAGTCGCCCTACCTGCAATCGCTGCTGGCCGAGATCGCCCGCATGGACGCCCGTATCAGCCTCACTTCGCAGATCACCGAAGCTCGCCATCCGGACCTCGAAATGACGGACATCTACGGCAAGAAGATCCGTCTCTCGTCGCTGGCGGGGAAGGTCGTGCTGTTGGATTTCTGGTCGGCGGAGCTGGGGTCGAGCAACGCGCTGAACGCCGATCTGAAGGAACTTTATCGGAAATATGCCGACGCACCCGTCGGATTCGAGGTCTATCAGGTGGCCGTCGATACGTCGAAGCCGCTGTGGATCACCGCCGTGCAGGAACAGCAGCTGCCGTGGATTTCGGTCAGCGACCTGCGCGGGCGCTCGTCCGTGGCCCTCGGGCTTTACAACGTGCAGCGGCTTCCGGCGAACTTCCTGATCGACAAGGAGGGCACGATCGTGGCCAAGAACATCTACGGCAAGAGCCTCGAAGCGAAACTGGACGAGCTGACAAAATAGAATCATGTATTATTTCGCATCCGACATCCACCTGGGAGCCGGCGATGCCGCGACGGCGCGGGCGGTCGAAAGGCGTTTCGTGGCGTGGCTCGACGACGCGGCCCGGGATGCGGAGGCGATCTTCCTGGTCGGGGACATCTTCGATTTCTGGTTCGAATACCGCCGCGTGGTCCCCAAGGGGTTCGTGCGGACGCTGGGCAAGTTGGCCGAACTGACCGACCGGGGTGTCCGGGTGGTTTTCTTCACGGGCAACCACGACATGTGGGTCGGCGACTACCTCGCGCGCGAGTGTGGGCTGGAGATTCACACCGCGCCGCAGGTGATGACCCTCTCGGGCAAAAAAGTCTTCATCGCCCACGGCGACAACATGAAGATCGACGGGCAGCCGATGCTCAAGTTCCTGAACCGCATTTTCCGTTCGCGGACGCTGAAATGGCTCTTTTCGTGGGGCGTGCACCCCGACTGGGCGTTGCGCTTCGGCCATTGGTGGAGCGGCAAGTCGCGCAAGGGGCACGGCGAGGAGGCGGTCCGCGGGGCGGTGCTGACCGAACCCTACACGGGACCTTCCGAGCCGCACACCGAGCCGCTGGTCGAGTACGCCCGCGAGTACGCCCGGGCGCATGCGGTCGACCATTTCGTTTTCGGACACATGCACTTCCCGCGCGACTACCGCGAAGGGTCGCTGCACGTGGTGAATCTCGGCTGCTGGGCCGGGAATCCCTCCTACGCCGTGCTGGATGCGGCAGGGGAGATGACGCTGAAAATGCTGGGGTAAGACCTTCGTAAACGACGCTGGAGGCGGCGCATGCGGCGGCCCGGAGCGAATATAGGTTGAACGATTAAATGACGATTCAGTGAAACAATACCTCGATCTGCTGCGCCGGATCAAGACGGAAGGCGTCGTGCGGGGCGACCGCACGGGAACCGGGACCAAAGGGATCTTCGGCCACCAGATGCGCTTCGACCTGGCGGAGGGTTTCCCGCTGCTGACGACCAAGAAGGTCTTTCTGAAGGGCGTGATCCACGAACTGCTGTGGTTCTTGCGGGGCGACACCAATATCAGATACCTCGTGGAGAACGGCGTTCATATCTGGGACAACGACGCCTACCGTCATTACAACGAACTGTGCGTGCGCCACGGGGTGTTGCCCGTCGGCCGGGAGACGTTCCTCGCCTCGGCGGGCGTCGAATCGCCGGTCGAAGGCTACCGCTTCGGCGACCTGAACCATGTCTACGGCTACCAGTGGCGTTCGTGGCCCCGGCCCGACGGGGGCGTCGTGGACCAGATCGCGCAGGCCGTCGAGCTGATCCGCACGAACCCCGAGTCGCGGCGCATCCTGGTCTCGGCGTGGAACGTCGCCGAGATCGACGCGATGGCCCTGCCGCCGTGTCATGTGCTGTTCCAGTTCTACGTGGCCGGGGGGCGCCTCTCGTGCCTGTTGTACCAGCGCAGCGCCGACACGTTCCTCGGCGTGCCGTTCAACATCGCCTCCTACGCCCTGCTGACCTCCATGATGGCGCAGGTGTGCGGCTTGCAGCCCGGCGAGTTCATCCATACGCTGGGCGATACGCATCTCTACCTGAACCATCTGGAGCAGGTAGACGAACAGTTGTCGCGCGAGCCGCGTCCGCTGCCGACGCTGCGGCTGAACCCCGCCGTAAAGTCGGTTTTCGACTTCCGCTACGAAGATTTCACGCTCGAAGATTACGACCCGTGGCCCGCGATCAAGGCCCCGATGTCGTTCTGACAGTTTTCCCGGCAGTGCCGTTCGTGAAAAAAAGACCGTTGCTTATGAAAAAGACATTTAGCCTGCTCGTGTTGTTTCTGCTGGTTGTCACCGGGGCTTTTGCGCAGCGATCCGTTGCGATGAGGGAGGTGCATGGCATTCGGTTTGTCGTCCCTACGATCGATCTGCTCATACGCTATGCGGAGCAGGATTTCGAAGCCTGGAAAAAGGAGATGTCGTCCCTGGGACTCACGTGCATGAGCGACGATGCGGATGCGCCGATTTATCAGCAGGGGAAACCCGGCGAAATGGTGCTCGCTATCGGTAAAACCCGTAAAGGAGTGACCTCTTTTTCCTGGTTCAATCTTGTCGACAAGACATCGTTTGCCGACGATCTCTGCCGCCTTCTGCAACCGTATGCTTCCGGGAAGGGCGGGCGGTTTCAATATTATGCGTATGGGGACTGGATCATCGGCGTCGAGAAAAGCGAAGCCGAAACCATGCTCCTCGAACAGATTATGATTAGACCCAGATAGGAACGGTGTCCTGCCCGTTATGTCCCGTGTGGCCGGGCGGAGCTTCTTTCTTTTCGAAAACAAAATGACTTTATGATAAGCCTTATCGTAGCCGTTGCCGAAAACGGCGTTATCGGCGACAAGAATGCCCTGCTGTGGCACATTTCCGAGGACCTCCGGCATTTCAAGGCCGTGACGACGGGCCATCCGGTCGTCATGGGCCGCAAGACCTGGGAGTCGCTCGGGCGTCCGCTTCCCAACCGCACCAACGTCGTCGTCACGCGGCAAAAGACTGCGATTCCGGGCTGCACGGTCGTGCACTCGCTGGAGGAGGCCGTCGCACTCTTTCCCAAGGACGAGGAGGTGTTCGTCATCGGCGGGGCGCAGATCTACGCCGAGGCGCTGCCGCTGGCCCGGAGGTTCTACCTCACACGTGTTTTCCGCTCCTACGAGGGCGACACGCGGTTCCCCGCGTGGGACGAGCGCGAATGGCGGCTCACGGATTCCGAGTCGTTCCCCTGCGGGGAGGAGTATCCGTATCCCTTTGCGTTCGAAACCTGGGAGCGTCCGTAGGTGCCCGGGCAAATTACGCATTTATACCACCACCCGGCTCGGCCGGATTCCCTACCTTTGCACTGCAAAGGTTTTTTTATGTTTCCCGGTTTCGTCTTGTCAGCATTCCGGACGCGATGCGGCAAGCCCCTCCCTTGGGAGGGGTTTGGTGAGGGGTCAAACTTGCAAACACGGTGGAACGCCGTGAGCCAGGGACGACCGAAAGCGGAAAGAACCTGTGAAAAAAAGAGATGAATATATGACTACCAAGTACTTCGATATGCTTATGGAGGACGTGCGGATGAAGGAGGGCCTTCAGTCGTGCATGAACTGCGGGGTCTGCACGGGCGTCTGCCCGGCGGCCGAGTTCTACAACTACGATCCCCGCCAGATCGTCTCCATCGTGCAGACGCGCGACGACGAAGCCATCGAGGAGCTTTTGAAGAGCGACACGATCTGGTATTGCGGCGAATGCATGTCGTGCCGTCCGCGCTGTCCGCGGGGCAATACGCCGGGTTACGTGATCCAGGCGCTGCGCACGCTGTCGCAGAAACTCGGTTTCTTCGTCGAGAGCGAGAAGGGCCGCCAGCAGCTGGCCTTGAAACGCATCATCGGCGAGAACATCCTCCGCACGGGCTACTGCATCGTTCCGCGCCTCGTGAAACCCGACCTGCATCCCGAGCAGGGGACCGTCTGGAAATGGGTCTACGACAACGACCGGGAGATTTACGGGCAGTTCACGCCCGTCTACATGCGCCACGGCGCCGGTGCCCTGCGCCGTCTGGACGAGGAGTCGCTCTCCGAGATCAACGAGATCTTCAAGGTCAGCGGCGGCAGCGAGATGTTCGACACCATCGAGCGGCATTCCGACCGCAAGGCCCGCGAACTGGGCTACGAGGAGGGCGCCGACCAGCAGTACATGATGGATGTCTTCCTGAACAATAGCAACGAGCATTATTGAGATGACCATGAAGCGAAAGAGTTGGCAGGACTATCAGAAGGAGATCGCCGACGACCACTATTATTACGCGCGCAGCTGCATCCGGCAGAATTTCTTTCCGGGCAGCGAAAAGTTGTTTATCGACATGCTGCGCAACGACCTGGGCAAGGACCTCACGGACGACCCCAAGCACTCGTCGTGCACGGGTATCGGCTACCATTCGGACGTCGTGCCGCTGGAGACGATCATGACCGTCGTGGCGCGGCAGTTCGCGCTGATGGGCGAGGCGGGGTATGAGAACCTCGTGACTTCGTGCATCACCTCGTTCGGCGTCTATTCGGAGATTCTGGCCACATGGCACGAGTTCCCCGAGACGGAGGAGAAGACCCGCGAGAACCTCTGGAAGGCGACCCGGCGTGAGTTCAAGAAGCCCGCGAGCCTGGCCCACACCTCGGACATCGTGTTCCATTTCCGGGAGGAGATCGCCGCAAAGGCCCGGAAACGGCTCGTCAACGCCGCGACGGGCGAACCGCTGAAAGTCGTCGAGCACATCGGCTGCCACTATGCCAAGATATTTCCGAAATCCGGTATCGGAGGGTCGGAATTTCCGTATGTACTGGCCGGCATGGTCGAGTCGTGGGGCGGCGATGTAGTCGACTATCCCGAACGCCGGCACTGCTGTGGATTCGGTTTCCGCAACTACCTCGTGCAGGCCAACCGCGGCTATTCGATCGCCAATTCGCACAAGAAACTGGAGAGCATGGCGCCCTACAAGCCCGATTTCATCGTGGCCAACTGTCCGGGCTGCGCGATGTTCCTCGACAAGTGGCAGTACGCCATTGCCGAGATGGAGGGTACGACCTACGGCCAGAACGGCCACGGAATCCCGGTGCTGACCTATGAGGAGATGGCCGGGCTGGTGCTGGGCTACGACCCCTGGGCGCTGGGCATGCAGATGCACCAGGTGGACGTGGAACCGTTGCTGGACAAGATGGGCGTCGAGTACGACCCCGCGGCCAAGTATCTGGGCCGCAACGGGAAATATATCGGAAAACCCGAGTCGGCGGTGGTCAACTGCTGCCCGACGGATACGATTTACGACATCAGAGAATAATGAAAAAACGAGTTATCATCATCGGCGGCGGCGTTGCGGGCATGCAGACGGCCCTGCGCCTGGCGGAGCAGGGCATCAGCCCGGTCATCATCGAGAAGGAGGCCGAACTGGGCGGCAAGCTCCGGGGCTGGCACGTGCTGTTCCCGTCGTTCACCCCCGCCGGGGAGGTGCTGACCCAGCTGCGCAGCAGAGTCAACGAGTGCGGAATCGAGGTGATGACCTCCACGGAGGTCACGGGCTTCACGAAGCAGAGCGTCACGCTCGCCGACGGGCGGACGCTGCCGTGCGATTCGGTGGTGGTGGCCAGCGGTTTCACGCTTTTCGACGCCTCGATCAAGGAGGAGTACGGCTACGGCATCTACGACAACGTCTTCACGACGGTCGACATCGAGCGGATGTTGAACGAGGGCCGCGTGGCCATGGCCGACGGCTCGCGCCCCAGGCGCATCGCCTTCCTGCACTGCGTGGGTTCGCGCGACGAGAAGGTGTGCCAGCAGCACTGCTCGAAGGTGTGCTGCATCACGGGCGTGAAGCAGGCCATGGAGATGAAACAGCTCTTCCCCGAGGCCGACGTCTTCAACTTTTACATGGACATCCGCATGTTCGGCCCCGGCTACGAGGAGATGTACCGCGAGGCGCAGCAGAAATACAACATCCACTTCCTGCGCGGACGCATCTCGGAGGCCAGTCCGACGATCGACGGAAGAGTGCAGATCAAGGCCGAGGACACGCTGACGGGCCGGCCCCTGCGCATGAGCGTCGACATGCTGGTGCTGATCGTGGGCATGCGGGCCAACGACGACAACGCCGCGCTGGCCGAAGGGGCAGGACTCCGGCGCGCTCCGAGCGGCTTCATGGCTCCGCGGGACATGTTCCTCGGCAACGTGAAGAGCAACATCGACGGCATTTTCTACGCCGGGACCGTTACGGCACCCAAGAACATCGGCGAGTCGCTGAACGAGGGTATCGCCGCAGCCGACGCCGCGGCCAAATACGTGGAGGCATAGCAATGGCGGCGATCAATTTCGGATACACCATTTCGAAGCCCCGGGCCATCGACATCGACCGCAACAACCTGCGCAAGAGCGACGAGATCCTGCGTGAGATGCCCGAGTTGCAGACCTGCATCGGGTGCGGGGCCTGCACGGCGGTCTGTACGGCGGGCAACCTCACGGAGTTCAACTTCCGCAAGGTTCACACGCTGGTGCGCCGCGGCGAATACCAGGGGGCCTACGAGGAGATGAACAAGTGCATGCTGTGCGGCAAATGCCGGCTGGTATGCCCGCGCGGCATCAATACGCGCGGCGTGGTAATGCTTATCAAACGTAAACTGGGGGATTTCTGACGATGACTTTCTACGCACCATTCTGTCTGCCGTTCATCATCGGCGCCGCGGTGATGTTTGCTGTCCTGGCCTGGAAGTGGGGGACGTGGCTCTACCGCCTGCCCCGTGCCGATAAGAAACGGATTCTGTCCGGACTGCCGACGCGCCGCACCTTCGGGGCGGCGTGGGAGGTGGTGAGCGAGTCGTTGCTGCACCGCCGCATCTTCAAGGTCAACCCCCTGTTGGGGTACATGCACATGTCGCTGGCTTTCGGCTGGTTCCTGCTGATCGCCGTGGGGTGGATCGAGACCGTCTCCTATCTCGGGTTCCGCTACGTACCGTTGCAGGGGCACGTCTTTTTCAAGTATTTCGCCACGGGGCTGGAGCACAAGCCCCTCTTCGATTTCACGATGGACCTGCTGCTGCTGTTCGTCCTTTCGGGCGTGGCGCTGGCCTGGGGAAAGCGTCTCTACTCCCGGGCGATGGGCATGCGCCGCACGACGAAGCACGTCCCGGGCGACCGGGTGGCCTTGTCGGCGTTGTGGTTCGTATTCCCGGCGCGCCTGGTGGCCGAAAGCGCCACGTGCGCGCTTTACGGCGGCGGGGGATTCCTCACCGGAAGCCTCGGGGCGTGGATGTCCGCACATATCGGCATGATGCCGCTGATGAACCTCGAAACCGCGGCATGGTGGTTCTACTCCTCGTGCCTCGGGGTGTTCTTCGTGGCGCTGCCGTTCTCGCGTTACATGCACATTTTTACGGAGATTCCTCTCATCTTCCTGCGTCATTACAACCTGCGCTCGGGCGAAAAGGAGTCCTCTTTCGATAATTTCCAGGTCGAGGCATGCTCGCGCTGCGGCATCTGCATCGACCCCTGCCAGTTGCAGAGCGTGTTGGGTGTTGACGACGTGCAGTCGGTCTATTTCCTGCGCGACCGCCGTTACCGGATGCTGCGTCTCCAGACGGCCGACAACTGCCTGATGTGCGGCCGCTGTGCCGAGAAATGTCCCGTCGGCATCGACCTCAATACGCTCCGCGTCAACTCGCGCGACAAGATGCGCAACGTCCCCGACGAACGCCGCTACGGCTATTTCAAGGGGCTGGACCGTTCCGCGGGTGAGGGCAAGGTGGGTTACTTCGCGGGATGCATGACCCTGCTGACGCCGCGCACGATGTCGGCGATGTCGGCGATTTTCGGCGCTGCGGGCGAGGAGGTCTGGTGGGCCGACCGCGAAGGAGGCGTCTGCTGCGGCCGTCCGCTCAAACTGGCGGGCGAGACCGATTCGGCGCACAGGATGATGCGTTACAACGAGGAGTTGTTCCGCCGGCACGGCATCACGACGTTGGTGACTTCGTGCCCGATCTGCCTCAAGGTGTTCCGCGAGGATTACGACCTGCCGGGGATCGAGGTGCTGCACCATTCGGAATATATCCTGCGGCTGATTCGTGCCGGACGCCTCGCGCCGGAGCGCGGAGAGACGCGTTTCACCTACCACGACCCTTGCGAGTTGGGGCGCGGGAGCGGCATCTACGACGAGCCGCGGGCGGTGATCGAAGCCGTGGGCGAGCTGCTGGAACCTGCCTCGACGCGCGAGAACGCCCTCTGCTGCGGCTCCTCGGTGGCCAATACGGCGATTTCCGACGGTCAGCAGGTACGGATCGCGCAGTCGGTCGCAGCGGAACTCGACGCCACGGGCGCCGAAGTGATCGTCACGGCCTGTCCGCTTTGCAAAAAGGCCCTCGGCCGCGGAACGAAAGGTGAAATCCGCGACCTGGCGGAGATCGTGGCCGCTAATATTCATTGATTATGGGACAGTATAAATACGGAAGGCGCAATCAGAAGTTGATGACTAATCTGATTTTCTTCGGGATACCGGCTTCGTGGTCGCTGTATCTGGCGGTCGATTATTTTCAGGGCGATTCTTCCCGTGGCTTTTTCGGCCTTTTGCCGCCGGAGATACGTTTGTATGCGTTCATGTCGTCTTTGGCCATCGGAATCGGGGTTGCTTATGTCGGGTTCCGAAGTATGGTTAAAGGGTCCCAAATAGATGGCGAAATACGGCTCGAAGCGGGCCGGCTACGGATGGATGTGCGATATGGAAACCGTGTGGAACCGGTCGAACTGGAGATTCGGGAACTGACGTTTGTCGAAAACGACGATGAACGGATGCGTATCGCCTCGCCGGGCGGCGAATATATTTTTAATAGCAGCGGCTTCGTTTCCGGGGATGAGTATCAGAAGTTCCGGATGGAGATGACGTGCGAGAAATATAAAAAGTAATTTTTTTGTTGCTGATAGCGAGCCTGGTAAGGGGTGTGCGGATGAATAGTGTGCGAAAATATTTGCACAATCCGGATTTTTGTCTTATCTTTGCACACGCAAAAGCGATAGATCCTATCTGAAGACATATCGCGGGATGGAGCAGTTGGCAGCTCGTCGGGCTCATAACCCGAAGGTCGGAGGTTCGAGTCCTCCTCCCGCTACTAAAGAGGTCAAATTGAAAAAATTGGTCTCTTTTTTTATTTTGAATTTTGAGGTAACACTCTGATAATCAGCTTGTGTCTTGTGCTACCTGCTGATTTGATATTCTCGATATAGAAGAATGACAGCCGGGATTTGAATACTTTTTTGAATACTATGGTTCGAGTCCGCCGATAGTATTCAAAATGTAATAAAATTCTGTATTTCAATGAGTTTGTTCGGATTTACTAAACTGATTTTTTATGGTCAGCAAACTCAAAATTACTTTTTTTCATTATCTCTACAAACGAAATTCCAGAGGAGAGGCCCCTATTTATTGTCGCATCGTACTGGCTTCCAAGAAACAGCAGTTTTCTACGGGGTTAAATCTAACACCTGAACTGTGGGATGTCGAATCTCAGAGGGCCAAAGGTTATTCGATAGAAATACAGTTGCTTAACAGGCAGTTACAAGAGATTTATTCGGAGTTGATTCGCATAGAAAAGCAACTGTATGACGAGGGGGGTACAATTTCCATAGAGGAAATTTATGCTCGTTATAGAAATAAGAGTACAGAACATACACTTTTTGAAATCTATAAAGAGCGTCTGCGAAAAATGGAGGCCTTGGTTGGAAAAGAATATACTCCTGCTACGTTGAAGAAATTCAAGGAGGTATATGCGCATGTACAGGAGTATGTGGCAGAACGATTCGGGGTGAAAGATATTCCGCTGAAACAGTTAGGATATGCTTTTATCAAGCAGTACGAAGAATTCTTATTGGAACGGGGATTGAAGCCAATCACGATTAATAAGATTATCCAAAGACTGAGGCAGATGATAACTTATGCCTTGAGGTGCAACTATATTCAGCGTGACCCGTTTGTGGATTACAAACCGCTCAAAGAGAGAAAACAGTTGGTTTTTCTGACGCAGGAAGAATTAGACAAGTTGGAGGGCTATCATTTTTCGCAGGAGCGTCTGGAACAGGTGAAAAATATTTACCTGTTTTCAGTGTACACGGGGTTGGCTTACAATGAAGCCGTCAATTTACGGCATGACCATATATCCCGAGGATTTGACGGTAGGAACTGGATAACACTTATCCGACAGAAAACCGATAGGGAGTTTTCCGTCCCATTATTACCGCAGGCTGAAAAATTGATTGGTATTTTGGCGAAGTCAAGGGCAAATGATGGCTATGTTCTGCCGAGAATCAGCAACCAGAAGATTAATTCATATTTGAAAGAGATTGCAGAGATTGTCGGAATTCATAAAAAACTGACGCATCATACCGCCCGAAAGACCTTTGCATCGACGGTGCTATTGTACCACGATGTTCCAATAGAGGTGGTTAGTATGTTGTTGGGACATTCGGATATTGCTGTTACGCAGAAATCCTATGCTCAAGTTGTAAATCGGAATATCAGTAACCACATGAATTTGCTGGAAAAGCGCCTACAGGGAAAAAACTGAGGGATATTTTTGTAACTTTGGTAGGTGTGCAGGCTTTTTCCTGCGCACTTACTTTGGTTATAATATATAAACTAAGTGCGTATGACTGATATGGAACGTGAAGTGTATGAAATGGACGAGTTGTGTCGTAAAGAGTTCGAAGAATCATATTATAATTCGAGTTCTATCTTTTCACAGGGACGATATGAGTTGCTTTGGGCCTCTTTTGGAGAAGAGCATTTTCTGCAATCTGCTCAAAATGCGGAAATCAAGAACGGGGATTTGTTGAAACCCTCTGTCAGATGGGTAGACGGTAAAATCGGAGGGACGGTTGAATGTGTCGATATTACCATTTTGGAAGAGGGTAAAAAGCTAAGCGATATTTTCTATACAACGCCCTACGGAGTGGTGAAAAAGAATGTAACGGGAATCGGAGCTACTACTTTGGAACTTCGATGTGAGCGTAACAGTATCATTGTTGTTCCGACAAAAGCCTTGGCTTATGAAAAGTACAAAACAGGGATTGATTTGGAAACAGGAGTCAGCCGCTTTTTATATGTAGGTAGTGATATGGAGTCTGTGAGAGCTCCGTCGGATGATGATATTTCTGCATATATAAATTCCTCGGTTCCTTTCAAGAAGATTTTGGTTGTCGCAGATAGTCTGTACAAGGTTCTCAGGCATATTACGATTGCTGAATGGTTCCTGATGGTGGATGAAATTGATATTTATCAGTCGGATAGTGTATTTAGACCGAGTTTGGAGAATGTCATAGACTATTACTTTGAATTCCCTGCTACGCAGAGGTGTCTTGTATCTGCGACAATTCGGCCTTTCTCTCATCCGAAAATTCAAGAGGAGCCGGTTATCAATATCAATTATTCCATTCAGAGGAAACGAGCTGTAACATTGACCTATTCCAAAAATCTCAATGGCTCGGTTACCAAGCATATCACAAAACTGCTGACGGAACATCCGGAGGAAAAGATAGTCGTTGCATACAACAAATTGCAGCAGATTCGCCAGATAATAGGCTTATTATCTCCGGACCTGCAACAGCGCTGTGCCATATTATGTAGTCCTCAGAGCAAAGAACGTGCGGGTGATTTTTATACGGAATTGGAGGACGGGCATCTTTCCAAACAGATTACCTTTATAACCTGTACATTTTTTGTCGGGATTGACATAGCTGATAGATTTCATTTAATTTCCGTATCGAATACTGCCTATCTCTATACGATGTTGTCTCCTAACAGATTACAACAAATTGCAGGACGATGTAGACCGGGATTATTGAGCGAGCAGATTTACTATAATGTACGCAGTGACTTTGAGGAGATAAATGTAGATGAAAAAATAGGTCATCTGATGGCCTATGCTGGTGATATGTGTAATTTAGCCAATCAAGCCGGGGTAGTTATGGCTCGTCATGGAAATATGGTGACGGATGTGGCTATTAGAAATCTGAAAGGACATATAGTCAAAGATTCGGCAACCGCTTACTGTGATAGTGATCCGGTTTCTTATATTCGTTTGAATAAAGATGGTGTGTGTGAAATTTCTTATTTCAATATAGATGCTATCCGTGAGGGGTTGACTCTTCGGACTGAAATGTACCGTTCTGTATCTCATGTACAACAGGCTCTATTGACGTCTTGTGAAGCATCAATCGGTCAAGCCGAGCTTGAAGAAAAGAATGACGAGCAAAGACAAATCGAAAATGCAGTTAATGAAGAACTGGATGCAATTCAAGAGCAGGCTGTTAGTGCCCTTGTAGGGAGACTCCGGGAATTGGCGGTGAATGGTTCGGTTAATCCAATGATTCTGACACCACTTAGAAGACAGGCTTCAAGAGAAGAAAAACGGTTTTTAGAACGATTTGAGAAATTACAGATGTATGTGCCGTTTGAAATATTAGTGGAAATTCTCCAACAAGAAAATTCCAGCAATGCAACTTGGTTTAAAGGTTTTAGTAATGGGGTTATCTTTTGGGCTTTGGAGGAGGAACATCCATTTAAAATGGGGGTAAAGCGAGAATTTGCCCTTAATCAGATTTATTCCCAGAATGATTGTTTGTCTAAAATCCGAGGTTTGGTTCGATATCATTTAAATAAGGAAATTACGAGCGATGTGACACCGATTAAATTATTGGGTCAGTTATGTAATGTTACACGAGGTAAAAATTCAAATGGAGAAACAACTTTCAAGTTACAAAGTTATCAGAACACCTAGATAACGGGAGAACTGGAACCACTTAATCGGATTGGGCGGAATGTATCATTACAAAGTCTATTGGAAATTTGATACGCACTTAGTTCCATAATAAAAGTAAAATTAAGTGCGCATACGGGCTGGAGTGTCTAACTCCAGTCCTTTTCCTTTCTAAGCTTAACCCTAAGCCCTGAGCAAGTATATTATTAATAAGACATAATTTACTGATTATAAGGAATCCAAAAAATTTATTTTTTATTTTTTTTCAGCTTTATCCGCACACATCCATTCCAATCCCCACATGACCCCTCCCCGCCTTCGGCGTGGGGGATAGTCCCCCGTCACAACCCTTTAAAATCAAATTTTGGTATGGAAAGTACTTTGAAATTCATCAAGACGTGGGAGGTTGCCCAGTTCAAAGCCCAGCAGGAGGTTGATAAGCTGGAGGTAAAGCGGAATCCCCACACAGGCAAGGTATTCTTCGTCTATGGCTGTGAGTGTGGCCCTTGCAGCCGGAAAGTGGAAGAGGGGCTTCTGACAGACCCTGTGGTCTCTCAGGTGTGCAATGCCGAGACAGGAGAGATGTTTATGATGCTCCATCAGCGGGGCGAAGGAGGAGCACCTACATTAGCTGCGTTTTAGGCTGATTAGGGATTCTCAGGACAGGCAGGAGGCTTTGGGCTTTCTGCCTGTTTTTTATAAATTCCCCCAGATAGCCGGATTGGTTAGAATATTTGCTAAAACATTAGATGCTACATCCGATCCGAAACTTTTTATCCTATCCAATAGTTTAATTTTAGCTTTTTGGGAATCTGGCTCATTGGTAAATATGTCTTTTATCTCCTTGATCTGTCTCCCATTTAATTCTTCTTTTATTGCCTCTATAAAAAAATTAATCGCAATGCTTTGGATCTGTTCTTGATTTTGATATTGGGAGTTTTGATTAATTATATTGATATTGGAAGGATTGTTTTTTTGCAACTTTACAGTTGTTTTAATTTTTGTTGGAAGGACTCTACAACCTTCTAATACACCAAGTAATTTATCAAAATTATAATCTTTATAATATTGAGATTCAAATAATTTTACGGCAGCATCAAAATCATCAATACATCTATCCTCACCATACTCTATTGCTAAAAACCTTATGACCTTATTTTTCCATGTTTCATATTCGGACCTTTTAGAGAATGTAGAATGCCCCATAACATAGCCTCTTCCAACTGTATATCCTTCCTTATAGCCAAACCCATTTCGGATTTGTTTACCCTCCTCTAATAAGGTATCTAATGTAATATCCATAAATCGATTTTTTCACAAAAATAACAATTTAATCTTTTATTTCAAATGTTAACCATCCGCCCCTCTACAAGACACCGGGCCAAAATCAAATTGGCCCTCCAAGGCTGTGCAGGTTCCGGTAAAACCTATTCA
>ERZ824473.2193-NODE-2193-length-23984-cov-10.002800_pt1 | contig 23984 bp, 39 predicted proteins | sample MGYA00519874_ERZ824473 | MGnify/ENA primary metagenome ERZ824473 (study PRJEB31778, sample SAMEA3449151) | human gut metagenome | biome: human gut; feature: human-associated habitat; material: faeces | place: United Kingdom | collected 2010/2012 ... | reverse complement strand
GAAGGAAATATTGCATCATACATGGATATTGAAGAGATAGCCATTGACGGTAGAAGGAATATCATCCTCATGGATAACAATGTTCTTGCATCCGATTATGGGCTTGAACAAATAGAGAAGATTATTCGTCTGAATGAGGAAAGGAAACGAAAGAAACTTCCATTGCTCAAAGTGGACTTCAATCAAGGATTGGATGCACGATTGGTAACGGACGGCATAGCTAATTTACTTGCAAGGCTCAAATGGATAAAGCGCATCCGCTTTGGTTGCGACACGCCAAAACAAGTGACTGAATGCGAAAGAGCCATTGAGTTGATACGGAAGTACGGATGCAACGTGGAGTTTTTTCTTTACTGCATATTGATTGACTTTGAAGAAAGTTTCAAACGTGTAAACCATTGGAAAGTGAAAGGCGACAAAAAGATTATTCTACATTGCCAACCATATCGTGACCCTAATAAAATTACATTCAATCCTCCGCAATGGCAAAAGGATATGGCACATTGGTCTGATAGAAAGGAACTTTTTATGACGTGCGACTTCAAGGATTTTTCGCCAAGAAAAGGATTTAAGTGTAGTGAATATTTTTATAACAATTAGAATATAACTAATTAGCCATGAAGAGAAGAATAAGAAAAAAGATGCAGAAATACCAGCATCGGTATAAGCTGCATCAGTATTTGAAGTATGCCCGCCAATGGTGTTTAGCTCTGGCATATAATGGTAAAATATATGCGTTGTTGGACGATGGTAGAATTGTAAAAGATAACGGTCAATTATGAATATAAGGAAAATAAAGAAGCATAACCCTCAATCTTTTTTAGACGATTTGAAACGAGTAAGAGAAATCATGGTCTATACAGAGCATACCAACTCCTATTATAAGATTCTTAAACATGAGTTGTTGAGAGATTCCGAAGAGAAAACTATCACGTACTATATAACGGATTCTATATTCGCAAGAAAGCGTGATGTTATGGTAATAATTTAATTGAGAATAATATGAAACAAGCAGTAGAAGAAGCTGCTAACGACTATCTCCAAAAGATATTGGAAGCAAGCGATTTTGAGATAAACTTTGAAAAAGATAATTATGATGCTGGCGCCCGCGATGCAGTACTTGATGTTACAGAACGGGCTTATATAGCTGGTGCTGAATGGCGCATCAATAGCATTTGGCATGATAATACAAATATTCCTGATGATAATAAATTCTGTGTGTTTACCCTTTCTGACGGAAGCTGCGGGTGTGGATATTATCATAAAAAAGATAATACTATTTGGTATGAGAATTTTAGCAATGTAGTCCGGTGGGCTTACTTTGAGGATATAACGCCTAATATGGAGAACTAAAGCATGAAACAGACAGTAGAAGAAGCGGCAAAAGAATTTGCAAAATCGGTAATTGATTCATTCGGAAGAAGAGGAGTTCCGAGTGGTATTTCCGATATTAAGGAAATGATTGCTCTTGGGTTTGAAAACGGTGCTGAATGGAAAGCCAAGCAAATGGTATGGATAAACGTAAACGATAAAATGCCTGAAGATGGAATTGAAGTGAATGAGAGAACCATTTTAGCACATACCAAAGATGTATTAGTACTTTATAAAAATGGAATTGTACAGAAAGGAAAACGTATCTACATAGATAATAAGAAAGGATGGCAATGGTCTTGTCTCAAAGGTGAAGATATTACCTATTGGATGCCAATTGTGAAATTTGATAGATAATGATTATGAATAGAGAAGAACTAATTAATGCAGCATTAGAGCATCAAAGTAAATTTGAAACATGTGACGGCGAAGGCACGTTAGTCGGATTTGCCAATGGAATGCATAAGCAGAGTTATGAATCTTTTATCGCTGGTGCAGAATGGCAGGCAAAGCAGTCGCCGTGGCACGATACCACGGAAAAACCCGTACAAGGAAAATTGTGCTTGGTAGAATATAAAGACCCGAACGGAGAAATCCGTGTGCGCCTTGATAAACATTGCGGGTTTGAATGGAAAGAAATGTGCCACTACGATAGAATATTGCGGTGGGCATACGTGGATGACTTGAAACCACCCACCTTCGACCAAGTCTTCGAAACCGACAAAGATGTATTACAACGAATAAAAGAGAAAGGAGAAACGGAATGAGAAATCAAGTATTAAGTGTAGAACAGATGCTAAGCCTTAAAAGGTTAGATATAGACATAAGTAGTGCAGGAATGTGCTGGTGCTATCCCACTGGATATAAAAATGCAAAATGGGAACTTGAAATTTATGAAGATGTAATTAATCAAAAACGAGATTCTGCATTTTGGGAAATCATTCCAGCCTTCACCTTGCAGGACATTATCGAGCTGCTTCCACGTAGCATCCAACCTAATCCGGATGAAGGAGCGTATTATCTTAATCTATATTATTATGACCTGTCGTGGGTAGTAGATTATCTGAACAACGAAGGTGACGGAAGTTATGCTACTACAATATCATATGATAGCTTTATCGAAGCCGCCTACGAAATGTTGTTCTGGTGTATTGAAAACAGATATGTTAAAAAGGAGGGGGAGTAATGAAAGCAAGAATAAAACAAACCGGAGAAATTGGAGATGTCTTATGTTGGGACGATGTGGGAAAGACTAAATTAAGTATTCTCCTAAAAGGGAATGTATGTACAATTCCATATCAAAACATAGAAATAATTCAATTAGAAAGTAACATTGACTGGGAACAGAGGCGTTACGAACTGGCGAAAGCTGCAATGCAAGGAATACTAAGCGATGAAGAAGAAGTTGGTTATGCTTGTTCCGAGGCGACATATAAAGATGAAGTACCTAAAGCAGTTGCTCGATTTGCGGTTGCTTATGCCGATGCTTTAATTAATGAACTGAAAGGAGAATAACTATGGATATAGAAGAAGCGAAAATTAAGAAAGAAATAGCTGAAAAAGAGATAGCTCACATTTTAGAAAGGCTTGAAACTGAAACAGGGCTAAAAACCAGCATGGTATATACACACCGGGAAAAAGTTGAATCAGAAGTAATAGTTGAACCTGAATACAGGGTAAAGGTAGATATAACTTTAGTATTGTAGTTATGGAAGTAAAGAAAGGAGTAATCATTGACGGAGTGCTACATGAGGGTATAGTTATGAGAAATGCCCATTGTGACGGATGCTCATTGATAGCAATTTGCCACGAAATACATGGTAATGATGCGTTATGTGCTATAATAGATTGTGACAAGTTTGTCAATCGTGGCAAAGTGACTGTTATACCTTCTCGTGAGACGCCCGAAAACACTGGGAGTATTTATCGTAATGGAGTAAAGATAGAAAAGGAGAAATAGCCATGCCAACAACACTAAAGCAAACTTACCCAACAGCCAAGAAAGAATACAATTGTGAATTTTGCTGCTGCAAGATACAGATAGGGCAAAAGTATGTCCGTCAGACAAATGTATATGATGGAGTTGTGTACGACTTCATTACACATCAAGAATGTAAGGAAGCGGCTCATGAATTGAGAATGTACGATGATTGTGATGATAGCGGGTTGGATGGGGATACCTTTCGTGAAAACCTGAATGAATACGTTTATACCAATCACTACGATAATGAAGCGAATGACATTTGTTCTGATTGGGATTTATCTCACTATGAAATAGCGAAGAAAGTATTGGAAGAATTAAAAAAGGAGGAATAACTATGGGATTTACAACACCGTGTTTCATAAGAAAGAATACACCGGAGCTTCGGAAGAAGTTGGAAGAATTGAGGTATTCACATGGTAAGCCTAAATATTATACAGATGATGATGATAACAAGTATGATTTTATTATGTGTCACAATGGAAGGTTCTTTTTACTCTCTCAAGAGAACCATGTGATAAGGAATGGGCATCCTTTGAAAAACATGGAAGTATTAATTGCGGAACCAACGAAGAGCTTTTCTTAGCTATCGCTGCATTAAGAGATGATACAGATGATGATCAACTATTTACTAATGGCAAGGGCGATTGGGGTATATACCGGGATGGCTCTGACGGCGGTTTACCTGGAATGGATTTCTATGGGATGCCTAATGATTTTAACTTATCATATTATCACAAGGCTACCGTAAACGAACTGATTGAACACTTTAAAGTATGAAGAAAATAATTATCATTTTGGCAACAGTTGCCCTATTCGGGTGCAATAACCCTGGAGAATACCCTATAGAACACCGTACAAGAGAGGGAAGCATAACTTATCTCAATGATAGTATAGCAGTCATTTGCACCAGCATAGAGGGACTTGGCAACTACGAAACGAAGATTATTAATTTGAAAAGACAATAGCCATGACCGAAGAACTTGTGACATTAGAGACTGCGAAGCTGCTGAAAGAGAAAGGTTTCAATTGGAAGTGTGAACACCTAATAGACCGCAATAAGGTTATTACAAAATATGACCTTCCGCAAAGTATGTCGTGTTGTACGGAAATAGATAACGAATCAGTTGAATTTTTGTGTCCAACATTGTATATCGCCCAAAAGTGGCTGCGTGAAACCAAGAACCTGCATATCACTATATATAATAGTGCTTCTGGTTACACATACGATATATCTAAAGCAGATATGGGAACGGTAGTCTTTTGTTTTCCTGAAGGACCTAACGATGGTGGGAATTGGGATGCCTACGAAGAAGCACTTGAAGCAGGATTACAGGAAGCATTAAAACTTATATGAGAATGGACCCTGTTGTAAATGATGCTTATAGGCTTAGAAAACTTTTAGAAAAAGCAACGGGACTAAAAGTATATAAGTCGGAGCTAATAGCCAACTATTTTAATGGCTATCTAAGTATAGTACAAGAGTATAAGAATGAAACCAATCCTCACATTACAGTAGCACAAGGTAGCTGGTCGATAGAAAACGGTGGGGAGTATAAAATTTCACTCTATACACCTACAATCGTTATTAAAGACAAGAAGATGTTTAATACTCATTTTGTAAAAGATGTAGCCTATAAGATAGTGGAAGCATTAAATGATGAATTTGGAGAAGATAATTGGAATACGTGCAATGAGGAGCAAAAGTGTTGGCTTCCCATGTCTCGAAACTCGTTCTATTTACAAATCCCAAATTTTGAGAAATATTAAAACTTATATAACTATGGCAAAAGTATTTATAACAAAGTATGCCTTAACAAAAGGTATTAAAGAGATAGAAGCAGATATTATTAGAAGTAGATTTGAAGATGGAGAATATGTAATGGATGGTTTATGTTCTTACTTCTGTATAGGGGAAAACGCATTCACCGATAAATCCGAAGCGTTGAAAAAGGCGGAAGAAATGAGGATTAGGGAAATCGCTTCCCTTCGTAAGCAGATTGAGAAACTTGAGAAATTGTCTTTTAAAGTATAGGAGAAACAGCAATGAAGAAGATAATGTTCAATGATAAATACAGTCTAACCCAGGCTGTATTGGATGGTCGGAAGACTATGACGAGAAGAATAATCAAATGTCCAAGAACTTTTAGGGGAGAATGGGTCGCAGGATTCAATATACACAGACGCCATTCTGACAAAAAGATTGTTGATTGGCCTTGTATGTATGATGCTGATGAAAGAGAGTTTGATATGGGCGAGATATTGCCGAAATATGAACTTGGAGAAGTTGTTGCCATTGCGCAAAGCTATATGGATGTTGACCGATTTCATAGAAAAGGGAAAAATGCAGCTTTCTTAGAATACTTGGATTCTATATTGCCTGAACTGAAATTATATCCCGGTTGGACTAATAAAATGTTTGTCCGCGCTGACCTCATGCCCCATCATATCCGCATTACCGACATCAAGATAGAACGGTTGCAAGACATTTCCGATGAAGATTGCTTGAAAGAAGGAATTTTTAAATGGGATGCTGGACAAAAGGATATTCCTTTTTATTCATTCCATTACGCAGATATACCCGACTACAGTAATCCTTGTGACGCCTTCGCAGAACTAATAGATAAAGTCTCCGGCAAAGGTACATGGGAATCCAATCCCTATGTATTCGTTTATGAATTTGAACTGATTGATTAAAAACGAGAAAAGTATTGATTATGAAGCGTGAAATAAAATTCAGAGGGAAAAGTGTTGATAATAATGAATGGGTGTATGGCGATTTAATTCATATTGGAAATGGATGTATTATATATAAAGGCTCACAAAGTGATTATCAAATTACCAACAAGACAGGTGTAGCTATCGAATTATTCGATGATGAGGTTTCAGTTGTACGTCCAGAGACGTTAGGTCAGTTCACGGGCTTGTGCGACAAGAATAGAAAGGAAATCTATGAGGGCGATATACTTATGTGTGAGCAACATATAGCTCTTGTATTGTGGAACAAAGAACTTGCTACATTCGCATTACAATTCGATTTTGAAAAAAAAGTCGGCATGAGACCTTTAGGCGAATGGCATGCTATGACAGTCGTTAGTAATATTCACGACAACCCGAATTTGTTGAAAGAAAATAGCCATAAGTAAACTATACAAAGCAACCCTCTTCGGTAAATCATTCATTATAGGATGGTTCAGTTATGCAGATAAATGGTATCATAAATTTAGTATAATACATTGAACATGAAAATTATATTTCTTGATATAGACGGAGTAATTTCCACGGAAAAGTCACATTATACACTTGATAAGGATGCGTGTGATTTACTTGGTAAGATTATAGATGCTACAGATGCCAATATTGTCATTTCTTCGTCTTGGAGAAGAAACACGGTAGAAGATACAAAAAGGGAATTAACAACCATAAGACATTCAGTCCCGTTTCCATTTCCATACGCTGATAGAATTGTAGGAGTAACTATAAGAGCGTATGCCTACATTATGCAAGGTATTCATCTTAGCATTCCTCGTGGAGTTGAGATAAAACAATGGATTGACACTCATATCCACTCTGAAAATGGAAAAAATTGGAACTATAAAGAGATTGGATCTGATTTTAATTACGTGATACTGGATGATGATAGCGATATGCTTCTTGAACAAGCTGAACACTTTGTAAAGACTGATACTCTATTGGGATTGTCGGAAGATGATGTTGAGCGAGCTATTAAAATATTGAACCAATGAGAAAAGCAGACAGAATAATCAGAGACAAGTGTAAGGACGATATATCTAAGGTTGGCTAAGTATGGACTTACAAAAGTTAAATGCAGATAACATGAAAGAGAATAATATTTTAAACAAAGAGATTTATACAGAGGCTATGATAGCAGCCTCTAAGGTTGATTTCCTTGAGAGCAAGGAAGAGGTTAAGATGTATGCCACTTCGCTGTATAACGCAGTAATGTGGGGCAGAAATCATACGGTTAAAGCAAAAGAATTAGAGACACCAAGCTAATACCCTCACCAAAACGGCAAGCGGTATAACCCAATGGAGAACCCGTTCAAAGCGTTCTAAACGTTCCATTGGATAACCCGGAAAAGGCGGCAATAGTCCATGTAAAGGACATTGTCCGCCAATTCAAGCAGTTCATCTATGTAATCCCTTTTTCGCATCACGTTCAAGTTTTCTACGTTGTTGGCGGTTTATGCCATTTGCCGCGGCAAGGCTGTTCAGCGTATCTTTCTGTTCGGGAGAAAGCATGTTGTATACTTCTTCCCGTGATTTGCCTGATAAAATGGCTTGTACTATTTTCCACATAAGCTACGTCTACAATGTTCACACAAAAATTTCTTCGCTACCGGGAACATCTTCTGTCCCACATATCCGCTAAGGTACTGCGCTTCTTCTCCATACGGGTCGATGCCGAACGCCCGTGAGATATGCCGGCATAGATGCCCCTTTTCATGGTCGAAAGAGTTCTGAAACTCTGCCGGGGAAGAAGTAAGGGCTATAACCATTACGGTTTGTCTGTTTCGGATATTAGAGTAAGTGATACCCGTATTCAGATTGCAGGAGCGCATGTTCTTATAGGCATTCACCAAATCCAGCCCCCTGCATCCTACCCGCTGAAGGTCGGCGATGATGCGGTCGGTATAATAGCAGTCCACCGCATAATATACCCTTACTTCCCAATCATAATCCGGTATGTAAAATTCCTGTATTATCATAGGCTACATCATCTGTTCCCACATGATAGGATTGCCGGAGCCTATGCAGTCGGCATAGAACCGAGTGAAAGGCATTCCATTGTAAGCGTCCACATCATCTATGTAATCCTTAATGAACAATGCGAGATGTGCTTCGTCAGTGATAGAACTTTTGTAGTAATCCGACTTCGCCATGTTTGCCACGTAAACGCTGTCGTACCCTGCATCCTTCTCCAGGTTTATACTGTACTTTTTAAGAAGTTCCTCTACCTGCTCTTTGCTGATTGGTTCAAGTTTTTCCTCCTTGCCCGTAGATTTGTTTTCCATCTTCATGCGGGAAACAGCCCATAGGCACATCTTCTTGCTGAAATGCCATCCGTACTGGCTGAGATAGTCGGCCATTGCAGGCGGTATTCTGTCGTATGTATCTAATCTTTGTTTCATATTTTCCTGATTTTAAGTGATTGGCAAAAGAGGGGAATAATCCCCTCTCCATTACATGAACTCTCCGTTGGCGCGTCTGCGTCTGCGTTCGCCCATATCATCACCGTAAGGCTGTGAACCGCGGCGTTCGCTGTAAACCGGATATTCCGGGAAGTAACCCGGCATGCGGCGTTCGCCCATATCTGAGCCGCCGCTATAGCTTCCACCGCGTGAACCACCGCTGTTACGATAGCCCATTTCACCGCCCTGCATCTCACGCATGGCTTTCTCGTAACCATAACGGCAACCCTCTCTATAGGCTTCTTCCATAGGATTACCGCCTCTCATACCGAAGTCACGATCATATTCTCCGCGTCCTTCTTCCAATATTTCCCACATTCCCATATTATTTCTTTGTTTTAGATGTTTCAGCAACTCCGAGCTGTTCCATTAATTTCTGGTTTTGCGCAATGAGGTCAGCCATATTCCTGCTCATCTCCTGCATGTTCTTATCCATATTGGACATTTGCCCTTTCAATGCGGATATTTCTTGTTCCTGCTGTTGCTTGGCTGCAAATTCCGGGTTAAGCGTGGCAAGCATCTGGTCACACACCCTAAGAAAGTTCTGATGATATTCCACGCTTTTTAGAACATCCTCGCTCTTCTGTTTCATAGTAAGGACCTCGGTGTTCATCTCGTCTCTTGAACCAGTAATCAGCATCCCCGTTTTAACATCATCGGCAATATTGGCATTAGCCGGTATTTCTTGCAAATTAACATTTTGCCCGTTTATATTCACGACAAAATCAATAACTTGGACCGGCTGTGGATAAGGCATGTTGGGAACAGTCTTATATATAGTTTTTATAGGGCTTGCATTAACGACCTGCCCACATTCCAAACTTGGATTTGCCCCTCTGTGAAGAAGAAATAATGTACTGTTAACTCGTAGATTTTGAAACATATTGGTTTGATTTTAAAGGGGTGTGGCTATTTCCATTTTGGAAACAACCACAAAGCCCCATGTTAACTACTTGCTCTTTTGAGCGGTTGCTTCTGCTGTCGGAGTCGGTGTCGATGCGGTTGTCGGACGATACCCACCGTTAACAAGGAACAGTTCGTTGGTGTACTTGTTATAGTGGATTTCGTAGATACCCGTTCCGGCAAGGTTGCCGACAGTCACCGGCTCATTGTTGTAAGCCAGCAACGGTCTTGTATCCCCGTTAGTCCCTATCAGTATTGGGAGTGTAGCAGTCGTGCCGGCTGGTATCGCCTGGCGGAGACTGACATAGAAACCGCCTACATAGCTTCTGTTACGGAACGCATGGTTAGGAAGCTCCAAAGTCACGTTCTCCGTGCCGACCGTTACGGCTACCGTAGGAAGGGTATTGAAATTAGCCCTTCCAATAGTAGGGAACAAGAAAGGAAATCCTGTAAAAAAGTTAGGCCACATAATTACCCCCTTTCTTACCGGAATTAACCCCAGTAGTTGTTACAACCACAACCGCCACGTCCATACATTGCATCACCGGCGTAAGCACCGAAAGCCGCAGCACGGAAACAATCTGTGTTGATGGCTTGAATATTAGGGTAAACAACCGGAACGGTGTTAGGCATCTTGCATTTTATTCCATCGACATCGGACTGCAATGCCTGCAAGCCTGCTGCCAAAGGAGCAATCTGTTGTCCTACTGAATTCAGGATAGTAGCATTCTGGTTACGTTGGGAGATTTCAGCAGTCAAAGTGGCTTTTTCTGCTGTAAGAGCCGCAATCTTATCCTGCAATGCCTGGTTCTGCATGGCGTCCAGCTTCGCAAGGATAGCATTGGTATTGGCGGTAGCACCGTCACGCAATGAAAGTGCATTCTGATTGGCTGTGTTGACAAGCGCGTTGGTCTGATTGCACATCGCAAGCTGGTTCTCATAGCCCATTGTGGTAATGGCGTTCTGAGTCTTGCAGCAGCAATCTGCAATCTGAGTAAGAACAGCCTGATTTCCGGACTGGAATGCGTTGATGATTTGCTGGCTTGACATGCCCACCTGATTTCCTACATTGGCGATAAGTCCCTGGATGTTGCACAGGGCGCTCTGTAACTGTTGGGTAGAGCAGTTCAAAGAAGAAGCAAGCTGGTTGATGGCATTGCCATTGCCCTGAATGGCTGACATCAGGTATTCACGACCGACATCACCGTTAAGCTCGGCAGGCAGACCGCCACCATTGCCAAAGCGGTTGCCAAAGCCGTTGCCGCCCCAACAGAACCACAAAAGGATAATCCAGATGAACCACCACGAGCCGCCCCATTGGTCTTGGCTGCCACGTCCCTGGTTCAGTAAAGCGAGAAGTCCGGGGTCTACACCCTTGCTTCCCATCAAGTTGGGCAACATAGCCATGATGTCGAATTTGCTTCCGCCACCATTTCCGTTGTTCCCGTCTTGGTTGAAGACATACGTTCTTTCCATAGAGATTTATATTTTGTATTACGGTCAAAATCAACCGCATCACAAAAGTATAAATACCGATACTGCCATGAAATCAGTTGTTTCCCAACGCTTTCCTAATGTTTTCCCAATATATTCTCAACATTTTCCCGCCTTCCATACGTTCTTGAAAATTGGAAATCATGTAGTTTATCGCGCGTTTGGTTTTGTGGATTTTAGGAGCTATCTGCGAAGGATACATCCCCCTTTCAACAAGCAACTGTACAAGCAAATAGCGGGCGTCTACGGTTTCCGCATCCTTATCCGAAGATAGTATTCGGCTGGCGGTAATTTCGGTCTCCTGCGCCACGAGATTGATTGTTTCGGCAAAGATTTCTGACTTACACATAGTTTTTCTGAATTTTATATTTATCTTTGCCCTGCCACATAAAATATTTGATTATATACGAACAAAGCATAAGATACCGTGTTGAAGATATTAAAGCCTCCAACGTGCGGTGTCTTATGCTTTTTTCAAATTTTTATGTGGCAATAATTATTTGAACGTTGGGGGCTTTCTTTATACTCTAAGCCCCCGAAAGAGTGTCAGCTACAAGCCAACTTCTACATCGTTAATTTCTTTCTTACCATACAAATAGATTATAACTTATTCCTGCGCCTACGTACATGCCGCCTGGATACCCATATCCAGCCTGCAACCCCAATCCCCAACGCTTTTTCTTCGGCTTGATGGGAACCGGATGATAGATGTCATTTGTTACTGTCTGATAAACCGTCTTAGGAAAGACCTGCATACTATCCAGCCGCGGGTCTACATATCCGCTCACCACCGCACGATACAGGCTATCTTCATATACAACCCGTTTGCGGTGAAGTAAAGTATCACCTATACGTACTGTGTCATTCGGCAATATCTGCCAAAAGACCGCTATCGGTGCGGAGATAAGAACCGTGTCAAGTTTGACAACTGTCTGTATCTTCGTCTCGGTACGTATTTCTGCCGGGAGAGGCTCGAGCAGGCGGAACCACGCCACCACACAAGTGATTGCCAGCAATACAATCAATATACAGGGTAGTTTTTTCATGACCTCAACAAATAATGATTTACAACCATACCAGCACATATTGCGACAACTCCACACAGCAAGTCTGCTTTGCTCCAATTGCCGTTATAGTAGTGACAACGGTCGCTGTTCTCCTTAACGAAGAGCATCAGCAGTGCAGTGCTGCCACCGAATACTATGGCGGTGGATAGATAGACCACCGCACCTAAGATGTTATTTCTCATACCATAAATAATTAAATAATTAGTAAGATACTACACCGTAGCTCCACTGGCATCTACCCATGAAGAACCGTTCCACCATATAGGTTTACGCAGGGTCACATCAAAAAATTGAAAACCATTATCTGCATTGCCAGGACGTTGTGAAGTAACTCCTACATTTAAATATGGAATTGCGAGAAAATCAGTAATCGGACTTTTTAAATTCCCACTCGTTGACACCAAGACTCCCTGATTGTAAAAAAGATGCGGGTATAAAGCTTTGTCCGGTATATCGTCCTTTACCGGTTTCCACAGCAATACCGATGTCTTCATGCTTGACCAGGTAGAATCATGTTCACCGATTAATGCACAGTCTGAAAAATCCTGAAACGATAAGGTTTCAACGTCATTAACCGAACTGAATCCAACAACAACTTCTTTTTTCCCGTTAGGTGACTCTCTGTATACCTCAAACCCATAGTTCTTACCAGGGTTTATATAGAAATATGGTGTTTTCTCTTTATCACTATCGGTAATATCTATATTAAACGCACGTTTGGCAATAGGTATATTTTCTCCACACAACAGATATATTGTATATTTATAATTTCCATTCTCCCGATTATTAATAATGTTACCGATATCCTTTAATTCAATATTTTTTTTGTTAAAAGCATCTATAACATACTGGCGCATACCTAATGAAGTCGTTCTATTATAATTATAATAACAGGCTTTGTACCAATTTGTATCAACCAATGTTCCCCCTATTCTACAGTTGAGAAATACGCAATTCATATCTACAATATCAGTATTATTCAAAAACTCAGGCATTGTCATATCTCCGGCTTTATCCCATAACCCTCTAAAATAACAACCAATATATGTTACACCTTGATTTTCACTTAATATCCTGCTATTCATATAAAAATAACAGCCTATAAAGTTGGCTTGAATGAGACCTCCACCACCTTCAATTGTAACTCCGCTGGCTTCCCAGTGACAGCCGGTAAAATTAGCTTTGATTTTTTGAGTTAATGCTATATTGCTTTGTATGCAATTAATGAAGTTAGTATACAGTCCTCCTCTGAATGTACCTAACTTATAATCAAAAGTCCTTTTTTCGTTATACCCTCTGAATTCATTTACCGAGTTAAATATCCAAGCATCTCCCGCTAACTCCTGTCCCTCATTCATTTTGGATATAGTACCATCCCTTAACACCACATTTATAGCATCAAGCCGGTATGTTACATCTGAATAGGTATCCTCCCATGAATAATAAATGACATTATGCCAACGCATGACATCAATATATCTATCAGCCAATGCCAGTATATAAGGAACCCGCCTTATATTCATATTATCCAAATGTACAGGAACCCCACTGATTATGACAGGAATTTGCCAATTACGGTATTTCGTATCGCTGCCTTTAGACATGATAAATCCTTCTTTGATTGAAAGCCCGATAGAAGAGTATGCCGTTCTCCAATCATTTATTCCATCATTCATGTTTATGACAATATGGAAATCTATGAAAGAAGACATATTCATGTCAATCGACAATTCATTCAAAATCTTTGCATCTATGTCTTTGGTAAACAGATAAGTCTTCTTATTGGAACATCTTATACTGCGACATATCCGCACGATTGCATTAAATGCATCAGAGCTGTCTGTTTTACCGTCGTTGGACGCGCCAAACCATTCCGGCATTAAGTATTTGTTTTCTACATCCCCTTTGATATTCAACGCATTTAAAAAACGCCCCCCATTAAATTTTAGAATACACCCTTCAGGAATGCTTATCTCAGCGCCATCCAAATCAAAATCATACCTGATTTCGTATATAGTATCAGGCTGATTTATCATTTCCTGGGTAAGAATATTCTTTCTACCAACAATATTCCTACGCAATATCTTATACCCCTTGCCGCTGAATATGTCAGGACTAAAAGGGCGGTCGGCAAATTTTAAAACACTTAAGTTTTCCCCTTTGTCTACAGACACAAGGTCTTCGTCATCCGCAAGACCGGAACTAATGAAACTCTTTAGGGCGTTAGGGGTGATAGAACCGTTTTCTCTGTCTTCTTGAAATGGAAACTGCTCATTACCCGTCAAAACGTCTCTTTTGGGGAGTTGTCCAATTTGTTGTCCTTTTTCTGTTTTCTCTTCCATACTACTATTTATTTTTACTTGTAAGCAATATCGGCTTTCCGTTAGTCAACAACAATGGAGCGTCATTGGCTAATAATAAAGCCCCTCCGTCAGGAAATGGATGCGGCTTATTCCCGCCAGCACCGGGAAACCCTATGGTAAGTATGCTGATTACGGGAATGCCGATTATAGGAATGCTGATGTGAGGGATAGTGATTGGTTTCATAGGCTATCCCTCTTTAATCATTTTGGCTTCTGACACTTTCGTAGCACTTCTTATTGTAATTTCCATACCTGCCGCTATGCCAATAAGACGAAATATCACATTGGAAGGACCTAAGGCTTGATTGGCATTTGGGGAAAGCGGGATAGGATTCATGCCCTCGATATTGGCAAATACAGTCACCATTCCGCCCTTGTTCTTTATCTGTATGGTAACGGGATTACCGTCACTGACAAACGTTGCGTAATACGCTGTTTTGCCTTCTTCTTGTTGAAATGATAAAACTTCTGCTGCCATGATGTTTACTTTTTAGAGTTATTCAAATAGTTCACAATTCCCTGCACATGCAAGTCCACTATTGCCCGCTTCCCCTCTTCCGATAATAAGAAGCCAACATCTTCCTTATTGTCTTGGAATAGGTTCTCTGTAAGGACTGCCGGGCACTTCGTGTGCTTCAAAATGTAGAACCCGCTTTCCTTATCAGGGTCGCCATCCGTCATATCCTTGCGTATCTTCATACCCGGCAAAAGTCGTCCGGCTGCCACATATAAGCTATCAGCTAATTTATCGGCTTTCGTCTGACCTGCCGAAGTCCACGCTTCCCAACCACGTGCCTGCATCCATTCAGAGCCGCTTCCCGCTGCATTACAGTGGATAGATACGAGGATTGTGTCACTTGCCTTGTATTCGTTCGCCCTACGGCAACGCTCCGATAGAGGAACGTCTATTTCCTCTTTGACGATACGTTCGGCATCAACGCCTTGTTTGCGCAATTCGGCTTCCAAACGTATGGCAATCTCACGGGTATACGCATACTCTTTCAATCTTCCGTCCGGTGAACACTTGCCCGAAGTGTTACTTCCGTGCCCGTTGTCAATCAATATTTTCATTCTGCACATCCTCCTTGAAATATTTGTCATAAACTAAACGAGCCACCCATCCGGCAACAACACCGACACCGAATGATGCAACAGTAGTCAGGTTCACCCAAAACGGTGTGTAGTGCATGTAAAGCATAACTCCCACGATGATAGCGATAACAATCGCTGCAATAATCAGTTTCTTTTTCATTTTGTTACTCCTTATCTTTAGTTATTATTTCATTCATATCTTCTTTCTCGACATCGAGCACTTTCTTTCCGAACAATCCCAACGCTTTCAGTAAATTGAAATTATATCCCTTTGGCTTTAAAATATTGCTTATGATAGAGCAGAACTCTATGAAGCAGACAAACAAGCATGAATACACATCAATATTCCATTTATTGCCGGAAGCAATGTTTATCATCACCACCATACAGACAAAAGCAAAGTATGTCACCATTTTACCCATAGTACGGCGCACAGCACTTGAAAACCGAAACTCTTCACCCAATAGCAGGCATTTCCTTATCCCGAACATTAAATCGCATACAACGACTGAAAATGTCACTATCAGCCACGGTATCATGTGTTCCAATGACTGCGCAATAAAACTGCTTGCTATTACTGAGAAACCACCCGGTATGCTTTGGGTAATAATGTTATTCTTCATCTTATCGTTATTTGTCAATTATTCATATCTTTGTGTCTCTTATCAAATAAGCTAACTACTGTCATTCCGTTTTGCTCGTGAGAGTAGGACGGGATTTTCATATCTTGCCGTAGTATCTGAACCATGCACCCCATTTACGTTCTTTCAAGTAGTTCGAATTATCCTGGTTGAGTTTGGCTTCCATCTCAAATGCGCTCGCACGGTAAGCGTTTTTATTGACCTTACCGTCCCCAATCTTGCTGTCTGTAAACAGATGGTATATAAAGCTCACAAACCATTCTGTCAGATACAAAATGTAGTAGAATAGCGGGATAAGTAACAACCACCATACACTGACATAGAACGCCAGCAATACGGACGGGATAGCCGCTATCTCCATACACTCGAAGAACTGCTTCTGGTGTGTTCGTTCATGGCGTATGGTTGTTTCGGACAGTTCTTTCAGCTTCGTAAAGATGAAGCCGAAGAGCATGATTGTTGTGTAGCCGCCAAAGAGGATAAGTTTGGCAAACCAGTTTTCATAAAATACTTTTACTCTCATAATCAAATAAGTTAAATTCAATTCTTATAATTAGCTTCTTATATTATAGCTGTATAATTTACCATCAATTTTAAATTCAGTAAGACACGTTATATTCATTTCGTTAAAAACATAACGAGGATTACACATACCAATTAGAGTAGCATAATTGCCATTATTAATAACAGAACCATAAACACCAGGAGCTACTTGTTCATTAAGAGCACAAACTTCAAAACCGCTATCTATACCAGCTGCTACAATTCTATATTCAAAACTTTCTATATATTTTGAAAAGTATAGGTTACTTGTATAATTTTTAGGGTCTCCAACATAAGGCAAATCAATATATTGTTGAAGAGTAATAGGATTAAAATTATACTCACCAACACAAGGATAAGAATAGCCGGCATAAACAACATTATTACCGATATTAAGCAAATCAATATTTTTATTTCCAACAGCAAGATTACTAATAGGTGTAGTTTCAATTTTAATCATATCTACCCATCTCCATTTTTTAATATCAAGATTTATATTTACACTCTAAATTATTATCTCTCTCTCATATCAAACATCTGTTATAGCATACATTGTTTCTTTATCTTTAGAACCAATACCCTTGTATTCAGCGGAGGTTTTCTTAGTAAGAGTATTAATATTATCACTATTAACAAGAGAAGCAATAATTACTTTACTTTCTCTATTATCGTCATTTGAGATAATAGAAATACGATTGGTAAACATCTTAACAGGATTATTTTCAAAATAAGTAATAACAAAATGTAGTTCGTAAGACGTACTATCATTTGCCCTCCAAGCATTTACGCAACCTAATTCTATACAATTGTTATTAAGATTATTATTAATGTGAAAATAATATCTTGTATGATTAGCTAAAATATCAGCTACAACATTCTTAAAATTATCAATATTGCCAAATAAATCAATTGTTCGTTGTTCGGCATCAGCTCCAGCAAGACTTACATTGTATAAAAATTTACCAATATTAGAAACGACGATAGTTTTACCATAATGAGTAGTTTTCACATACTTCTTCGTAGCTATATCCGCCACTATTTCCGCAGGCGTTTCAATAGTTGGACTAACACTTTGTGTACCTCCCTCGGGTTTATACGTATCAGTACGAAGAGTAACGTATGCTTCATGAGAAGCATAAAAGTGGTATTTACCACCACCTCGTACAAAAACATAGCATGTATCAAAGTGGCTCAAATTACCTAAACCCCTCACAGGGTCTATATCTGCATGAACGAAATCTGATAAGTATATAGTAATATTGCTATCACGATTAACGCCCCAAGCATTCGGAACAAATTCCCAAATTTTACGAGTAGAAAAACCTCTCTCATGTTGAGACCATGACGGTTTTGTACCGCTATCTAATGATACCAGCACTTCTACTCGTATGTTCATTCTTTCTCCAGCAGCAATCGTAACCGGATACCATGTATTTTCATCCAACCCGGTAGCGTCAATCTCTGTAAGCTGCATCATGTAGCCAACACTACGAGCGCTTGAAATGCTGTCATCGACATATTTCTTATCAGAGACTTCCGCCCAATCCCCATTCTTACGACCGTATGCCTTTCCATCAGTTGGCGCTTCGTCTATACCGCCTATATTTCCCTGGCTTACCCATTCACCGTTCACCCATGCGTAGTATTCGTAAGGGGCTTCCGTGCCTACAGCCATGAACCCGTCAACTGCCGAACCATCGGGAACGGCAGATTTCAAGGCTTCAAGGGTGGCGTATTCGCCAGCCACACGGAAAGAGCTTCCCGGTTCACCCTTGCAATAAATATCCGTCCTGTCGAAGCTTTCCGTATCCTTGTTATACACATAGACATAGTGGTCTTTGCCGATGTATGTCGGATTGTTGGCAACCTTTTCGGCATTTAGGGCGGCTGTATTAGCGGCGGTGGCTTTTTCTTCGGCGGTTACAGCAGCATTATTTGCGTTACTGGTCGCTTCCTCGGATTTTTTAATTGCATTAACGACATCCTGATAAGCGGTCTGAATATCTTCCAAGCTAACCTTTACACTGGTCTTGATACCATCTATGATTTTGTAACCAATGGTATATAATCCCTTTAGGCTATCGGCAAGAGGCAACTCTGATATTTTCTTCTTTATTAACGGCATAATGTTATATCAATAAAAAAGCCTTGAGCACAACGTATGGGTACGTTAGCTCAAAGGCTTGTGTATTCTATGCTACTATTCTTAAAAGTCTATTATCAAAGCTCCGTGCATCTTCACACAGTTTATGCAACCACATTGATAATTTTCTAAATAACATACCCATTTCTCTGTTTTTCACAAAATTAGTTCAGAGAAACAGACTTGCCATTTTTTTACATCGCAGATAACGAACAATTGGTAAAAGGTTTGTTATTTGCAGGTTTACAACTCCTCATGCATATGTTTGAATACACTCCAATAAGTATAACCATTCTTTTTAAAGCCAACTATTTCCCCGGAATCCATTCCTACATTAATTGAAAGCGATGAAACCGGATTCAACGCATCACCGTTAGGAGCTATAAGCACGCTGGAATTAGCTGTTTCTAGCCGTATTTGTATAATAACCCTTGTAAACAAGGGTACCACCCAACGAATTACACGTGAATAATCACCTTCAATTTCCGGCAACACTAAATGAGCGCTTTTTGTAATAAGGCTTCCGCTATCAATATCAATACCATTAGATATTTTAAGATATTCGGCATTGAGATGGATAATACCTGATAAATCCACATCAGTACCTATTAATTTACCGTCATGAAGTACCCTGAAAGGAGCTTTTCCCCTATTTGTTTCATTGGCTCCAGCCCATATACGTACATCAGAACCGGAATTTCCCTCACCGGACATACCGGCATTAATACCATCGTCATTACCGATACCGACCAAACCGGAAATAAGACCATTCAAAAACCTGATACGTCCGGCTATCTCATTCGTTACCAAATCAAAATAAGTCTTACCATCAGAAGAAACTATCTTATCCGTAGTTATTCGTCCGGGCAATATCTCCGTAAATCCGTACAAAGTGGCAAAGCTTCTCTCCTCGTTATTCTCACTGTTAAGGATACCGACAAGCAGATGATAATATCCGTCTATCTGTTCCAACGCAATAGCAGTTTCACTCAAAAGGAATATCCCTGATTGGTTATCCTTACTACACTTGGCATATAAATAGAATTTCTTTTCCGGATTGACAAGTGAGGGGGAATTGTATTCCGCCATATCCCAATACTTGTAATCACCGGCTGCATGAGCATTGGATAAGGTCTTAATCCCTAATGTCATGTGCTGGATGATACCTGCCGGAACGTTCAGAACCTTTGTACTCGGATTATAACTAATATCATGGTTGACTACCACCGGGTCGGTCTTGGAGTTCACGAAACGGAACTGGAGGCTTTCATCACCAACGAGCATCTGCATCGTGGCAACCGTTATCGGGTTGATTGCACCGGAAAAGTTTAGCAGGCTGTCGGCAATCATTTCCATTGTCTCCTTTGCATCACGATAGTAACGCTTGGTGAATTGAAGTGCCTTCTTGTGGTTCTCCTCAACCTGCACCTCGTTCGTTTCTATCTTATTAAGTTCACTGGCAACGGATGTACCTACCGGAGTGTTGGACAGTTCTATTTCGGGGCTGTACGGGTTATTTACAAACCGTTTGATACCTACCATACGGATAAGAGAGCCTTCGGGATGGAACTGATTGTCCGTAAAGTTCACGAAACCACCCAATACGATTTTACCGCCAACCTGTAACCAACGTTTCTTTGCCCAAATGCCATCCAATGTACCAGTAAAAGTGAACATCTTGTTTTCATGTTCGTAGAGATACTTGACGGCTTCCCGGAACACATCCCATGATGCGCCCGTTCTTGTAGCATTGTCACTGATATAGGCTTCGGGCAACTGGATACCGAACACTGCGTATTTGTCGCCAACTTCCGGCATCCATACGCCACCGTCCGGCATGGTGATACCGTCTATCTCCTGCGGGATTATCTCGAATTTACGCCCTACATGGGTGTACCTCACTTCAAATTCTTTACCGGAAAGCATGCCGGACTGAAAGATAACAGTCATCTTCTCACCCTCGATAAGACAATCCTTAAAATTGAGGTTATCGGGAATATCATTATCGTAAAAATCATAGAAATGCTTCTTCGTATCTACTGTTCTAACCTCACTAACCTTTCCCACGCGTGACGGGTAAATCTCTGTGCAATCCAGGCTATCCTCTTTGGCAGTGGTTAGCTCATGGTCGGCACGCATAACGGCCGTACCGTATTCGTCAGTCTTATAAGTTCGGGAGATAGCAGCGTTGAAACCGTCCTCTCCATCGAAGTGCGTACCGTCATAACGAATGGTCTGTGATTTGGGCATCAGCAATTCTTTCGCACCGTATTTTGAATAATCTATGTTTCTATCAGTCGTTTCTACAAGGATAATTTCAGGCGGAATGTCACCGCTTTCCCGTCCTACACCAGTTTTAAAGCCATGTCCTTTACCATAAGAAAGAGTAAGGGGATTATCCTTGTTGTATTCGACTTTCTTTAGGTGTACAGTCTTTGTATGAACACCCTCTATAACAGCTTCCGTAATCTGATATTCTGTTTCATAAATTTCTGCCAGTTGGCTTAAACCGTCCAAGCAATAGGTATGGTTGTAGTTAATCAGCTTTTCCGTACCATCTATACAGTCACCGATTACCCAGCCCGAAGAACGCCTGTTCAGATTATCGACAATTAGTTTGAGGTGTTCTTTAGGTTTGGCGGTATAAGGGAACTTGATACGGTTGTCTACCGTATTGCGTATCTTCCAAAGTTCCGTATCGGCTTTCGAGGTTTCAAGGATAAGCGTATAGTCGTAGTTCCTTTCTCCGTTCTTCTTGAAATTGCTGTCTTTCTTCAAGGAATAACGCTTGCCGTAGAACTCACACCATGAACCTACAGGGACATTCAGATAGCCCGGATAAGAGAAATACAGTGTAAGTGCATCTTCGCCCATTACAGCTTCATAGGAATAACTATTATCATCCGTCAGAAGCTCGATTGTTTCATTGCCGTTATGTAAAGTAATCATATTCTAATCTCCTAAATCAATAAAATATTTTTCATCTTCGGTTACTATAAGCTCCCCTGCTTCCGAAGCAAGCAAATATTCGGTATTTCCAAGTCGAAAGCTGGTAAATACAAGAGTTAGAGTAAACGCCCACCATATACCATCAATAGGATTAAAGCTGTCAGTTTTGCAGCTTTTGTAATAACATGGATAGTTTTCATTCCATTCGTCAACATAAAACATGCGCTCCGCGTCTTTATACTCGTATCCTTCGGCATCGGTCTTGGTGGATAGCCTAGTGAGGTCATACAAAAGAGCGTCACGGTTCCGCCAAAACGTATCGAAGTCCGGTGCACGCATTAAACATTTAAGGTTCACATCTTTCGTCTGGAACTTCACGTATTCACCGTCGTAGACAGCGCCATCCCGAGACTTGAAGTTCCGCAAGAAGTTCTTCTTCACAACCGGGGTTTTGAATATCTCCGCATTACTGCCTTTGAGAACGAGCACACCATAAGCGGACAAGTCCATATTATCTAGCTCGTAGCCTTTCGGTAGCGGAATGCTATTCACTGGTTCTTGATAAACATAACCATACGGACGCGGAAAGTCATTAACAAAAGTAAACTTGGAACGTTCGGTGTTACTATACATCTCAAAACTGTTCTGCGAGGATAACCTCAATCTAAATGTACGTCCCAACTGCGGAAAGTTGAAATCATGGTAGCCCATATCAGACAACAGGACTACGAAGTCATTATACCCCCACTCCGAAAAGAAGCCGAATTCAAGCGTGACGTCTTTCGTGTCAAGATGCATTTCCGAAAGGTCGAACTCTTTTCCATCCTCTTCCGGCCAATCGTTGCTGTCCGGGGTTTTAGAGGGTGAAAACGCTACCAATTCACCGTAATTACCCTGCATAGTGGCGACACCCAATTCAGTAAAGATGTTCTTATTGTCTATATAAAGTTGTCCTTTCATCGTTTAAGTGTTAACCCTTTAGTGTTTAATGTGTCAATACCGTTTTTCACGGCATACATGTATTCCCTCATTTCTACAAGATTAGACGTATAGTTATCAATGTTTGCCAAGTGGTTAAGAGCATCCCTGCTTTGGCTTTCAATTGCTTTAGCCGTTCTTTCTATATCCGTAGTTAATGAAATACCGGAAGAGGCATAGTTCAAAAGGCTGTCAATGCCATTAGCCATACGGTTGGCATTTTCGTTGATGGAGTATGTATGCCCTTGCATAACAGCCAACCGACCGTTGTTCTCGTCTACCGAATCTTGCGAAGCCGTAGCAATTCCCTTCTGTGAAGCTTCACGGGTGGAATCTGATTGCCAGCCAAAATCTTGCATCAGTTTATCACGTTCCGCAAGCAGGCTATTTGTAAGATTCTGTTGCATATTACGAAGTGCTTGTGCCTCGTCAGAAGTTATCCCATCTTTTCCATACTCAGCCCATGAATCATATAGTCTTTGAATTTGTTCTTTATATTTATTTGCAAGAAGAGACTGAAATATGGCTTTTTGAAGATGTTGCTCGAAATTATCGGCAAAATCCTCGTTGGTACTATCCAAATCAGAAAGTAAATCTACATAACCACTTTTAAACTCATCGAAGCCTATTCCTGTAATAGCCTCTTTCTCTTTTTGCGCAATCTCAGTAAGTTGTTCCCCATAATCTACAATATTCTGCAAATAAGTAACAAAATCCTTGTTGACGGTATCAAGTACAGAAACCAGTTTTTCATCGGAAAGTATCTTTTCTATCTGTTCGGAAGACAAATCCCACAACTGATATTCCGCTGTAATCTTTTGCCCGACTAAACCTGAAATTCGTTGATAGTCCTCTTTGGACAATCTGTCATTTATACGGTATCCCAATGAGTGGGAACCGACACTTGCCCCGCTGGATGCAAGCTGCTTGATTAGTTGCCTTTGCCTGCTTATCTGGATATTTACAAGCTGTTCGGCTTCTTCTGCCGCTTTTATCGCCTCCGTTCCATAGTCGATGTCAATATAATCCATCTTCTTGGTTATAAGCTCATCCCAAATAGATATGAGATTTTCATATTGAGCTTTCATCTTTTCATAGCCGGAGTAGTCAGCGCCACCGAATCCTAACAATCCAGCTATTGTATTCCTAATTCCGGTTAAGACTCCAACACTTCCAGTTATGGCGGAGAACGGCTTGGTTAAATCAATACTTTCAAGAGCATTCATAGTCTGCCCAATGCCGTTCA
>ERZ824473.2187-NODE-2187-length-24037-cov-4.481695_pt1 | contig 24037 bp, 18 predicted proteins | sample MGYA00519874_ERZ824473 | MGnify/ENA primary metagenome ERZ824473 (study PRJEB31778, sample SAMEA3449151) | human gut metagenome | biome: human gut; feature: human-associated habitat; material: faeces | place: United Kingdom | collected 2010/2012 ... | reverse complement strand
ACAAACAAATATATAATCTTTACTTTAATTTTTTATTAATTAAAAATTTTTCGTTCTTATAAATTCCAAATGTAAGTTTTTTCCTGTTAATTTTGTTTTATTCATATTCTTTTTTATGAAAAATATTTATCTACTTTATTTTCTTTTACATTTATAAAATATGCCTTCACATTTCTATATTTAATTTTTTACAACAATTTTAATTATTATTTTATAGATAAATATATTTTTTATAATTTATTAAAATATTTTTTATTTTATCTTCATTTAAATATATTTTTATATTTGCAAATAAATTTTAATATTATTATTTTTTATTTAAATTTTAATTTCAATAAAATTATTTTATATTTAAAAAATAATATTTAAATTTTTTTTATTTAATAAATAACTTATAAAACAAAAAATTTTTATATATCAAAAATTTATATTTACTATCTAAAATTAATTTATTATTTAATTGAATTTTAAAATTAAAATATTTAAAAAATTATATATATTTTAAAATAGCATTTACCAATTAAAATTATCATTATATTTTATATCAATAATTTTAATTCATCCAAAATTTCTAACAATAAAAAATTAGCCTTCTCCTCATTCTATTATAACACATTCAAATATTACACTAAACATTTTATTTTATTCTTCCTTATTTAAAATAAAATGATTCTTTATATTTAAAATTACAACTCAAATTATATACCTCTTTAGAATTATTTTTAACTTTTGTTTTATCCTCAAAGACCATATTTTTCAAGCATTACAAATAAATGTATAATATTTACTTTAATTTTTTATTAATTAAAGTATTTTTATTTTTATATATTTCAGCTGTAAGTTTTTTCCCGTTAATTTAATTTTATTTATATCCTTTTTTATAAAAAATATTTATTTATCTTATATCATTCTATATCTATAAAATACACTTGCACCTCCAATATTTAATTTTTTTATAAAAAATTTTTTTTAATTTGTGCAATTTTATTATATTAAAATTTTTTATACTAATTCTATATGTAAATATATATTTTTTTATATTAATATTTTTTATTAATATATAAATTTTATTATTATTTTTTTGATTTAATTTTTAATATATTTAATATTATTCTTTTAATTAATATTTAAATAATTTTTTATTTAATAAATTTTATACTTTAAAAAAATTAAATTTATTATTTAATTAAATTCAAAAAATATATATTAATAGAAAAAATTTTTTAACAAATTAAAAACTTAAATTATTTTGATTATCTTATAGTTTATTTAAATATATAATTTAATATATTTTTTTAAATTCTAAATAAAATATTTTATTATAATTTTTTATAGCACTCATATTATTTTTTCGATTAATATTCAAATTATTTTTTAGTAACAAAAATATAATTCTTAATGAATAACAAAATTATATATATACATCACTAAAAATTTAGTTAAATTTTAATTGTCTAAAACTATTATAACAAAAAATATTTTGACTTAGCATCGTCTAGATCATTTTAAGTTTTTGATAAATATTACAAAAAAAACATCTTTTTTTAATTTTCAATATCTTAATAAATATTTTAAAATTTCAAATTAAATTCTATATTCATTTAAGGCTATTTTTACTTTTAACATTGCATTAAAATGCTATATTTATCAGCACTTATGCGCTATCCTATAATATTTTAATTAATTTATAATTAATTAAAATATTTTTATTTTTATAAATTTGAATTGTAAATTTTTTCCTGCATTTTAAAAATTTATTCTCATATTTTTATATCAATCTATGTTTATAAAATTAAATTTTATATTACTAAATTGGATTTTTCATAAAATTTTATTAAAACATTTACATGTTCTTTTACCATATTAAAATTTTTTTCTAATTATTTTTTAATTATTATTTTATAAATAATTCCATAAAAATTTTTATTTTAACTATAATTTATTTAAATGTTTTTATTTTATATCAATATTTATTTAAATATTTTTTATCTTCACAAACAAATTTCACTATTATTTTATTTTGATTTTAATATAATTATTAATTATATTTTAAATTTTTATTTATTTTTAAATTAATATTTAAATTTTTTATTTATAAATTACTAAAATATATTTTTTAATTTTATTTTCTAAAATTAATATTTAAATTATTTTTATTTAATAAATAATAAATTAAGTATATATTTTCATTAATCAAAAAAAGCTTATAAACTAATTTTACCTAGTCCATAAGCTTTTTTATTTTAAAAAGTATTAAATTTAAATTAATTTAATATTATTTTATAAATTTTTATTAAATTTTAATATTTTTTTAATCTTTCTAAGCAATTTTTTTAGAAAATTTTCTTTTTTATACTCAATAATTTCTTCTTTTTTTTGTATTGGTATATTATTTTTTATAAACAAATTACTAGTATTATATTTTTCTTTTAATTCATTTTCAATTTTTATGAGTTCCTTATTATCTTCCTGCATTAATTTCTTTTTCTTCTCATCTTCACATAAGTAATCTCTATATATTATTGATAAAATAATTCGTGTTCCTCTTTGTAATTCTTGTTCATTTATATTTTTACTATAATCTATATTGGTTTTATAATCCTCTTTCTTATTTTGTTTTATAAAATTAATAAATTTATCCGGTATTTTTTGTGATATTTTTTTATCCATATGTAAAATTATTTCATAAACTTCACTAAAACTAATTTCATTTATCATTATTATCACCTTTATTTTTCTTTTGTTTATTTTTTTCAATAATTTTTAATACTATTTTTGCATTTTTTCCTATTAATTTGTCTATCATTTGTTTACTATCTTTCATTATCTTCACCTTGTCTTCTCTCTGTTAATTGTTTTATTTGAGCATATAATCGTTTTATTTGACTAATACCTTCTTTTCTTTCTTGGCAAGTTACTTGTCTATCATTTTCTTCGATATCTTGAATTGTAATTATATGCTCTTCTTTTTGTTCTTCTACATTTTTTTCGCACTCATCAACATCAACTATAACTACTGGTACAGTATTTTTCCAGTCATTTGCTGCTTTAAGTATCATTTCTAAATTAGCAATTTTACCATTTCTTTTAAATGCTACAATATAGTCAGGCTGTTTTCGTTTTCCATTTTGTATTCTTCTAAAATCCATTTCATTGTATTGGTCTGTCTTTTCTATTTGAGTATCAGGTGCATAATATTTTTCAGTTTGATACGTGCTTGAAACAAAACTAGAAATACCAGAAGATCCTATATCACACGTACCTGATAATACCAAAGAATCTTCACTCATATTACAAAAACCATAACATACATAAGGTACTTTTATCGTTTTTATACTATCTTGTCTAATATAACTAGCACAGAAATGTGGTGATGCTATTTCTAGTCTATTCCAATCTTCTTTAAAATTAGATGGTTCTTTTTTGGCAAAAGGTGTAATTGATGTTACTATCATTTTGAAACTAGTTCCGGCTTTATATAAGCTTAATTTTTGTAATTGTTCATAAATTTTTTTCTTTTTTTCCTCATTTTCTATTGGAATTATACTTTCAAAATCATCATAGTTCAACTTCTTTTCTTCACTAGTTTCATATAGATCTTTATTAAATAATTTTGCATATTTAGATTTCAAACCTCTCTCTATTAATGTTTTATCAATTAATTCTATTTCTTCACATTTTGTATATATTTGTTGTAGCATATCCATTTGATCTATATTCACTATTTGTTTTAAACTTATTATATAGTCTTTTTCATCACTATCCTCTATTTTTTCAATATCTTCACCAAATTTTCCTATAATTACTTTTGCAAATTCTAAACTATGACCGAATATTTTTTGTAAAATTGCCTCTTTTACTTCTTCAATATTTCTACTGTCTTTTATTATTTCATTGCATTTTTCCCTCTTTATTTTTTCATATTGTTCTATATCTTCTATTCTTTCTATTTTAAAAATATTTTTATCTTGTATTATTTTTGTTAATTTCTCTATGTCAATTTTTTTAAAATCCTTTATATTATTTATAAGTGTCGAATATTCTTGAATATTTTCCAATATCATATTTGCTAATACTGTCCAATCTTCTGTTTTATTTATAGTTAAATAATTATTTATACATCTTTGAAATACTTCATATTGACTATCATCTAACATTAAAATTTGCTCTTGAATGTTAGCATAACAAGATATATAGTTAATTTTGTCTTCTCCTAAAGTTTGTATATATTTTTCTTGTAATAATCTAATATCAATATTATTCATTACCTCATTATTTTTTTTATATAATGACTGCAATATTGGAATATATTTTTGATTTTCCTTTCTTTCCAAAAGATTCTCTCTCTTATATTGATCTTTAATACTAATAATAACTTGCATTTTAGCCATATTGTCAGATAAACTATCTAGTATTTCTATTTTTTTGTCATCATCTTTTAAGCTCGAAATTATTTTTGCTTTATCCCATGTCTCTACTACTTTATTTAATAAATTTATTTTTTTATCATCATTACTCAAACTCGAAATTATTTGTACTTTATTATTAGCATCTGTTAATCCATCTATTAATAATATTCTTTTTTCTTCGTCCTCAATTTCTAAGATTGCTGCAGTCCTACTTTTTTCATCACCTATTAGATTTATTAAATTAATTTTAACATTTGGCTCTGTTAAACTTAAAATAACTTTCTTCTTTGAATTATCATCTAATTTTTCTAAAAGTTCTATCCTTTTTTTCTCATTTTTTAGTCTTATAATTACTCTCGCTTTATTTTCATCATTTGTTAACTTATTCAATAATTGTATCTTTTTATCATCAACATCTATGCTTAAAATCACACATGATTTAGCATAATCACTTAATGTCTCTAATAATTGTATTTTTATTTTTTCATTCTTTAAACTCTGTATTATTAAAGATTTATCTCCTTCATATTTTTGTTTATTAAGTAACTCTATTTTTTTTTCATCACTATCAAAACTTGCAATTACTATCGTTTCTCTTGTATCAGGAAATCTATTTAGTAATTCTATTTTTTTGTTATCATCAGACAAACTTGAAATTATTTCAGCTTTTTGCCATGGTTCATCTGTATTTTTCAATAATTCTATTAGCTCAGACTCATTTAACTGTTGTACTTCTTCTTTTGTCATATAAATACACCTCTTTTATACAAGATCTCTTATTTCTAACTCATATTATACTATCACACCAATTAATTTTTTTCTATATTTTTTAATTATTTTTATATTATTTATTTTTTAAATAAATTTCAGATAAATTATTATTAGATTCTCCATTAATTAAAAATTTAATTGAATTAATTTCCTTTAAATTTGTTAATGTATTTACAATACTATTTATTATTTTTAATTTATTTTTTTCATCTCCATAATTTAAAAATTCATTTGAAACATTTATTTCTGCACAAGAATTGTTTATAGTAATATTATGGACTACTGTTCCTTCAGGAATTAATTTTTTTAAATTACTACTTTGTGGTCCTTTTATTAATAAATTCATTAATTCTTTTTCCGGTTCTTTAATTAAACTATTGGCATCTACAAGCTTTGTTTCTGTATCTAACTCGCCACTATCAATATTTTCAAAATATAATATAACTTTTGTTTGGCGCATCTGTTCTTCTGATATTTCTTCTTGTGGCGTATAATCTTGATATTCATCCTCAGCATTTTTTTGTATACTAATATTTTTATACATATAAATAGCAAGCAACATTATTAATATAAAACTAATAATAGCAATATATATTTTTTTATTTTTTTTCATAAAATTCCTCCTTATAAATATTTTTAATATAATATTTCTTGTCTAGTCAAATAATATTATTATTAAATAATTTTTAGAACAAAAAAACTAACAAGAAAATTTCTTGTTAGTTTAAAGAATTATTTAATTTCAGTTCCTCCCCATTCAACTGCTACAAATCCGTTTCTATTTGGAGTAATTAATTTTTGTTCTTCTACTTCCATTGGCTCCTCCAATCCTTTAAATGTCATTAATACTCTAATTATTGTATCTGGATTAGGATTTATCTCTATTGGCATATTTTTATTTATTTCATCTGTTGATGCAAATCTTATATAATTATATTTATTTTTTTGTAAAATTGGTAACCAATATATTATGAATTCCTCTGCTTCTCTATCTGTTAATCCCAAAATAGTAAGTTTTTCTTCAAGAAATGTAATTAAATTTTCCTTGCTAATTACAAATCCATCTTTTTCAATATTAAAATTTACTATATTTTCACTCTCATAATATAGTGCATATAACTTTTTATTTGTCATTAAATCTACTAAATTTCCATCTGTTTTTGCTAACACATTCCAGCCTTCTAAATATTCTGGATATGAAACTACTATATTATTTTTGTATTTTAATTTGACCAAAACATTTGTATCTTCCGTAGGATATAAATATATTACTGGCTTATAGACTATTCCTCTTCCATTCGTAGTTTGTGTGCTTGTATAATTATATGAATTTTCCTCACAATTCTTATAATTTGCAAATATTAAAATTCGTAATCCTAATATAATTAATAATATCACTACCAAAATTGCTATTATAAATAACAATATTTTACTTTTTTTATCATTTTTTTTTGAATTATTTTCTTCTTCCTTTAAATTATTATTTATTTTTTTATCATCATATTCCATATATCCTCCTACATAATAATAGTTGGAGCAAAACTTCCTACATCAACTATTATTATAGCACTAAATAATTATTATTCTACAGTAAATGACAATTCAAATTTTCTATCATCTTTTAGATTAACTGTAAATGTTTTTTGCATCGTCTGCCCTTCAGAATCTTTATTTTCTAATACAATACTACAAGTATAATAACTTCCTTGTTTTGAAGCTGTTGCAGATTTTAAAATACCATTTTCATAAAAATTCTTTTTAATATATTCTTCAAAATTTGATTGTGTTTGAAATTTATTTTGTTTAAATGAATCTGCTAAGCAATTATATGCATACTTATAATCTTTATTATTTATTGCCTGTATAAACTTATTTATATCATATCCTGCTTTTTTCTCATCAGTTGCAGTATCATATCTATCTATGAAATCTGGTTGATCAATTGTATATGCATCTAATATTATTTTATAATTTAAAGTTGATGTTTCATTAAATATATAATAATTGCCATTATTATCAACTACTATATATTGAACATATCCATCATAATAATATCTCGCATATTTTTTTATTTGCATATTTAATATTTTATTTTTATTATTATTAATATATTTTTCAAATTCTTCAAAAGAATTATTAAATTTATTTATTTTATAATTATTATCTAATTGATTATATGCATATTCACTATCATAAATTAAATCTATTTTTAATTTTTCAAAATATGGAACAGCAATTGTTTTATATCTGTTAGATTGATCTTCAAATACGTTATATTCGTTTTTTTCAATTTCATTTATAGATTGTATTTTTAAAATATCTCCGTCTTTTAATTTGCTATATCCCTTTTCTAGCAAATATTCATATGGATAAATACAAAATGTATTATTTTTTGAATCTATTTCTATAAGTAGTTCATCTTCATTGACATTAGCATTACCATTCTCAATTAATTTTGCTTTTACTATATACACTGATATATTATCAGACATATTTGTAGTTAATATTTCATTAATATATATATCTGATTTTTTATAGTTTTTATATTTATCATTTATATTTTCTTTAGTTATATTTTCTTTATCTATATACTCTTGTGACAATAAATTAAATAATTTATTTTTATTTAATTCATTATTATTATTTAATAATTCATTTATTACATTTTGATATGTATCTGCACAATATTTTACAGTATAATAATTATATTTATAAATATTGGAACTAATTTTAAAATCATATGTATTTAGACCTTCTTTTCCTTCTAACTCCTTAATCAACCCACTCGCATCAATATCGTCATTATTATTTTTCTTTAAATTTATTAAAATTCCTAAAATAATAATAAATATTAGTATTAAAATACATATGAAAAAAACAATAATATTCTTTTTTTTATTCATATATTTTCCTCTTTCTTATTTTCTATTGTGGTGAAATACCAAACATTTTACAAGTTAATGCTTGACTCATGCCTCTTGAACCATTTACCCAAATTTCAAAATGAACGTGCGGACCTGATGAATTTCCAGTAGATCCTTCAAGCATTATAAGCTGTCCTCTTTCAACCTGTTGTCCTACAGTTACCAATAATTTACTTGCATGTGCATATAAAGTATATATTCCATTTCCATGATCAATTTTTACATAATTTCCCCAAGAAGGATGATACTTGGCTGTAATAACTTTTCCTGGTGCTGCTGCATATACTGGATCACCTAATTTTCCAGTAGAATGTAAATCAATTCCCTTGTGTCCACTATATGTTGACGGATAAGTTAGATTAGGTAATGGATAAGAAAGTATTACTCCATTAACATTAAAACTTCCATCTAATTCCACTTGTGCTAAGATATCATCTCCTATTGTTATATCACTGTCCCCATCCATATCTATAAAATCTGTAGAATCAAACAACTCTAATGAATCTACTCCATAACTTTTATTAGCTAATTGAGCAATTACATATCTCATAACTCTAGATTGTTCTTGTGTATATTCTTGACTTTCAAGTAAATAAAATAGAAAGCTTGGTGATGTAGTCAAGTTATTTTTTACCTTTGCATATGATTTAATTAATTCTATTAAATCGTCAACATTATAACCTGTCCCCAATTCTGTAACCGTTGTATTTACATCTTGTGTCCACTCATTAGTATTTTGAATAATTGTACCACTTTTTAATGTACCTGAAGCTTTTTTATCAGTTACTACATTATTATCAGATACTGGTATTTGTACTTGTTGATCTTTTTGAATATAATTTTTTTCAGTATCTATCTTAGTAAATTTTAATTTTGAATTCAATAACCATGTTTTAGCATAACTAACATAAAGTTCTCCTGTAGCTGATTGATATTCCGTAAAATAATTAGTTGCAGAATCATAATAATTTTTAACATTAGCATTATTAATTTCTGTATTTTTTACATCACCATATGAAGTTTTCAATTGTAAATTACCATTCTCATCCAAAATTGGTTCTCCTAAAGGATTTGTATATATATTAGTACTCCAATCTCTTTCTGCAATAGTTCCACTATAATCAACTTGTGTATCCCTAATTGTACCTGTTTCTAATAACGTAAGAACAATATTTACTTTACTTGCATCAACTAATTTTACCAAATCATTCATAAATTGCACATTTCCTGATATAACATGCATTGAAACAAAATAGTTTACAGGTGTAGAATATTTTGCTACAAGAGTTTGATAATCACTTTCTACTTTTGTTATTTTTGATATTCTCCTTGAGGTATCTTCAACTTTTTTATCTGCTGAATTTTCATCATAATTATAATATTTAGTACTTTCCTCAACAGCCAAACATAAATTGAAATTATCTGGATTTAAAGAAAAATACTTTAAAGAATCTTCATTATTTGAATCTACTAACTCACAAAATTCAGAATATTTTTTATAGCTTAATGTTTGTACTTCTCCATTTAAATTTTGTCTCCTTATTATGATTAATCCATCATTTTCTCCTATTCCAAGTCTTGGGTACATCGTTTTAATCTCAGCTTTTATATATTTGTCAATCATATCCTCTAACCCATCTGTATAAAATCCTTGTTCTTCTATTGTAGTATTTACACTTAATTGATCTAATCTTTCCAAGATTTTTTTTGAATATTCTTCATTAATTTTATATCCATTATCCGTAATAGAAACTATAGATACAGCTTCTTGTTGAATTGTAGTATTTGTTCCTATTGTATCTAATCCAAGTAATCCTCTAAAGAAGTTTATAACCGTATATGCAACAGCCATAATTACTCCTATTGCTAATAAACAAATAACTATCAAAGTAACTACTGGTGATATCAATGCAATTATTTTTTGCGTTAATTTTTTCTTTATCTTTTTTGCTTCTTTCTTTGTCTCATTCTTTATTTTATTTACTACAGCTCTGTCATCTTTGTTATTGTTCTCGTCCATTTTCTCACCTCTTCTCTAGCATTTTATCTCTAAGCTTGTTCGATTAGTATATTCATCTTTATTTGTACTTTGCATATAATCTTTATAATCTAAAATAACATCACTAAATATCATTTTTACAGTTAAATTAGATGAACTATAAATTTTATTAAATTTTATTTTATAGTTTTTTGTAATTCCGGGTTCTATGGTAATTGTTTCTTTATCAAAATCACTATTTAAAGAAGAATAGGTTGCTCCATTCTCTCCCTTTAAATAAAGATTTTTATTATATTTATTACCAGTTAAGCAAATTTCTTTTTCTCTATTATTTGTAATACTTATTGTATATTCTTCATAACTGTCATAAACTTCAACTTTAGTTATTTTTACTTTAATATTATTTTGTTCATTATTAATGTCTTCTACTGAAGCATATATAAAATTATTTATATTCATTTTATATGAACCGTCATTATTTTTAATAAATGTATAATATTCCTGAGTTTTATTTCCTTCTCCTCCACCTGTTGCAAGCATATCTGCAAAAAATTGAACTTGACAAACTGTTTTATTAGCATCTGTTGACCATTTTATCATTGTATAGTCTCGAGTACCATTAAAAATACTTTTTACATATATATCTTTAAATTGTTTTTCTGTTTTAAACATTGCATTTTTACAATCATCTGTAAGCATACTATACGCTTTAGAAATTTCACCATTATTACAATAATATACAAATAATTTCATGGTGTCATCGACTGAATCATTTTTTATTTCATTTGCTTCTTCTTTCGTAATTATTGTCTGTGAAGTTGTATTTGTTTGATTTGTATTATTTTTAGAAATATTTTCTATTTTTTCTTTTTCCTTTTCTTCATAAAAATTATTTAAAGCATGGATAATAAATAAAATAAATATTATTATTGCTATTATATATAAAATTAACTTTTGATTTCTATCAATATTTCTCTTAAAATTCATTTATACCTCACTAATTATTATTTATTTCATCAAATCTCTTTACATTTTCTATAAAATTATTATGTGTTGCTCTTACTGTATTTTCTGAAGCTGAGCCTCTATAAGATTTTACTACTGATTTCATATATTTTTGACGTCTATTTTCGTCATATAATATTGGATAATTACTGTCTGATAGTAGTTTCTGCTTATATCTTAAGGTAGCCACTGCAAGTCTGTCAGCTTCTTCTAAATTTGCTACTTTACCTTCTTTTAAAATTTCATTGGCAAATTTCATTGCTTGTTTTTGTTCAGAAAAATCTACAACTCCTCTTGAAACATAATTTTCTCTTGCTCTCTTTCTATATTCTTTAGCTTTATTAGAATATTCATAATTATATTTATCAATAACATCTCTTCTATTATACCATGATTCTTGATACTGTTCCATTGTAAGTTTTTCTTCTGATTTTGGTGCTGTAGCCATATCCATTAATTTTTTTCCACCAGCATATCCAGCTGAAAAAGATCCTAGTGCTTCAAAAGCATTATATTTTCCATCAGCCATACTAATTGCTCCTTGAGTTGCTGCAGTAACCACTCCTAAAGTTGTTCCTGCAATTACTCCTGCACTATTTCTTACAAATCTTTTTATATTTGTTTTTGCATCTTGATCAACATCCACAACCGGTCTTATTAACGTTTTTCCTACATTTATTACACCATTTGCTAGTGGTTTAACTATATTTTTCTTTTTTTCTTCCACTTTCTTTGTGTTTTGATTATTAGTTCTTATTTCTTCTTTATTATTTACAACCCCATTTGAAACTTGTCCCATTAATATTGTATCTATTACATGATTATCTCTCATAAAGTTATTTTCTGCTAATCTCCTATTTAAAATTGCAGAATCTGTTTTGACCATATTTAAATATTTATTTCTATCATTTTCAGATAAATTAGGATTCTCTAATAATTTTTTATAGTCTATAATATTATTCATTAATTCTTGACTAGTTCTTCTATCACCATCTATATATTGAAGAGGTAATTCATTAGTTGTAAAATTAAATTCACTTGCCATTATTCTATTTCTAGCAAGACTTTTATATTTCAATATTTCTTTTTGCAATCTTTCAATTTCTTTGGCATTTTTAGAATTTTTTTGTTTATTTTCATTTGTTGCAATTAATTCATAAATTTCATCTAAACTATGTGGATCTCCATCATTGAATATCAAATTTAATTCATCTTGTGATAAACCACTTCTATATTTAGCAATTAAATTTCCGTATATATCATTGCTATTTTGTATATTTAATACTTTTTCACTGTCTTCTGGCACATTATTTTCATAATTTAATTTTTCTTCAAAATTATCATCTTGTTGTTCTTCATCTTCTGGAGTCTCTTCTTCTGTTAAATCACTTACATCACTATTATCTTTTTCTTGTTCTTTACTACCCATGGCATTTAGTAAATTTAAATGTCTAGAACCTAAACTGCTTGAATCTTCTACTCCTGCTCCAAGCACAATTTGTGTTGAAAAATCATTTGGATCTATATTTGGATTAGAATTTTGATTTACATTTAAGTTTGAATTTAAATTTAAATTAAATGCAGAATCTGCCATAATACTTTCTATATCTATATCATTTTTTGTTGGTTTTGGATTTCCAGTATCTTCACTCTCATTATTACTTCCACCAACAAGATTTGGCATTTTTCCTCCTCTATGTAATGGATCTCTAAACATCTTTGTAACATTTGAAGCTAACGCTCCTGTTGTAAATGCACCAATTCCTCCAACAGTTCCTCCACCTGCTTTCCCAAATCCAAATATTTTCTTTAATATTTTTTCTCCCTCATTCATAAACATAAAAGCTACAAAGGCATATACTAGATTATTTGCTGCTAAAGTTAATGATGAAGATATTAATATCACATATAATATATAATGCATTGGTTGAAGTAACATATTATATGTATATTCTTTTAGCCACATATCAAATCCTTTTGCTTTACCGCTTTCAGCCTTATCTATAGGATATGTAGCAGCAACTATTGGTGATATTAATGTTAAGAATGACATCATAAGTAACCTTTTTAAATAAACAAAAGTAAATTTAAATGTTAATACAACTAGTCCTACATATAGCATAAAATATCCTATTTTTGTTGAAAATTGGTTTTGCTGCATCTTAAATCTTGCTAATCCAATTAAATTCGTAGTAAAAGTTGTGCCATTCATGTTTACCCTTAAATTTCCCATCAATCCACTTAATAATTGAGAAATTTGCTCTACAGCATTTACTATAAACGCCATTATATACTGTAAAGAAAATAATAATGCTACAGCAATAAACCAACTTATTAATCTTTCTTTATACTTTGCTTTATCTTTTGAACTTGAACTTACTATTATTTTTATTCCAATATATATAAGAATTGACAATAATGCTACTATTGCTATTAATCTAAGTATCTTATACCATGATGCTATTACATTTCGTATTTTTGCCCATGTAGTTGATTCATCTGTTACTGTTCTAAAAAAATTTATATTTAAAAAGTCTATTTTTCCTGCAAATATATCTTCTGGTGAATAATGAATATTAGGATATTTAACATCAATCTGACCTATTAAATTCTTATAGTCATCTAAATTATCAATTGTAATAGTTGCTCCAACATTTTCTCCTGAATCTTGAGGTTCTCCTACCATAACTGGTTCAAACTCATTTCCAGTCATACATTTAGTAAGAAGTCCAAATGCAGAATCTACTATTACTGTTATAAATTCTATTAATGGTTCCACTATGACTCCTGCTGCAGTACTTAATCCTGTTGAAGTATCATAATCTCCCAATTTAGGTTCAATTTTTGCTGACACTGAATCCAATTCTCTTTTAACAACATAACTATCATTAGCTTGTACTTTGCAATTGCCTAAAAATCCAATCATCATGACTATTAACAAGATTGTTGCTATTACCTTTTTCATTTTCCACCTCTTTTCTTAAAAGTAGATTTTTTAATTAGATGCTACATATCAAATAGCATCTAATTCCTAAAATCCACCTTTATTATTTTTGTGCTTCATTTAGTTCTTTTAATGCATTAAATTTTGCTCTAAATCCAGCTTCTATCTTTTTATTTTCAGCCTCTATTTGTGCTCTTTGTTGTTGTGTTGCATTTGCTGGTATTTTACGTTTATATGATTCTATGTATTTGTTTTGCTTATCCTCATCAAACATTACACCATAAGATTGCTGTTCTTTAAGCTCACTCTTAAATCTCAATGCCATCATTGCTTTTCTGTCTGCTGTCTCTAATATTTCCTTCTTTCTTTCTTCAGTCGTATTTTCGTCATTATACTCAGCATTATTGGCAACTAATTTATCTGCATACTTCATACCCTGCTTTTGCTCTTTCATATCTGAGAATCCTCTTTCTATATAATTTGAAGCAGCTCTATCCATTCTCGCTTTTGCTTGTGCTCCGTACTCTCTTTTATAGAAGCTGTTTACATCATCTCTATTTCTCCAATCCTCTATTGCATGTTTCATCTGTGCTTGTTTATCTCCACTTCTGGTTCCTTCCATAAATGCACTTCCTAAACCTTCAACAGACTTTGAAATCTGTCCTCCACCAGCATATCCTGCAGTAAATGTTCCTATAGCTTCAAATGGACTATATTTTCCATCAGCCATACTAATTGCAGCCTGTGTTGCTGCAGCTACTGTTCCTACTGTAACTCCTGCTGCCACTCTTCCTACTTTTCTTGCTAGTCTTAATCCATTATATTTAACAGGTTTTTCAATATCCCATATTGGTTTTAATGTCTTTTTACCAACTGATTTAACTCCATTCCCTACCTTTTTTACATATTTGTTTTCTTTCACTGCATTTGCCAAATCTCTTATACTTTTTATTTCTTTTGGTTGGTCTGGATCTGTTTGCGTTGGATCCGTTTGAGATGGATCTGTTTGTGTTGGATCTGTTTGTGTTGGGTCCGGCTGAGTTGGATCTGGTTGAGTTGGATCTGTTTGTGTTGGGTCCGGCTGAGTTGGATCTGGTTGAGTTGGATCTGTTTGTGTTGGGTCCGGCTGAGTTGGATCTGGTTGGTTTGGATTATCATTACCAGCTCCAATCATAAAATCATTTGTATCAATATCATTTTTCGTTGGTTTAGGCATATTAACATCTCCTTGACCTCCATTTCCTCTTGGGCCATTTTTTCCACCACCTTGTGGTAATTTTGCCATTCTAGCAATATCCTTTACACTTGATGCCAATGCTCCAACAGTAAATGCTCCTGCCATTCCTCCTACAGTTCCACCTCTAGCTTTATCAAATCCAAATATAGTCTTTAATAATTTTTCTGCTTCTGTCATAAACATTAGTACTACTACACCATATATTGGATTATCAAGTGCAATGCTAACTGCAGAACCTACTAATATATAATACATAATTTGATGTAATGGTTGTAATAAAGCATTAAATGTATATTCTTTAAGCCACATATTAAATCCTTGAGCTGTTCCATCATTCATTTTATCAATTGGATATGTCAATGCTACAATTGGTGCTATTAATGTTAAAAACGCCATATTTAATACCCTTTTCAAGTATATAAATGTAAACTTAAATGTATAAACTACTAATAATATATACATCATTTCATATCCGATTTTTAAGTACCAATCATCTGATTGTACCATAAATCTTACAACTCCAACAAAATTTGTTATGATTGAAGCACTCTTTTCATCGTTACTATATATGATTTTTATTGGTTGGTTTGAACTTTGAATCAATTTACTTATTTCATTTGTTCCAGCAATAATAAAACTCATTATATAATGCATAGAAAATAATATTGCAACTGCTATAAACCAATTTACTATCCATTCTTTATATTTTGCCTTATTTTGTGTATTTGAACTTATTATTACTTTTATACCTGTATATATTAATACAGACAATAATCCAATTATAGCAATTAATCTTAATACCTTATACCAAGTAGCAATTGTTCCTCTTATTGCTCCCCAATCTTTATTATTATTGTTATTTCCTGATATAAAATCTATACTTAATAAATCTATACTTCCTGAAAATATTTGTTCAGGAGTATAAAATAACCATTCATCTACTCTATCGCCCTTAGTTGCACCAATTGTTAGAAATGATGAAGTACTAGGTCTATATTCTTCATATGTATTGCCATAAACAGGTTTTTGATCTCCCATCATTACATTTGTCAATATTTTCAATGCAGCATCTGCTACAGTATTTACTAAAGCGAATACTGGTTTCATTAGTATTCCGCCAATGTCTGCAGAATCCGTTTCTTTTACAACATGTCCTCCACCAGTATCTTGATCAGAAGCTGCTATAGAACCTGTATCTGTATTTACACTAGAAATATTATTCGCCCTTAAGAAATCTAATTCATCATTACTAATATTCATTTTAATTTCATTTATAGTTATTTCATTTTCCCCCATTGCATATATCATTTTATAATTTACTGAAAGTTTATCTGAATCAGAATAATAATAATCACAAATTTTAGTTGCTAGATCTTCCTCTTGTATTTCTTCATATATTTTAGATATTACTTTAGTTTTTGCAATAGCTCTCAATGAATTATCAGTAGCACTTACAGCACTTACCATTTCACTAACTGAAACAAATTGTTTTTCCTCATCAGCAAAAACAAGATTTTGCATCATAAAACTAAATACAGTAATTACAATTAAACACGTACATAAAATTTTCTTTGTTAATTTCATAAATTTAGTTCTCCTCTATCTTCTACTATTTCTTGCAGCTATTTTATTTAGGTTAGTCTCAACAAATTCGAACTCCTTTTGTGTAGGAGTAATTTGAATAATTGTTGTATCTTGTCCAACCTTTAATAAGCCTTCACCTTTTGTACATGTAACAAGGAAAGAAGCCTCTCCTTCACTTAACTTAAATACCTCTTTCAAATACTGTATTTCAGATTTATCTTGTGCTAAAAACAACTTTGTATCAGAAGATGTTAATACCGCTTGTGCCTCTGGTTTCTCATAAAAATCTTGGAATCTTTGAGAAATAATAGCTAAAGATACATTTCTTTTTCTGGCACGTCTTGCCATTTTATTTAAGAAATCTACAGCTTCTGGATATGGTAACAACATCCAAGCTTCATCAACTATTACTCTTTTTTGTTTTGCTTTTCTTCTATCTTCACTATTTTTCTTTACAAATTTTTCCCAAATCCATGACAACAATATTTGTTGTGCTAATGGTCTTGCGAATCTTTCTTCCAATTGAGAAATATCAATATTAATAAATGGTGCTCCTTCTAGTAAATCAAATGTTGATTGCCCATCAAAGTATGCCATTTGACCATCATATTCTCTTGTATATTGCTTCATAACTTTTAATAAATAACTATAATGGAATTCATAATCTTTATTTGTATTATCCCTTGCATTTCCTTGAATTCTCTTATACCAAGAACCAATTGTAGGCATTTCTTTCTTTCGTTTTTCAAAAGCATTTTGTCTACTAGCAGTAGATTCATACAAACTATTAGGATCTGAATTAATTCCTCTTGCAGCATATTCTTGTGCTACAGCTTCAGCAATAATTTGCTTTGTAAGCTCATTTACGTCTTCTGTTCTTGTACTACCTTTTGCCATTGTCATTAATGCTTGAGTTACGTCTTCTACTTTATTTTCTACATTTAATGTATCTCTTTCTCTTCCTGTTATTTCATCTTTAGTCCTTTCAATTTCAATATCAAACAAATTAATAATTGTAGATGAATTTGGACTAATTACAACATTAATTCCACCAAGTGCCTCTGCTACAACAGAATATTCACCTTCAGCATCTAATGCTAAACTTTCAATTCCCATTAATACAGATGATCTTGAAATTAAAGTTTTCATTGTTACAGACTTTCCAGCACCAGATTTAGCAAATATAACCATATTATAGTTTGTTAAAGATGGATGGAAATTATCAAATAAAATTGGAACCCCTGTCTGTTTATTAATTCCAATTGGAACTCCTGTATCATGTCCAACATTTGATGTTATAAATGGGAAAACAGTTCCCATTGAAGGTCTATCAAATGTATGTATCTTCTTTATTTTATCTGTCATTAAAGGTAATGCTGATTGAAATCCATCTTCTTGAATTGCCCAAGCACTTCTTATACCTACTAATGATTTTGACATTTCTGCAGTTAACATTTTAGTTAATCTGTCTAAGTCATTTAAACTATATGCAAATAATGTAGAAACAATAGATGCTTCATATAGTTTATTAAAACCTGCTGCAATTTCATCTCTCAATTGCTCTGTTTCTAACCTTTTTTGAGCTACAATACTTTCTCTATTTATTTTTCCTTTGTCAACAGCAACAATTCTCTCTGTCTCTAATTCTGTTATGATCTTATTTAATTCATTTTGAGAAGTTGCTTCAGCAATTGGTTTTATATAAATAGAGGTATTAACATCTCCAAACATATATAATGACCTAAATAATTCAGGAAATATACAAGATCTTGGTAAACTTGATACATAAAAACTTCTTGCATATCTCTTTACATTTGAAATTATTTCTAAATGATCTATGTTAGATGCATCTATTCCTGATGGTGCAATTAATTCTTTTATGCTCTTTTTTCTTAAAAATATTGGCTGATTTTCACTATTTTGCAACTGCTTTTCTTCCTCTTGTTTTCTTTTGTTGAACATCATCTGATTTTCCTCCTTCCTTTGCTTCTTTCTTTTTTCTCTTTATTTTAGCTTTAGCTGTTTCTGCAATATCATTTCCTATAAATTCTTGATTTTCGTCTATTAAATTTTCTGCAAAATCATATACAAATTGTTGAATATTTTCTTCTCTTAATTTTAGCATCAATTCTTTATCACTTCTAGCTTCTGAAATAGCTTGATTTGCAACTGTTTTGCCTTGTTCTTCTATTTCTTGATCTAACAACTTCATCTTTTTATCTAATACATCTGGAGCTGTAGAATATATATCTTCAAATCCTGCTCTTAATGCCTTTTTAGCACTAAATAAGTCAGAATCATCTCTATTATAAGCAACATATAATAAATCTACCAATGCATCTGAATCTAGTATTTTAGCAGTAACCTCACATCTTGATAATGTCATAATTATTGATTTTGCTTTAGTATATAACTCTGAAAATACCATACTTTGTATTTCTTCTTTTGAATAATCTGCTGTAGACATTTCATCTTCATAATATGGCACAATAATATAATATTTTTTATGTAATACACTGCTATTTAAACTATTTCTTTCTGTATTAGCTATAATGTCTTTTGTATATTCATACTTATTTCTTTGTTTTACTAATTCCATATATGCTTTTTTTAATTGTTGATCAGAATATTTTCCTGATTTTTGCATTTGTTCATACTGTTCTTCCATTACAACATATCTATCTTCAATATCTTTATATTTTAATTTATATGCAGCAATACTTTCCTCTAAATTTACAGTTCTTGTTTGTACATATATTTGAATTTCTGTCCTTAGTGTATTTAAAAATTCAATAAATCCTTGTTCAACGGATGTTCTCTCCATTTCAGACATCAAGTCATAATTAACACCTTGACATTCAAGAACCATTAAATACTTTCCTTTTTTCTGGATTATCATATTATCTTCTATTTTTTCAAAATCCATAAAATCAAATATAGATTTAGGGGTATATCCTGTTTGAGTTTTTTTCTCTTCTTGTAATGTTTCTTCTACATTTTTATCTTTCTTTTTATTTTTGAATTGTATATAAAAGTATACTGCAATTAAAACTACTATTGTTGTTACTAAACAAGCTGCTACTATTGTAAGTATCTGTATTAAATTCTCGGTATTACTCATCTTCCTTTCCTCCTGTCCAGTATAAATATACTCTTTTTCCACCTTTTTTAAATTTGATAAGTCTTAACAATATTTCGTCAATATCTTCTCCTCCTGTTTTTCTTAAGATTTCAAAATTTGATGAATTTGGCATTTTTAATGCAGTTATAATAAATCCTATTAATCCGAATATTAGAACTCCTATCCATCCTATTAATGACGCACCAAATATAGCACATATTGGATAAATAGTTATCAATGCTATTGATGCTCCAAGAACAGTTCCTAAAAATGATTTTTTTGTAAAAATCATTAATATTCTTCCTTCTCCCTTTGTATCTCTCGGAATCATGTATGAATATCTTGCCATAACTCTACCTCTCTTTCGTTTATATTATTTTCCTATTTAATTATACCATATAACTATGAAAAATCAAACATTTTATGACAAAAATTATCATATTTTTTACTCCTTTTAAGCATAAAAAAATACTAAGAAGTTTAATTCCTTCTTAGTATTTTTTTAGGTTCTATAATAAATGTTGGGGCTTGAATGTAGACACAAACATTTTCTTTGTGATTATTTTAAGAAATTTCCTACAGAACAGCTTAATAATGTAAAATATTTAGTTACTGATTTATGAGAATCTTATAAAGATATTGGTATGACATACTTTCGTAAAACTAAGATAGTTGCCGATCATTTTCACTGGGCCAGATATACTTGTAATGCTTTAGACAAAATAAGAATTAAGGTTCAGAGTAATTTACCTAAATCTGAAAGAAAATATTTTAAACATTCTAGGCATCTCTTGCTTTCCAAAAGATGCAAGATAAAAGAAAATCGTTATGATAAACTTGAAATCTTGAATCTTCTGTTCCTCAATTGGTCGAATGTGCAAAAACATACCAAAATTGGGCTTATGAAATTAAGAACTCTTTAAAAGTCCCATATTCTAATGGACCAATTGAAGGAACAAACAATAAAATAAAAGCTTTAAAGTGTGTAACTTTTGGTATGACCAAATTTGATAACTTTAAAGCAAGAATATTGTTATTAAATTAATTATATTAACAGTTTTTACTAATTGCTATGATTGGTTTATTAACCGAGCAAATAATTACATATCTTTAGGTATTTTTTAGTTTAAACATTAAATTTTACTAAAAAAGCTGAGGCAGAAAACTTTTAAAGTTTTCCACCCCAACTATTGACATAGAGTCTTTTTTTATTATTAGTTAGTAAATGTACTGAATAATAATTTTGCTATACTTGTTGCAGCAAATACAACTACTACACCAACGATAAGTGGTATAAATGATTTTTGGTAATCTGCTTTTTCGTTTGCACTTCCCATTATAAATTTGAAACCAAATACTGCAATCAATACTACTGCTAATACTGCTGATGCTACTTGGATTAATCCTAAAACTTTACCTGCAATATTTTGTAAATCACTTACGTTGCTTGGTTCTATAACATTTATTCCGTTAATATAATCTTTAGCTGCAAATACAGCTTGACTACATGTAGCTAAAACAAATATTGCCATAACGATTGTCATAACAATCTTTAATGTTTTTGCATTTTTCATAATATTTCCTCCTTTATTTTTCTTTTTATATTAAATTTAAAATTTTAATAACTTATTTATAGCTTCATAAATACATTCATTGTAATTTTCCATATTGTAAATGCTCCGAATGATATGAATACTCCTATTAGCCATGGTGTCATTGCTTCTTTTATTTTTGCCTTATCATTTATGCTTTGTGTCATAAATGTAATTCCCATTATTATTATTGATATTAACGTTACACCTACTGCAATTATTAGCAATACATTTGAGATAAATTTTGATAAATCATCTAATTGAGATAATTTAAATGATGTTTCACTTCCAACGGTATTTCCGACTATTTAAAAAATTATCTCCTCCGTTAATAATATCATCTATTGTCATTGCTGCATTAGAATATGTTGGGATTGTAAATAATATTACTATTAATAATATTATTAATTTTAGAAAAATATTTTTTTTCACATTATCCCTCCTCATCTATCTTTTATAGTGCTGAACTATTAATTATGAATTTTGCTATTGTGACTCCTGTAGTTACTAAAACTGCGCCTATAAAAACACCTATCATTTTAGATTGCATTTCTGCTTTTTCTCCTGCACTACCTATTATTAAATTAAATCCTATTACTGCAATTGAAATTACTCCTATAAATATTCCTATAACCTGCAACCATCCAAGAATTGTTCCTAATATATCATTTGCTTTTGGCGAATTAGGTACTGATGGCTGAAATATATCTAAGTTTGTTGGATTTCCTTTTGAATTCACTGAAGGTTCACTGCTTGTTCCTCGACCACTATCTGTAAGTTGTGTTTGAAATTCTGCATAAACATTAGGATTAAAATTTAGTAACATCATGAAAGCTACCAATATTATAAATAGGAATTTTATTATTTTATTTTTATTCATAATATCACCTTATTTCTATTATTTGTCTCGTTGTTACAAGCTTTTCTATTTTATTATATACTATTTTTAATTTTCTTGCAAGTTTTTTTACAAAATTTCGGCATTTTTTCCTATTTTTTCAACTTTTTATATATTTTTGTGTATACAAAATGATTTTTTCTTGTTATTTTTCAATGTTAAAACTCAAAAAACACCAGATATTCTGATGTTTTTCCTTGGCGTAGGTGAGAGGGTTTGAACCTCCGCGCCGATTGCTCGACCTAGCAGTTTAGCAAACTGCCCCCTTCACCACTTGGGTACACCTACAATTATATTATATTAAGAAAAGTTAGATATTTATAATCTATCTAACTTTTACTTTGGCGGAGAGGGTGGGATTCGAACCCACGGTACGCTATAAACGCACGCCAATTTTCAAGACTGGTGCCATAAACCAACTCGACCACCTCTCCATATCTATAGACAAATGTCTAGCGACAGTACTTATATTAACACAAGTTACTGTCGCTTGTCAATAGTTTTTTATTAATTTTTTAGAAATTTATTCGCCTTTAATCAAATTCAACATTCTCTCTAAATCATCATTATTATGATACTCAATAATAATTCTTCCTTTTCTTTTTCCTTGATCTAATTTTACCTTTGTTCCAAAGAAACCTTGGAATCTATCTTCAATATCTTCATATAAATATTTATATTGGGGATCTAGTTTCTTTTCTTTTTTTGTTGTTCTATTTTTACTTTCAGCTTGTCTTACAGATTCTCCTCTTTCTATCATTCTAATAGCAGCTTCATATTGTCTTTTTGGATCACTTATTCCAGCTAATGCTTTACAATGCCCCTCTGATAATTTTCCTTGTTTTACTAATTCCAAAACATCTGGTGCTAAATACAATACTCTAACTGTATTTGATACGCTACTTCTACTTTTGCCTATTTTTTTAGAAACTTGTTCCTGTGTTAATCCATACTTATCCATTAATTGACGTATTCCTAATGCTTTTTCATAAGGGTTCAAGTCTTCTCTTTGAATATTTTCTATTAAAGCTATTTCTTTATTAGTTTGTTCGTCATCATCTCTTATTATTGCTGGAATCTCTTCTAATCCTGCAATTTTTGCAGCTCTCCATCTTCTTTCACCGGCAACAATTGCATAATATCCCTCTTTTTTTGTTACAACAATTGGTTGAATTACACCATAAGTTTTTATTGAATCAGCTAATTCTTCCAATGATTCTTGATTAAATATTTTTCTTGGTTGATCTCTATTGGGTTCAACATCTGTTATTTTTAATGTTTTTAAATTTTCATTGTCTTCAATTTGCTCTTTTGGTTGTTCTTCTTCTACTTCTGTTACTAATGGAGAAGCTCCAAATAAAGCGTCTAACCCTTTTCCTAATCCTGTCTTTTTTGGTTTTGCCATGATCTTTTCCCCCTATTTAATATTTTATATTTAATTTGCATTATTTTTTAATAATTCTTTTGCGAATTTTTCATAAGCTTTTGCTCCTTTAGATCTAGGATCATATAATGAAATTGGCATTCCATAACTTGGTGCTTCACTTAATCTT
>ERZ824473.2165-NODE-2165-length-24284-cov-5.470139_pt1 | contig 24284 bp, 21 predicted proteins | sample MGYA00519874_ERZ824473 | MGnify/ENA primary metagenome ERZ824473 (study PRJEB31778, sample SAMEA3449151) | human gut metagenome | biome: human gut; feature: human-associated habitat; material: faeces | place: United Kingdom | collected 2010/2012 ... | reverse complement strand
CAAATTACCGTTTCTATATGCCTTTTGGTTCAACCAGTAAGAAGGGTAAATTTATCCCGGCGTATATTCCGCCGACAGTTGTGATCGCACTGATCGTTGTAGTTCTGATTGCAGTTCTTCTGAAATATCGTAAATTCGGACGTAAGCTGTATGCAATCGGCGGTAACCGCCAGAGTGCATTGATGATGGGTCTGAATGTTAAGAAGACTATCTTTAATGCTTATGTGCTGGATGGTTTCCTTGCAGGTCTTGGTGGTTTCCTGTTCTGCCTGAACAGTTGTGCAGGTTTCGTTGAGCAGGCGAAAGGTCTTGAGATGGATGCGATTTCTTCAGCGGTTATCGGTGGTACACTGCTTTCCGGTGGTGTTGGTACACCGATCGGTACTTTGTTTGGTGTTCTGATCAAGGGTACAATCTCCAGTCTGATCACAACTCAGGGTACTTTATCAAGCTGGTGGACAAGAATTATTCTTTCTGCATTGCTTTGCTTCTTCATTATTATTCAGTCTGTTGTGGCTTCTATGAAGAAGAAAAACAAATAAGCTGGCTGGGGATTTTATAGCGGGTAGTGTGAACATTAAAAAGATGAAAAGAAAATAAAAAAGACAGGTCGAAATTCGGGTTTGAGTTTCGGCCTGTCTTTTTTTGTGAGAAAAATGTATGGAGTTTTTTTGAAAATATGACAAAGGTTATCGTGTGAAGTACAGGAAATCTGCGCATGGCCGCTGGACTCCACCGATCAGGTTGTTCATGACTTTGCCATTAAAGTACAAAGTTGCGGAGCCGCCGCCGTCAAGATTATAGGCGTAGGTGCATCCGTAAGAACTGAAAATGTTTATCATATCCCAGTGATTCAGACCACTGTAACTTCCGGTGTCTGTGACGAGAAGGATGTAGTCGTTGGGTTTTACCATTCCGACTGCGGTACGTGGATAGTATTTTTCGGTTTCTGCCCATGGAAGCTGTGCTTCGCCGTTCTGAATCAGGACGGGACCAAAGTTGTAGGTATCTTTGACACCGGCCTTCAGGAGGTCTTTTCCCATGAGTCCCTGTGCAGGAGTGTAGATGGTGCCGTCGTTTTTGACTGCCATGACGGAGTAGCTGGTCATGTAGTCACCGTAAAGGGTGCCGTTTTTGATACACATACCAAGTGGGGAAGGCTGTCCGGTTCCATAGTCAAAGGCGCTTCCGTTTACTCCGATCACACCTCCGTTGGAAGAAACCGCGGAGGAAGTGGTCTGGCGTTCACCGCCGTAAGTTCCATAGGAGAGGGCGGATTTCAGCTGTGTGGCACTGGCTGTTTTGATATGAGCAACCCAGTATGGGATTTCGTGAACGGATTTCCGGGAAAGGGTGATGCGCAGGGTGTTGCTTTTATAGGTGTAGGTGTTTCCTTTCTGACTGATGACAGGTTCGGAATCGGAGGACTTTACGCGCTGTCCTTTTTTATTGACATAATATTTGCCAACCCAGGTGTCGGTTGCGAGAACACCGGTCTTTTTTCTGAAGTAGTATTTGTATTTGCCTATTTTATGCCAGCCGGTTGCCATGGTGGAATTACTGAGAAAGTAGTATTTTTTTCCCTTATCGGAGATCCACTGGTTAGCAACGGCGATACCGGATTTATTGAAATAGTAGGTATACTTGGTGCCGGTCGCCCAGCGGTTGCGGAACATGGCTCCGTTTTTACGATTGTAATAGTATTTGTTACCGGAGCGTTTGATCCATCCGGTGAAGCGTTTGCCGTCTGTGGTGCTGTAATAATAGTAGCCTTTGTATTTGAAAGAACCACAGATCAGGCGGCCTTTGGAGTTGTAGAAGTAATAATCTCCTTTAATGAGCTGCCAGCCTGTTTTTTTTGATGTGATACTGACAGAGGTGTTTTTCTGTTTTACATAAGCAGCAGCATGGACGGATGTGGGATGTGCCGTGCTGACTGTTATGGAAAACAGGAGGATTGTTAAGAAAAATATTATTTTTCCTGAATTTCTTTTCATGGTTGTATTGTCCCTTCTGTAAATCTATATAGTTAAGTCGTATAAGCGAGAAATACTATATTTATTATACCAGAAATGACAGGAAGATTTGTAAATTTGAGGAAACGTAACAAAAAAGTAAAAAGAAAACGGCTCCGGGAAAAAGGAGCCGTTAAATGAATCCGGAGACTAATAATCTGTCTTCTGGTAGAAACGTCCGTTGATGTAGTCGGTTTTGATGATGTTAACGAATGCTTTCGGGTCAATTTCATGGACTTTTTTAACCAGAAATTTGGCCTCTTCGGTGGATACAACGGAGTAGATCATGCTGGTCTTCTCGTCTGTGTAGCATCCGGTTCCTTCGAAGCGGGTTGCGGTATGGTTTGTAAGTTTGAAGATTTCTTCGTAAATCTGGTATGGTTCTTTTGTGATGATAAACAGGGTGTGTTTCTTGTATCTCTGATGGAGCATCTGGATTACCTGAGTGGAGGTAAACTGGAAGATGATGGAGTAAAGTGCTCTGTCCCATCCGAACAGGAGGCCGGCCACTGTCAGGATCACGGCATTTCCACAGAGAATGTAGTTCCAGATATCACGTCCGCTTTTTTCGGAAAAATAAATGGCGATAAAATCGGTTCCTCCGGTGCTGGTGTTACCAATCAGGCAGAGGCTGATGCAGAAACCGTTGATCAGTCCGCCAAAGATGCTGATAAGCAGGGTATCGTAGGTGATCGGCTGGCTTGGAATGATATCCGTAAGCAGACCGGAGAGTACGATGACACAGACGGAGCTGATCGTAAATTTCTTTCCGATGAATTTCAGACCGATAAATACAGGAATGGAGTTCAGCAATACGTTGATGAGGGTATAGGGAACTGCAATTCCTACAAAGGTCTGAAAAATATTCTGGATCAGAAGGGTAAGACCGGTAAATCCACCTGGGAAAAGACCGCCAGCCCTTACAAAGGTTTTAATGTTTAATGCCATGATCATTGCAGCGAGAACAGCGCAGCCGTAACGTTTGGCTTCGTGTTTTAAGTTGAGTTCACTCATAAAGTTATTCCTCTTAATTTTTCCCTTCTATTATAAATGAAAATGGATGAGGCTTTATGCTTCCCAGCGTCCGGATGCACCACATGGGAGAATCAGTCCGTTGGAACTTACAGGGAGTCCGATTTCCTGAGAATCTACATGACCGCCGAATTTCTTCAGTTCAGTAGAAAGCATGTAGGTCAGGACTGCCGGTGCAAGTCCGGTGGTGTAGGAGTTGATGAGGAAGAACAGTGGCTGATCGCTGAGAATTTTGGTACAGAGTTTGATCAGGTCGTGAATACAGTCCTCAATTTTCCAGATTTCACCTTTTGGTCCTCGACCGTAGGAAGGCGGGTCCATGATGATGGCATCGTAGTGATTTCCTCTGCGGATTTCACGTTCTACGAATTTTACGCAGTCGTCTACCAGCCAGCGGATCGGGGCATCGCCCAGTCCGGAAGCTACGGCGTTTTCTTTTGCCCAGGTAACCATTCCTTTGGATGCGTCTACATGGGTGACAGAAGCACCGGCTGCTGCGGCTGCGAGAGTGGCACCGCCTGTATAGGCAAAAAGATTCAGTACTTTTACAGGGCGTCCGGCGTTGCGGATCTTATTGCCGAACCAGTCCCAGTTGGTAGCCTGTTCCGGGAAAAGTCCGGTATGTTTGAAGCTGAAAGGTTTTAAGTGGAAGGTGAGATCTTTGTAATGAATATCCCACTGTTCCGGCAGATCGAAAAACTCCCATTCTCCGCCGCCTTTTTTGCTTCTGTGATAATGACCGTTCATGTGTTTCCAGCCTTTGTTTGTCTTCGGTGTATCCCAGATTACCTGCGGGTCCGGACGAACCAGGAGATAATCTCCCCAGCGCTCCAGCTTCTCCCCACAGGAAGTGTCAATAACTTCATATTCTTTCCATCCGTCTGCAATCCACATTGTATCAGTTTCCTCCTAATGATTAATGAATGTATTAAGTGTATGGATAGGAAGATAGGTTGTAATCTCCCTTATTTTCTACTGTTTAGAGTATAGAGGAAAACGGCGCTGATGGCAAGTGAAGCGTCATAATTCACAGTTATAAATGAATAAAGTATTACTGTTCACTCCGTGCCCGGTAACAATAAAGTACAAATTTTACAGTCGTGAAAAAGCTCCGTATTTCCTGTGTCTGTATAAAATTATAAAAATACCCGGACAATATAGCTATGATGAATGGTATCTGGCTGTCTTTGCCCGGGTGTTTTGGTAAAATATTAACAATTGTATAAAAACACTTGACAATCCCTACTTTACCATACTAAAATGTAAAAAGCATAAAAAATGTTGCTACAGGAAAAACAAATGACTGCCATTTACGGAATAGAGATGAACTTCCATGGCTCACAAGGAGGAATATTTATTATGAAGAAATACAGCGAAATGAGCAAAGAAGAATTGCTTACACTCAAAGCAGAGCTGGATAAAGAATACGCAGATATCAAAGCGCAGGGTCTTGCACTTGATATGTCCCGTGGTAAACCGGCAGCAGATCAGTTAGATCTCTCCATGGGCTTAATGGATGTATTAAGCAGCGATTCAGACCTGAAATGTGAAACTGGCGTGGACTGCCGTAACTACGGTGTGATCGACGGTATTCCGGAAGCGAAGCGTCTTCTTGGAGAGATGTCAGAAGTAGACCCGGATCACATTATCATCTATGGAAACTCCAGCCTGAACGTTATGTTTGACAGTATTGCACGTTCCATGACTCACGGTGTAATGGGAAATACTCCATGGTGCAAACTCGATAAAGTAAAGTTCCTCTGTCCGGTACCGGGATATGACCGTCATTTTAAAATCACAGAATTCTTTGGAATCGAAATGATCAATGTACCAATGACACCACAGGGTCCGGATATGGATATGGTTGAGAAACTTGTCAACGAAGATGCAGCGATCAAAGGTATCTGGTGTGTACCGAAATATTCCAATCCACAGGGATACACCTATTCCAAAGAAACAGTAGAACGTTTTGCAAGACTGAAACCGGCAGCTCCGGATTTCCGTATTTACTGGGATAACGCATACAGCATTCACCATCTGTATGATGATAATCAGGATTTCCTGGTTGAGATTCTGGAAGAATGTGCAAAAGCAGGCAACCCGGATATCGTATATAAGTTTACTTCTACTTCTAAAGTAAGCTTCCCGGGTTCCGGTATCGCAGCAGTTGCAGCTTCCAAAGCAAACCTGGAAGATTTCCGCAGCTACATGCAGATTCAGACGATCGGTCATGACAAATTAAACCAGTTACGTCATGTAAGATTCTTCAAAGACCTTAACGGACTGCATGAACACATGAGAAAACATGCGAACATCATCCGTCCGAAATTCGAACTGGTACTTGATACACTGGAAAAAGAACTCGGCGGTCTTGGAATCGGTGAGTGGACCAAACCACATGGCGGATACTTCATTTCTTTTGATGCAATGGAAGGATGCGCAAAAGCAATCGTTGCGAAAGCAAAAGAGGCAGGTGTTGTACTGACAGGCGCAGGCGCAACTTATCCATATGGAAAAGACCCGAAAGACTCCAACATTCGTATCGCACCAAGCTTCCCGACTCTGGAAGACCTTGGAAAAGCAGCAGAAGTATTTGTACTCTGCGTAAAACTTACAAGTGTAGAGAAACTTCTGGAGAATGCATAAAATTACTGTTTGTTCCGTGTAAAACAGCAATGCGTGAACAATAACCGATAATCGGCAACTCTAATGAGAAACAACTGCATACTGTATTTACTTTCAGGATAAATCGTGTATACTAAAACTGCCCGGCATTTTTTGCCGGGCGGTTGCTGTTTCCTGAGATTTTTTATGTCATGGAAAATTACTACGCAGTGTTCCTGTGATATAAAAAGCCTCCGGGCAGAATCTTTTTTATAAGACTTTACAGAAAGGGGAGGTCGAATGAGTATCCGCAAAAAAATAATGATCAGCCTGATCACAATATTGCTTTTGATGACGGCAGGGGCGTATGGATATGGAGTTTATTATTTTACAGAACATTTTTTGCCCGGATCTATTGTGAATGGCTTTAACTGTTCCTATATGGATGTGAAGGAAGCCGAGGATCTTCTGACCAGAAAAATCGGGGCATATGTACTGACTGTAAATACCATGAATCGTGGACAGGAGAGCATTACTGCTGAACAGGCAGGACTGACTTATCAGTCGGATGGAAGTGTGAAAAAGCTGATGGAGAACCAGAACCGTTTTCTGTGGTTTACGGCGTTTAATCAGCATCAGGAGTATGAGATTCCTTCTTCCATTCAGTATGATGAGGAGAAAACGAAGTCTGCAATTGCGGCATTGAACTGTATGCAGGCAGACAATATAACGGAACCTTCAGATGCTTACATAGAGGAGAAAGACGAGCAGTTTGTAATTGTGCCGGAAGTAGAGGGGAATGCGCCGGATGCAGAGAAAACAAAACAGGTGATCATACAGGCACTTCTGACCGGAAAGACAGTCGTGGATCTGGAAGCGGATGACTGTTATAAGAAACCTTCTGTTTATCAGAATGATGAAATGCTGGTGAAGAACTGCGAACAGGCAAATAAGCTGACAGATGTGGTGGTTACCTATGATTTTGATGACCGGACAGAGACTGTAGACCGTGATGTGATCAAGGGCTGGCTGACAAAGAATGATGCAGGAGATTATGTCCTGGATCAGAACCAGATGGCATCCTATATCAGCGGACTGGCGGCCACATACGACACTGTTGGAATGGACCGGACATTTTCTACTTATGATGGACGCGGGATTTCCATTATGGGCGGGACTTATGGCTGGAAAATCGATCAGGAGGCAGAGGTTAAAGCTCTGACAGAGATCATCGAAAACGGTGAGACGCAGGTGAGAAAGCCTGTCTATGCGCAGGAAGGCTTAAGCCGCAAGACAAATGATATCGGATATACTTATATAGAGATTGACCTGACCGCACAGAGGATGGTATTCTATAAAAATGGAACACCGATCGCAGATGCACCTGTTGTGTCGGGGAATCCATATGTACCAAACTGTGCAACACCTACCGGATGCTATACTGTGGGAGAGACGAAAAGCAGTTATACAGTGAACGGAGAGGATTATCCTTCTGCGGTAAATTACTGGATTCCGTTTGACGGAAATCTGGGGATCAATGATGCACCATGGAGAGGTTCTTTCGGAGAACAGCTTTATGAATTTGAGGGAACGCATGGAAGTATCTGTGCACCGACCGATCAGGTGCAGATTATCTACAGTAATGTGGAAAAGAATACACCGGTAGTTATTTATGAGTAGACAAAAACAGAAATTACAGACAGAGCAAAACAGAAACTGATCAGATCAGGGAGTGAAACGGATGCGTTTATCCGTTTGATAAATATACTGATTATCAGAGAGCAGATAAAGGAGAAGAAAAAAATGAAGATTGTAGTTTTAGCAGGTGGAACAAGTACAGAGCGTACAGTTTCTATTACATCAGGTACAGGAATCTGTAAAGCCCTGCGTCAGAAAGGTCATCAGGCTGTTCTTGCAGATATTTTCTGCGGAGTGGAAAATGTGGACTGGGAGAATCCTTTCCCACAGGAATATGATGTGGATGCGGCATCTGCATATATGTCCGGATTTAATGACAGAATTGAGAGCATGAAAGCAGAAAGAAGAAGTTTCTTCGGACCGAACATCCTGAAGTTATGTGAACTTGCAGACATTGTATTCCTGGGACTTCACGGAGCAAACGGAGAAGACGGAAAAGTGCAGGCCGCTTTTGACCTGATGGGAATTAAATACACAGGAACCGGATACCTGAGCAGTGCCATGGCAATGGATAAGGGTATCACCAAGCAGATGTTTCTGATGAACCATGTTCCGACTCCTCACGGAACATCCATGACAAAAGCAGAGATGACTACGGATGTAAAAGCTCTGGGAATGGATTTCCCGGTAGTAGTAAAAACATGCTGCGGTGGTTCCAGTGTAGGTGTTTACATTGTACATGACCAGGCAGAGTATGAGCAGGCACTGAAAGATGCTTACTCTTATGAGGATGAAGTTGTTGTAGAGGAATATATCAAGGGCCGTGAATTTTCCGTTGCAGTGGTAGATGGAAAAGCATATCCGATCATCGAGATCGCACCGATCCAGGGATTTTATGATTACAAGAACAAATATCAGGCAGGTTCTACAATCGAGACATGTCCGGCAGAAATTTCTCCGGAACTTACAGAGAAAATGCAGCATTATGCAGAAGCAGGTGCAAAGGCTCTGTTCATGGAAGGCTACTGCCGTCTTGACTTTATGATGAAGGAAAACGGCGATATGTATTGTCTGGAGGCAAACACTCTTCCGGGAATGACACCGACCAGCCTGATCCCGCAGGAAGCAAAAGTTCTGGGAATTGACTATCCGACTCTGTGCGAGAAACTGATCGAAGTTTCCATGAAGAAATATCAGTAAAAAAATATGAAGAAATATCAGGTTGGGAGTGAATGCTTTTGGCTCCTGATCTTATCATGATAAGAAAGAAGATACAGACAAAATATTATGAAGAATTTAACATTGGAAAATATCACACAGGTTTGCAGCGGCACGTATTATGGTCCTGCCGGTAAACTTCAGGAAGAAGTATCTTCCATCATCACAGACAGCAGAAAAGCAGACAAGGGCTGCCTGTTTGTGCCGATTGTGGGGGAAAGAGTGGATGCACATAAATTTATCCCGCAGGTAATGGCGGCAGGTGCTCTGGCAACGTTATCAGAGAGAGTGCTTGAACAGGCAGATTTTCCATATATTGTAGTGGAATCTTCCTTGCAGGCGGTAAAGGATATTGCAGAATTTTATCTGAAACAGCTTGAGATTCCGGTTGTGGGAATTACCGGAAGTGTAGGCAAGACCAGCACCAAGGAAGTGATTGCATCTGTACTCAGCCAGAAATACCGCACCTTAAAAACACAGGGAAACTTTAACAATGAACTGGGTCTTCCGCTGACTGTATTCCGCCTTCGTGATGAGGATGAGATGGCAGTGCTGGAAATGGGAATCAGCGATTTCGGCGAGATGACCAGACTGGCCAGGATCGCCAGACCGGATACCTGCGTGATCACAAACATCGGAACCTGCCATCTGGAGAATCTGGGAGACAGAGACGGTGTGCTGAAAGCAAAAACAGAGATTTTTAAATTCTTAAGACCGGACGGACATATTGTGCTGAACGGGGATGATGATAAACTTTCTACAGTGAAAGAACATGAGGGCATTGCTCCGGTATTCTTTGGCATGAGTCAGGGATGCCAGGTTTACGGAGATGAGATCGTAAGCAGAGGATTAAAGGGCATGACCTGCACCATTCATATGGGAGAAGATTCTTTTAAAGTGGATATTCCGATGCCTGGCCGTCATATGGTATATAATGCGCTGGCAGCGGCAGCAGTGGGACGGATTTATGGTCTGACAGACGAGCAGATCAAAGCAGGAATCGAGAGCCTGGAACCGATCAGCGGACGTTTCCGAATGATCGATACAGAGAAGTTCCTGATCGTAGATGACTGTTATAATGCCAATCCGATGTCCATGAAGGCATCTCTGGATGTTCTGCAGGATGGCTCAGGACGCAGAGTAGCGGTTCTGGGAGATATGGGAGAACTTGGCACAGATGAAGTGCAGCTTCATGAAAGCGTCGGAGAACACGCGGGCAAATGCGACATTGATGTTCTCATCTGTACCGGAAAACTCTGCAAAAGCATGGCAGAAAAAGCAATACAGACCAACCCGGATCTGAAAGTAATCTACGAACCGGACAGAGAAAGCCTTCTGGAACATCTGGAAGGATATGTGCAGCAGGGAGATACCATCCTTGTGAAAGCATCCCACTTTATGAAATTTGAAGAAGTGGTAGAGAAACTTCAGAAGATGTGAGGACCAGGTGGAATAATCAGATCTCATAGTCAGATGTAATAACTGATATCAACAGAATGGATAGAAAATACAGAATCGCAGACTTGCAGATTCTGTATTTTTTTTGGAGAATTTGATGAACGATTTTTATTCCCTGATGCTGCGTGTGGCAGTATAATAAATCTATCAGCTCAATCGAGGATATTGTAAGGAGGATGTTATGCTGGAGAAAATCATGAACCTGCATCTTCTGCTCTATGCCATGACCGTACTGGGATGGTTGGGAGTGCTGGGGATGCTGGCCACACATCTTACTTATCGAAGACTGATCAGAAAGAATACAGGGATGCAGACGAATCTCAAAGAAAAATGGCTGAACCTTTGGAAAACGAGAGACAGGCTGTTAAGCCGCATGAACCGGCTGGTGTGGTATCCGTCGCTGTTTTGCACGGTTCTTCTTGGACTGGCCTTTTTTCTGAGCGGCAGGGTCACAGAGTGGGACGGACTTCCTCTGGGATACCTTTATGTGGGAGCAATCGTTCCGACTGCGCTGCTTTTGCTCAGACAGGCATTGGATTTTACATATAAGGAAGAGCTTCTTATGAATACTCTTTCGGATTATGTGGAACATGTCCGGACATGGGTGGAAGAGGTTCCGGCAGCAGAGAAACCAAGTGAGGCAGAGAAGGAAGAAATCGTGGAACATATTGCCGGCAGCATCCGCCAGACTGCGGCAGCAGGAAGCCATTTCAGCAGAATGCTGAGCCCGGAGGAGGAAGAAATCATGCGGGAGATCATACGGGAATTTATGGAATAGAGGAGCGTATGGAAGAAAGAAGAAAAGAGAAAAACAACGTAGTAAATAAGAAAAATAAGCAAATACGGATAAAGTAAATAAAACGGATAAAGCAAATAAAACAAATGAAGCAAATGAAACAGATAAAGCAGAAATATTTTCCACATTAACGATGAACTACGGTTTTCCCTGCTGTATAAAAACAGTGGAGGAAACAGTGAATGGAAAAATATTTCTGCTTTTATTTTACATTATTTGGTATAAAGCTGCGCAGTAAATCAGGGATTACTCATTATCTTCTTCGATCACCTGGATTTCCAGATAGTCGAAGTCAATCTGTTCAATAAAATTATCCTGATAAAATCGTGCTTTTCCGTGTTTCTTAAAGTGCCTGATGGTGGATTCCAGCCAGATAGGATTTCCCAGATCCATCTCATAGCAGATGCTTTCCAGACCACGGAAAATTTTGTGCGTTCTTGTATCTTCAGAGTCATCACAGATGACGGTATCTTTCAGTAAGCGATTGTCTTTCCATATTTTCCCCCATAAACGAAACATAGTTGTCACCTCCGGTCCGTATTGATTGCGTTAATCACTATTGCGTAAATCAGTATAACGGATTTTCTTTCAGGTTGCAATGAAAAAGAGGGAAAGGAAATGGTATAATAGTGGGAGCAGGCTGCTATTCACTCTGTGCGCAGCAATGCGTCTGGCAATGTACTGAATGAAATGTGCCGGTTCAGAGGAAAAAAGGCAATCAGCATTCACATTCCTTCTGATGCGGACTTTACTCCGGAGAAGGTACAGGAATCACTGAAGAAGGCAGGAGAATTTTGGGAAAAAATTTATCCGGATTTTGCAGATGCGGAATATTTCTGTGAATCCTGGCTTCTGTCTCCAAGGCTTGGAGCACTTATGAAAGATAGCTCTAATATCCGAAAATTTCAGATCCTTTTTCAGATAGAAGAAGATATGCCGCAGGATAAGGAATATATGGAATGGGTATTTGGGAAAATGCCAGATACTCCATGGCAGGAGCTTCCGGAACAGACTTCTTTACAGCGAAAAGTGAAAGAAATGCTGAAAAACGGGGAAAATCTGGGGGCCGGAGCTGGAATTTTAAGAGAAGATTACAGGATGAATTCCGGAAACAGGCAGGAATGATACTTTATTAACGAAAACGTTTACGCTTAAAAATTGAAAATTATAAATATATGAATGTAAATGTCGAAAAATAATTTAAAATAACAAACATAAGCGAAAAGCAATTGAGTAAAAATACACAAATAAACAGATTAAATATAATCTATTTTATACGAAAAGCATAATTTAAGTAAAAACACGGTTGACAAATCAGGGAAAGTGCTGTTTAATAAAGGAAAGAAAACGATTAAGTAGAGCGAAACCAACAAAACTTAATCAGATCGGTGTTTCGAAAAGCCCGGACAGGGACGAAATCCATCGACACACACCCAACACCCAAATGTGTAGGAAATCATTTATTTAATTAAAGGAGGACACACAATGAAGAAAAAAGTTATGGCAATTGCTCTGGCAGCAGCAACAGTATCATCTATGATGGGTGCATCTATGGTAAGCGCAGCAACAGATGTTGCAAATAATGATCTGGCTTACAAAGGAGATCTGGAGATCATGCATTACTCCACATCCGAAGAATCCGAAGGAAACGGTGGTTCTGATGGATTCCGTACCGTACTGGCAGCATGGAACGATGCTCATCCGGATATCAACTTAAATGAGAACGTTCTTGCAAACGCAGAATACAAAACACAGATCGCTACTCTTGCAGCAGCAGATAACCTTCCGGACGTATTCCTTCTTCAGGGTATGAATACCAAAGCATGGGCTGAGCAGGGACTGATCATGGATCTGACAGATACCATTAAAGCTTCTCCATATTATGATCAGTATGATCAGGATTACTTTACACCATTTAAAGAAGGCGATAAGATTTATGGATACCCGGTACTGACAGGTGGTACCTGTACAGTAGTGATCTATGATAAAGCAATGTGGAAAGAAGCAGGATACGATGCATTCCCGTCAACATGGGAAGATGTAGAGAAAGCTTCTGAATACTTCAAAGATCAGGGAATCGACACTGTAGCATTTGGTAACGGCGGTAAATGGCAGGCAAACAGTGACTTCCTTTCTACACTGGGTGACAGATACACAGGTAAAGACTGGTTCCAGAGCCTGATCGACAAAGACGGTGCAGCATTTACAGATGAAGCATTTGTAAAAGCTCTGACAGAAACACAGCACCTGTTCACAGAAACAGATATCTTTAACGAAGATTACAACTCTGTAACAAACGAAGATGCACGTGAATACTACATCTCCGGTGATGCAGCAGCATTCATCGGTGGTAACTGGGATGAATCCTATATCGCAGCAACTCTGAAAGACAGCGATGAAGAGAAATTCAATAACATCGGATTTGCAGTTCTTCCACAGCCGGCAGATGCAACAGAAGATCCTGATTCTCAGAACATCGGTCTTGGATATGCAGTAGCAATCAATCCTAAGGTTGCAGATGATCCTGATAAATTAGCAGCAGCGATCGATCTTGCACAGGAGATCACAGGACCTGCATTCTCTACCTATGTAGCAGAGAACTATGCACTTGGCGGATTAACAAAGACAGACGATGTTGACCTGAGCAAATTTGACCAGATCACACAGGATTTCTACAACTACTCATATGTTGATACAACAAAATGTGAAATTTATGACTCCTACATCAACAGTGCTGTATGGGATGTTCTGAACACAGACCTTCAGACTATGATGAACGGTGAAATGACACCTGAAGAAGTAGCTGAAAACGCTCAGAAAGCATACGAAGAGAACTATTAATAATTGAAACCGAACTGAAACAGTTTCCTGGTTCGGTTACGGAAAGCAATGCAAAGTAACCGTTCTGCCCACTGTGGTGGGCGGGGCGGTTTTGTACTATTATATGAATAAAATTTGACGCATAACTGCAAAGGTGTAAAACAGTTATGGTGGGCTGGCTTTTCTGTAATAGTATAATCCGGGGATTTTTCAGGAAAGAGAGGTAACAGCATATGTTGACGACGATCAAGCCCAAAAAGAAAACACTTATTTTATATCTGCTCGTACCTGTTTTGATGTTTGTATTTACTGTATTTGTTCCGCTGGTGACAGCACTGGTTTACAGCTTCTTCGAATGGAAGGGCGGTCCGATGAAAACATTCAACGGACTTGCAAATTATAAACAGCTTATTCACGATACAACATTCTGGCAGTCATTTGGACACAATATTTATCTGGTAATCGCGTGTATCATCGGACAGATCGGTATCGCATTTATCCTTGTCCTTATGGTAAATGCCAAATCTACCAGATTAAAAGGCATCCATCGTACCTTCGGATTTTTCCCGAGTACGATCGCAGCAGTTTGTATCGGTCTGATCTGGAATATGATCTACCATAATAAATATGGTCTGATCAACTGGTTTTTAAAAGCAATCGGAAGACAGGATCTCTGTCAGGTATGGTTAAACAATTCCAAAATTGTTATGCTTTGTGTAACCATTCCTCTGATCTGGCAGTTCATTGGTTATTATATGGTAATTATTCTGTCTGCGATCGCCTCTATTGATACAGAGATTTTTGAGAGCGCACAGATCGACGGGGCAAATGGCATCCAGACTGCATGGTACATTACTCTGCCGCTGATCAAGAACACAATGCTTGTATGTATTACCCTCTGCGTAGCCGGTAATATGAAAGCTTTCGATAATATTTATGTTATGACCAAAGGTGGTCCTGGTACCGCATCCATGGTTATGGCAATGTACGGATATCAGGTATCCTTCAGCCAGAGCAACATGGGTTATGGCAGCTGTATTTCTGTAGCAATCTTTGTATTATCTCTTTTGGTAATCGGAGGTTCACAGGGACTTATCAAATATCTGACCAGGGAAAAGGAGGCATGAGATTATGAATACGAAGAACGTACCGAAAACTCACAAAGTGAGAAAAGAGATCGCAGCAGTAGTCATGAACGTGATCCTGATCATCTTTTCACTCTCCTGCATTTTCCCGATCGTGTGGATGGCATATTCCTCTCTGAAAGAGAAACGTGTATTTAACGCAGATATCATGGGTCTGCCGAAAAATCCAACCCTGATCAACTACATAAAGATCCTCAGCAACAAAGATTATCATCTGGGTGAGTCTATGATGAACAGTGTCAGAACGACAGGACTTTCCATTATCCTGATCATTCTGTTCAGTTTTATCGTAGGTTATATTCTTGCCCGTGTTCATTTTAAACTGAATCGTGTGTTATATGTGATGTTCCTGATGGGTATGCTGATCCCGATTCATTCCCTTCTGGTTCCGATCTATGTTGTATTCCAGAAATGCGGGATCAACAACAGATGGTTTACCCTTCTTCTTCCATATGTCTCTTTCGGACTTCCGATGGGAATTTTTCTGGTAGAAGGTTATGTCAAAACGATTCCGGTTTCTCTGGAAGAAGCAGCAGCGATCGATGGAAGTAATTTCACTCATACTTTATGGACGATCATTCTTCCGATCTGCCGTCCGATCCTTACTACGGTAGCGATCATTCAGGTATTTAGCTGCTGGAATGAATTTTCATTTGCATTGGTTCTGATCAAGGACGTAAGCCTGCAGACCGTTCCTCTTGCACTGACCCAGTTCAAAGGACAGTTTGCATCTGATTATCCGAAACAGATGGCAGCTATGCTGATCACTATGGCACCGGTTGTTATTCTGTATTTTGCATTCAGCAAAGAAATTATCAAAGGTATGGTATCCGGAGCTGTGAAAGGCTGATGCCGTTTTGCCGGGCTGCTGTTCATTGGCAGCGTTTGGCATACCTTTTACAATTTAGCCAAGAATCCCCTGGAAGGTGTGTGACTCCTTACTTTCCGGGGGATTTCTTTATGCTTTTTGGTTCGGGTGGGAATATCTGTCGGTTTAAAACGGGATTTGGATGCAAAAAAATACTTGGTGTTCTGTACTTGATTATTCCCTCAAAATACACTATAATTAAGTTTAAATTTCCGTAAATTAGCGTGTGAAAGTGTACGACCGGATATCTTTGCCATAAGAAGGCAGGGCGGCGGTACAATCTGAATGACATGCAAAAAACCAGAATGGAGGATACATTATGAAATTATACGATACCGGAGTATATTTACTGAATGGTCAGAAGATCGTTCCGGAGAATCAGGCAGATGTTCCTGTTTCCAAAGAAGAAGCAGCGAAGAACACGATCGCCTATTCAATTCTGGAAGCGCACAATACTTCTGGAAATATGGAGAAGCTTCAGATCAGATTCGATAAACTGACTTCTCATGATATCACCTTTGTCGGTATTATTCAGACAGCCCGTGCGTCAGGGCTTGAGAAGTTCCCGGTGCCATATGTTCTGACAAATTGTCACAACTCTCTTTGCGCAGTAGGCGGAACCATTAATGAAGATGACCATATGTTTGGACTTACCTGTGCCAAGAAATATGGCGGCGTATATGTACCGCCTCATCAGGCAGTTATCCATCAGTTTGCAAGAGAAATGCTTGCAGCAGGCGGCAAAATGCTCCTCGGTTCCGACAGTCATACCCGTTATGGTGCCCTTGGAACCATGGCAATGGGTGAAGGTGGACCGGAGCTTGTAAAACAGCTTCTTTCCCAGACTTATGATATCAATATGCCGGGAGTTGTTGCAATTTATCTGACAGGTTCTCCACGTCCGGGCGTAGGTCCTCAGGACGTTGCGCTTGCAATTATCGGAAAAGTATTTGCCAATGGCTATGTAAAGAATAAAGTAATGGAATTTGTCGGACCTGGTGTGGCAAATTTAAGCGCTGATTTCCGTATCGGCGTGGATGTTATGACAACAGAGACAACCTGTCTTTCCTCTATCTGGCAGACAGATGAGAAGATTCAGGAGTTCTATGAGATCCATGGCAGAAGTGAAGATTACAAGGAACTGAAACCAGGTGAAACAGCATACTATGACGGATGTGTGGAAATCGACCTGAGCGAGATCAAACCAATGATTGCCATGCCGTTCCATCCGAGCAACGCCTATACCATTGATGAACTGAAGGCGAATCTGGATGATATTCTGGCTGATGTTGAGAAAAAAGCACAGGTCAGCCTGGATGGAAAAGTTCCTTATACATTAAGAGACAAAGTCATTGACGGCAAACTGTATGTGGAGCAGGGAATTATCGCAGGATGTGCAGGCGGCGGATTTGAGAATATCTGTGCAGCGGCAGATATCCTGAAAGGTAAGAGCATTGGAGCAGATGCCTTTACATTAAGTGTTTATCCGGCAAGTACTCCGATTTATATGGAGTTGGCTAAGAATGGTGTTCTGGCTGATCTGCTGGCAACCGGTGCTGTTGTGAAGACTGCTTTCTGTGGTCCGTGCTTTGGTGCGGGAGATACTCCGGCTAATAATGCATTCAGTATCCGTCATACAACCAGAAACTTCCCGAACCGTGAAGGTTCCAAGATCCAGAATGGTCAGATTTCTTCTGTTGCACTTATGGATGCGCGTTCTATCGCAGCAACAGCAGCAAACAAAGGCTTCCTGACTTCGGCAGAAGATTACACTGGTGGTTATACAGGACAGAAGTATTTCTTTGACAAGACTATTTATGAGAACCGTGTCTTTGACAGCAAGGGTGTTGCAGATCCGAGTGTTGAGATTCAGTTTGGTCCGAACATTAAGGACTGGCCAAAGATGGCAGCACTGCCGGAGAATCTGATCGTGAAAGTTGTTTCTGAGATTCATGATCCGGTTACCACTACAGATGAGCTGATCCCGTCCGGTGAGACTTCTTCTTATCGTTCCAACCCGCTTGGACTGGCTGAGTTTACACTTTCCAGAAAGGATCCGGCTTATGTGGGACGTGCGAAAGAGGTTCAGAAAGCGCAGGAAGCAATTCAGGAAGGTAAATGTCCGGTGGATGCACTTCCGGAGATGAAACCGGTTATGGATGTGATTAAGAAATCTTATCCGGATGTAAGTAAGGAGAATCTTGGTGTGGGAAGTACGATCTTTGCTGTGAAACCTGGTGATGGTTCTGCGCGTGAGCAGGCTGCTTCCTGTCAGAAAGTGCTTGGCGGCTGGGCAAATATTGCCAATGAATATGCAACCAAGAGATATCGTTCTAACCTGATCAACTGGGGTATGCTTCCATTCCTGATCAAAGAGGGTGAGCTTCCGTTTGCAAATGGAGATTATCTGTTCTTCCCGGAAATCCGTAAGGCTGTGGCTGAGAAGGATGATGTGATTAAGGGGTATGTTGTAGGTGAGAGTGAGTTGAAGGAATTTGAGGTGGCTCTTGGGGAGCTTACGGATGATGAGCGTGAGATTATTCTTAAAGGGTGCCTGATTAATTATAATAGGAAATAGAAATAACTTTGAGTTTCAAAGGTACAGTTGTTTATGCGGCTGTACCTTTTTTGACGATGAGGGGCAAAGGGGAACTGGCAGACGGGAGTGAAAACAGTGTCTAGGAAATGTTTATTTTGAATAAATAGTCAGAAAAACATAAGATAAATATAAATATTGTGAAACTTACTCAAATTAAATAATAACAGAAAGAAAATAATGAAATAAAATGCAAAAATGTATTGACAAATATGGGGAGCGGTGGTATTATAATCACATCAAAAGAAAACAGGAAACAAAATAAAAAATCAAAGAAATTCATTCAATTCATAGTATATATAAATGTTACAATGAAAAGGATGAAAATATGAGAAAGGTTCAGGTGATTCCATTGGGAAAGAACTTATAACTTCATCAATATGAGAGAGTGACAGGAATTGCATTTCCTGCAAGAAAGACCGGATACATAACAGTAAAAGATTATTTTCCTGAAAATAAAAAGATACGCACAGTTAAGTAAGGAAAAAACGTATTCAGGGTATTATAGAAGCGATTACTCATATTGAATATCTGTCACGAACCTGGTACAAAGATTCTGATAAATATGTAAAGAAATATTTAATCAGAAGAGTATAACCCTTATCTCAATAGTTAGCCTGAAAGAAGAGTTTCAGGGAACAGAGAAATTGAAGGTAAGAACGATATTTTGAAATGTATATCAGAAATTGAAAAATATAGATGATATAGATTGAAGCTTTGCATCAGAAGAATATCAGGTATAGAAAATACAGGATATTGAGAAAGAAATAAGAAGATACTTTTTCATTCGTAGTATTACTTTCCATTGATTTCGGAACATTTGCCATTTATGTTCAATAAGAAACGTGAGAAAGTGCAGAGGAGAAATAAACAGTTGTGGATTTAAGAAGTTAAGTTTATAATTGCTTAACACGAGAGAAATGAAAAAGGAAATCTCATATTTCGAAAATACATATAAATTATAATCCGTGAAATTATAATTTAAAATCTATAAAACTTTCTAAGTAAGTTCAGTGATATAAGAATATGTTATATAAAATATGACGTAAAAAAGAATGATCACATGAATTATGAGCAGGAAATAAAAGAGAGAGTATTTAAAATAAAATAATTGAATAGTGAAACCGCAAATTCGTTTACTAAGTATAATATAGAAAGAATACGAAGAGGAAAATAAATTGAATAACGAAGAACATTAAAACGGTCATCATTTTTGAAATCAGGAAAAGTAAAAAGTGATGACCGTTTTTAATATGTAGTTTTTGTATGACGCTTTGATGTAAAAAGCATTCGTTGCGTAAATGGGAAATTTAAGATATACTCTCCATGAAAAGGAGGGCTTTTTTTATGTGGATCAAAGATATCAGAGATTATATTTTATATGAAGATAGAGAAATTTTGGTATGTCATAAGCCGGCGGGAATTGCTGTTCAGAATGCGCGGGTTGGCAGTATGGATATGGAGAGTCTGCTGAAGAATTATATTGCGCAGAAGAATCCGGGGAAGATGCCGTATCTGGGGATTATTCATCGTCTGGATCAGCCGGTGGAAGGTGTTCTTGTGTTTGCTTTGAATGGAAAGGCTGCGGCTGAACTGAACCGGCAGATGACTTCCGGAGAGATTGAGAAGATTTATCTGGCGGTGACAGCTGGACATATAACGCAGGAGAAAGCGGTTCTGGAGGACTGGTTGAAGAAGGATAACAGGACGAACAGTTCGGCTGTGGTTCCGGCGGGGACAGCAGGGGCGAAGAAGGCTGTGTTGTCTTATGAAGTGATTGAACAAAAAGAAACAGGGAATAAGACAGGTGGAGAAGCTGTAAGAGAAGGACAGGAAGCGGAACCGACAGAGATTAGGAGTCTGCTGCGGATTCATCTGGATACCGGGCGGCATCATCAGATCAGGGTGCAGATGGCACATGCGGGAATGGCACTTGTGGGAGATAAGAAGTATAATTATAATAAGGAAGAAAATGGGCAGGAGCCGCTGGCGCTTTGTTCGGCAAAGCTGGGATTCAGGCATCCTGTGACAAAGAAGAAAATGGAGTTTCAGGTGGTTCCGACCGGAAGTGCGTTTCGGATTTTCCACACGGGTTTATGAAGGAACGGTGAAAAAAGTGTAAAATCTCTGGACGAATTTCTTAAAATGTGTATAATGTAAAAAAGATATGTTGCTGAGAGCAAAGGTAACAGTGACATAGGGATATGCGTAGCGAAAAAAAAAGACAGACGATAGCCTGAAAGATATGATAATACAATACACATGGATGATGAAATGGTGAAAGGAAGAGGAGATCAGAATGAAGAGAGCGGCGGTAGCAGCGATAGGTTTGATGACAGGGCTGACGATGCTGACAGGGTGCAGTAAAGCAGAAGTGGAAGAAACAATTCAGCCATTAGTGGCAGACGCTATCGAAGAAACTGATTCAGAAGCAGAAGCGGTGGAAGAACAGGATGAGAGTCCGCTTATTCCGGAGATTGATACCAGTGTGAAGATTGAGGCCGGTTCCAGGATCGCAGTAGTGAGTAAATCTACGCAAGGTGAATACTGGAAACTTGTGAAGAAAGGCATGGAGGAAGCGGTAAAGGCGATCAATGAGGCGTATGGCTTTAAGAAGGATGAGCAGATTACCATGACTTTTGAGGGACCGGATGATGAACAGGATGTGGAGAGTCAGATCAATATCATAGATGCGGTCATTGCTGAGAATCCGGATGTTCTGTGTATTTCGGCAAGTGATGTGGATTCCTGTCAGGCGCAGCTGGAAGCTGCGAAGGAGAATGGAATCCCGGTGATTTCATTTGATTCCAATGTATCAGAGAATAAGCTGGTCAGGGCGTACCGTGGTACAGATAATGTACAGGTAGGTAAGATGGCGGCATACCGTCTTGGGACTACCATTGGAAAGATGGGAAGAGTTGCCGTATTTTCCGCACAGGAGAAGACACAGAGTGTTCAGGACAGAGTAGAGGGATTTGTGACTAATATTGAGAAATATGGGGATATTGAAGTTGTGGAGATCGTTTACTCTGATCAGGTAGATGATATGGAGGCTGCCATGAAAGAAGTTCTGGATAAATATCCGGGACTGGATGGCGTGTTCTGTACAAATGCGGATATTACAGAGATGTATCTGGACATGGATAAGAGCGAGGAGAGCGATCTGCCTGCTCTGGTAGGGGTGGATGCGACATCAAAGCAGCAGGAAGCAATCAGAAACGGTGATGAGATCGGATGTGTTTCCCAGCAGCCTTATGCAATGGGGTATCAGACCATATGGGCTGCAATCCAGACAACTGCCCCGAAGAAATCTGTAACTATTGAGAAAGAGGTACTGATCAGTCCTGCATGGATCGGACCGAAGGCTCTGGATGATCCGGAGTACAGCGCTTATCTGTATACGGAATAAGAATTGTCAGATAACAGGTCAGGGGTAAAATATTTGCTGCCTCTGAGATTATATAATTAATAATACGAAAAACACGAAAGCAAAAGAACAGGAACATCATATGTGTTTCTGGAGAAGTTTGCTTTCGTGTTTTTTATTTTGAGAAAATATATCAATATAAAAGAAGCCATACTATGGATAAAAAATGCCTGTATGAAAAATATGATTGAAAATAATATATCAGTCGTGATAAAAATGTGACAAAAAGATTGTGAGGGCATCAAAATATTTGACCAATTTGTACAATTGCATTGAATTTAATGAATGAATATGGTAAAATTTCACTATAATTGGATTGGAAAACGAATCTAAATTTAGTAAAAGGAGAAAAACATGAAACAGTGGTCAGAGATCATCAGAAATGTCACCATGTTGTCGCAGCTTGGACTGTCTCTTATAACCCCTACGTTATTGTGTCTGGCAGTCTGCTGGCTCATTGTTTCGAGAACAGGAGTCGGGGGCTGGATTTTCATCCCCGGTTTTTTCTTTGGTCTGGGAGGCTCCGGAACAGTGGCCTATAAATTTTATCTTTCTATTAACAGACAGCAGAGGAAAGAGAAAAAAGGAAGAAAAGATAAGGTGTCGTTTAACAGACATTCATAAAAAGATTTGACATTCATGAAATCTTTCATAACTGTTTACCGGATTCACAGATGATTTTGGACAGTTACGATATTTTTCTACAGCAAGTATATGATATGGAGGAGACTTGATTTATATGGACAGTGTAATGGATAAAGTTCAGCCTGCGGTTAAGAAAGAAACCCGGAGAGTTGCGATGATCACGGGAATCGGGCTGATCCTGATGTGGATTGTTTTCGGAGTGCTGCATGTGGCAATGCCTCAGAAAGTTCCGTTTGATTATACGGTATTTCTGGGAGGCACAGCCGGAGGCATTGTGGCAGTCCTGAATTTCTTTTTTATGGGGCTTGCAGTGCAGAAAGCAGCGGCAGCGACAGATGAAGATTCAGCCAGAATGAGAATTAAGGCAAGCTATTCTCAGAGAATGATGATTCAGATGCTCTGGGTGATCATCGCAATTGTTGCTCCGTGTTTTCACTTTGTTGCAGGAATTGTTCCTCTTTTATTTCCCGGAACAGGAATTAAAATAGCAGGAATTTTTCATAATAAGAAGTAAGGTAAGGGCGTTCTGACAAAACGGACATCCATACAGAAACTTACAGGAAGAAAAACTGGAAACTGTGAAACAATCGCTGATGTATTGGGGTGTTTGTGGAGCGTACCAGGAGAGACAGGAGGTGAATAAAGAGTATGGAGTTGGATATTACCGGGGCAAGGATATTCTTTACATTGCCGATCGATGTGCCTGTTCTTGGGCAGTTGAGGATCAGTGAAACTATGGTGGTAAGCTGGCTGGTTATGATCCTGATCACAGGATTATGTATCTGGCTTACCCATGACCTGAAGGAAGAAAATATTTCCAAACGCCAGGCAGTGGCAGAGCTCATCGTGGAGAAAGCCAACAGCTTTGTAATCGGAAATATGGGTGAGAAATTCAGATACCTGATCCCATTTGTCGCAGCACTTTTTGCGACAAGTGTGGTTTCCAACCTGATCAGTCTTGTGGGACTTCGAAGCCCTACAGCGGACCTCTCAACTGAGGCTGCATGGGCAGTTGTGGTTTTCATTATGATCACAGCGCAGAAAATCAAGACCAGCGGATTCGGCGGCTATCTGAAAGGATTTACAACCCCGATCGCAGTTATGACACCGTTTAATATTCTTTCTGAACTGGCTACACCCGTCAGTATGGCGTGTCGTCACTTTGGAAATATCCTTTCCGGTGTGGTAATCAATGGTCTGATTTATGGAGCACTGGCAGTTGCAAGTTCCGCACTTCTGGGACTGATCCCGGGTCTGGTAGGAGATGTACTGTCACAGATACCGATTCTTGATGTCGGTGTACCTGCAATCCTTTCCGTCTATTTTGACTGGTTCTCAGGAATTATGCAGGCGTTCATTTTCTGCATGCTGACAGTAATGTATATTGCAAACGCAGCAGAAGAGTAGCAGAAACTTTGGCGGAACATACAAAAGGGATTTCCGCTGATCATGGGTTATGGCCGTATCACTGCCGGGGCGAAAAGGCAGCGGTGGTAACCGAAGGACTGCTGAAAAATTACAGCAGAAGAAATAAAATACCGCAGCAAAGGGGAAAAAGCTGCAGATTATTACTTAACAGGAGGGTTTTACTATGGATTTTCAATTACTGGCAAAAGGTATCGCATTAGCAGGTTGTGCAATTGGAGCTGGATGTTCACTGATCGCAGGTATCGGCCCTGGTATTGGTGAAGGTAACGCAGTAGCAAAGGCACTGGAAGCCATCGGACGTCAGCCGGAATGCAAAGGTGATGTTACATCTACCATGCTTCTTGGATGCGCCATCGCAGAGACAACCGGTATTTACGGTTTCGTAACAGGTCTGCTTCTTATTTTCGTTGCACCTGGTATGTTCATGAACTTCCTGAGCTAATGAAAACAGCAAAGATGCCGGACAGGATTTCCGGCATCTGAGATGGAACTTGTGGATGTTTCCGGCAGCAGCCGGGAGAGAATCCGCATAAGTATAGACAGGAGGTTACAAACATGCAGGTACAGGAATTAGTAGGAATTGTGCCGTGGAAT
>ERZ824473.2164-NODE-2164-length-24289-cov-4.838945_pt1 | contig 24289 bp, 9 predicted proteins | sample MGYA00519874_ERZ824473 | MGnify/ENA primary metagenome ERZ824473 (study PRJEB31778, sample SAMEA3449151) | human gut metagenome | biome: human gut; feature: human-associated habitat; material: faeces | place: United Kingdom | collected 2010/2012 ... | reverse complement strand
GGCTGAGGTAAAGCGGGCCTGCACCGCGAAGGAATATCCCTGCTTTCCGCGTCCGCTTCTTCACAAAGAAGCTTTCTAATCTACAAGCGTATCACCCCAACAACCACAAATTTGTGCAAATCAAATAAAAACTCCTTGCAAAGTTTCTGAATGAATGAGATAATTAATACAAACTATGTAAATGGATTGTTACTTTTAAGGCAAAACCATACAATATCCTATCTAAAAGGAAGGGGAAAGAGGAAGAATGAAATTAAAGACAGTAAAGCGTATGAATGCGTGCGTTTTATCTGCTGCCATGGTTTTGAGTGGTGTTACAATCATTCCACCGGCCACAGTAAGTGCTGCGGCAAATAATGAGATCAATTATGCATTAAGTGGAACGGCAACCGTCAGTGATCAGGAGACGAATTACTGGGGAGCAGATAAGGCGATCGACGGAATCGTCAACAGAGATGCTGCAAAGGCAGATCAGTCGAGATGGGCAACGAATCAGAGTACAAGTCAGGCGGCAAGGACGCTGACGGTGAATCTCGGTACACAGAAGACATTTGATCATTTTGTGATCGAATGGGAAAGAACGAATATTACGAACTTCAAGATTTCTGTATGTGATACAGAAGATGGAGAATACCGGGATGTTTACGTAAAAAATGACGGAGAAAATATTACATCAGTTACGAGTGATATCCAGTTGGATGAGGCTGTGACGGCTCAGTACGTAAAGCTGACAGTCAATGGTTATACAGTAAATCCGGGAAGCTGGCAGTCAGTATCCCTGTATGAGTTTGAGATCCTTGGAGAAGCAGAGAATTTGAGTACCGCTGCAACTGCAACAGCAGACGGAAGTGAGACAACCGGAACAGATGCCTCCAAGGCAGTTGACGGCGATGATACGACCCGCTGGGCAAGTCCGGCGGCAACAGGATCACACTGGCTGAAGCTGGATTATGGCAGCGAGAAGACGATCAGAACAGCAAAGATCCATTGGGAGAGAAAGAATGCGACTGCCTACCGGATCGAGAAGTCTTCCGACGGAGAGAACTGGGAGACGGTAAAAGCATTTACGGCAAGTCCTTCAGATTATAGAGAGACGATCGTATTTGATGAAGCAGTAACGACAAGATATCTGAGATTATATATTGAATCCTTTGATCAGGCGGGAGCACCGGAGGGAAGTGCTTCTGTAAGCTGGCCGACCGTTTCAGTCTATGAGTTTGAAACTTATGAGGCAGAGCTTGCTACGACAGAGCCGGAGAGAACTCCGAAAGAAGTTGCAGACGGCCTGGAAGTTCCTTCCAGTATTGATGGAGCATCAGGAAAGCTGGCAATGCCGGAAGTTCCTGAAGGATATGAGATCAGTTTTGTCGGTGCAGATTATGAGCAGATCGTAGACAGGGATCTGACAGTTTATCAGCCGCTTGTTACAAAGACTGTGAAGATGAACTTCAATGTAAAGAAAGCCGGTGACGACAGTACGGCAGTAGATTCCAAAGAATATACTATGACTGTAACCGGAAAGTATACGGCAGAAGACGGAGATAATGCAAAGCCGAACGTAATCCCGGAACTGGCAGAATGGAAAGGTGCAAAGGGTGGTTCCTTTGAGATCAGTGATTCCAGCCGTATCGTTGTAGCAACAAAGGATAAGGCAGAATTATCTGCAATGGCTGAAGAATTTAAGAACGATTATAAAGAGATCACGGGAAAATCCATCGAGATTGTTTATGCGGATCAGGCATCAGCAGGAGACTTCTTCTTTACACTTGAGGCAGCCGGAAATGGGCTGAAAGAAGAAGGATATTCCATGAATGTAACGGATAAAGTGGAAGTGAAGGCAGAGCAGAAAGCAGGAGCTTACTGGTCTACAAGAACAATCCTTCAGATCCTGAAGCAGAATGGTACGACAATCCCGAAGGGCGAATGCAGGGATTATCCAAAGTATGAAGTCAGAGGCTTTATGCTGGATGTAGGAAGAAGACCGTTTGAAAGCGAGACACTTCAGGAAGTTGCAAAGACAATGCTGTGGTATAAGATGAATGACCTGCAGCTTCATCTGAACGATAACTATATTTTCCTTGAAAATTATTCAACCTCAGAGGGTGCAATGTCAGCTTATGAGGGATTCCGTATGGAGTCTGATGTCAAAGAGGGTGGATTGAATCAGGCAGACCTGACCAGTGACGATATGTATTATACCAAGGCTGAGATGAAGTCCATGATCCAGAATTACCGGAAGTTAGGACTGGATATTATCCCGGAATTTGATACTCCTGCACATTCTCTGTCATTTACAAAGGTAAGACCGGATCTCAGATTCGGAACGACAGGACGCCAGAATGATCATTTCAACCTCAGCACGAAGTACGATGAGTCACTGGCATTTATTGAGAGCATCTGGGATGAGTATATTAAGGGTGATGATCCGGTATTTGACCAGGATACTACAGTGAATATCGGAACAGATGAGTATGATGGACAGTATACAGAGCAGTTCCGTAAGTTTACAGATGACCTTCTGGCTTATATCCAGGATAATGGAAATACTGTTCGTCTGTGGGGAAGTCTTACAGCAAGAAACGGAAGCACATCTGTAAGAAGTGAAGGTGTTCAGATGAACATCTGGAACGATGGATGGGCAAATCCGAAATCCATGTATCAGCAGGGTTATGATCTGATCGATATGAATGACGGAAGTGTATATATCGTACCGGCAGCAGGATATTACGCTGATTATCTGAGCCGCAAGTCCATGTATAATTATGATCCGGCTACACGTATGGGTGTTCCGTCAGGTTCTGAACAGACACTGGGAGGAGCTTATGCGATCTGGAACGATATGGTTGATCAGAGAGCGAACGGACTGACTGAGATGGAGATCTATGATCGCTTCGATGATGCTGCACCGTATTATGCGGCTGCATTGTGGGGCAAATCAGGAGAAGTTTCTTTTACAACAGCACAGCAGACGAGCGAGAATGTGGGTGAAGCTCCAGGAGTCAATGCATATGATAAAGTAGACAGTGAGACAGATGAGATTCTTTCCTATGATTTTGAGGATGGACTTTCAGATAAGAGTGCAAATGAATATGATGCAGAGAACGGAAAGAATGCGGAAGTGAAGGATGGAGAACTTGTTCTGAAGGGCGGAGAAAGCTATATCTCTACTCCATTGGATAAAGTTGGACCTGAGAAAGAACTGAGCTTTGATATCACACTGACTCAGCCGGCAGAACCGGGACAGATTCTCTTTGAAGCTGAGAAGGACGAAGATCATGAAGCCTACAGTACTCATAATATCCGCATTATGGAAGATGGAACACTTGGATTTACAAGAGAAGGATATGACTATTCCTTTGGATATAAACTTCCTGTTAATCAGAAGATGACATTAAAGATCCGTACAAAGAACGGAAGTACTGTCCTGATTGCAGATGGAAAAGAGTATAAAGCAACCGGAAGTTTTACATATGAAGGCGATGTGAAGAAGACCGGTATTACAAGCTCTACACTTTCTCTGCCACTGACAAGGATTGGTTCTGATACAAATGCGGTACATGCCATCATTGATAATGTAAATCTTTCTTCTACGATGTCAGATGGGGAATCTTCACCGATTGATCCATCCGGATTTACAGTGACATCAGATAATCAGAACAGTGACGGACCAATCAGTGCAGCATTTGACAATGATCGGTCAACGATCTGGCATACGCAGTACTCTCCGAGTAAGAAAGCACTGCCGGCAACGATCACGATTGATATGGGACAGTCCTATGATGTGAACGGATTCTATTATCTGCCGAGACCGACGGGAAATAACGGATATATCCTGAAATATTCTCTGTATTATGAGGATGCGGATGAAAACTGGACAGCTCTTGTAGAGAATGGAACGTGGGAAAGCACAGGTACAGAAAAAACGGTAAACTTTACACCGGTTCAGACATCCAAGATCAAGCTGGTTGTATCAGAAGGACAGAATGGTTTCGGTAGTGCAGCAGAATTCAGAGTGCTTACAGGAACGCAGGATCTTACAAAGACACAACTCCGTATGAGTACTTATGTAGAAGGAGAAGGTACAGCGACTGTTTCTAAAGAAAAGATCGAACAGGGAGAAGAAGTTACCTTTACTGCAACAGCAAAGAAAGGTGCTACATTTACCGGATGGTATGATGTCCTTGGAACAAAGGTAAGTGATGAAGCCGTTTATACAGTAACTCCGGAAGAGAACCTGACCCTGATCGCAAAATTTGAAAAAGGAAGCGAGCCGGATCAGCCGGACAAACCTTCAGCACCGGAGAATGTAGTGACAGGTGAAATTACGAAAAATTCCGTTGAAGTGAAATGGGATGGACCGGCAAGCACAGCAGGACTGGCAGGTTACAAGATCTATGTAAATGGAAAAGAATACGTGACGTATATCCCGGCAGATGCTACAGGATATACGATAGAAGGTCTTGAAGCCGGTAAGACTTATCAGATCGAAGTTGTTGCCGTAGGCGATGATGAGAATGCAACAGAGTATGCAGCCGCAGAACTGAGTGTAACAACAAAGAGTGAAAATAATGGTAACGGCGGCGATAACGGAAATACCGGAGACAACGGTAATAATGGCAATAACGGAAATGCCGGAGACAACGGTAATAATGGCAATAACGGAAATGCCGGTGTAAATAATCCGACTAAGGATCAGAATCATAATGCCGGAACAACAAATAAGAAGCAAAATGCAGCAGCCAAGACAGGCGACAGCACAAATATGGCAGTATTTGTATTCATGCTTGGTGGTTCGCTGGCAGCCGGAACGGTTGTCTTCAGAAGGAAAAGAAGATAAGCGGTTTTCCATATGAAAGTTTAAGAGAGAAGAGTCTGTTGGATGAAAATCCAGCGGACTTTTCTTTTTTAATAAAATTCTAAGATTTTGACACTCTGGTTTTAAAAAATGACCGATATCATGTATACTAAAAGGGAGGTGATTGAAATGTATAATATATTAGTTTGTGATGATGATAAAGAAATTGTAGAGGCAATAGATATTTATCTGTCCCAGGAGGGATATCATATCCTGAAGGCATATGATGGAGTTGAGGCATTGAATATTCTGGAGAAAGAGAAAGTAAATCTTCTGATCCTTGATGTGATGATGCCAAAGCTGGATGGAATCAGGGCAACTCTGAAGATCAGGGAGACGAACAGTGTACCGATCATTATTCTTTCTGCAAAGTCAGAAGATTCAGATAAGATACTCGGACTGAATATCGGGGCGGATGATTATGTCACAAAGCCGTTCAATCCGTTAGAACTGGTAGCAAGGGTCAAGTCTCAACTGCGTCGCTATAATGAGCTTGGTGGAACATCCCAGGAACAAAAGGAAAAAGTGTATGAAGTTGGCGGACTCAGGATCAATGATGATCTGAAAGAAGTGACGGTGGACGGAGAGTTAGTGAAGCTTACGCCGATTGAATATAATATTCTCTTGTTATTACTGAAAAATCAGGGACGGGTTTTTTCTATTAATCAGATTTATGAGTCGATTTGGAATGAAGAGGCGATTGGTGCGGATAATACAGTTGCGGTCCATATCCGCCATATTCGTGAAAAAATCGAGATCAATCCGAAAGATCCAAGATATCTGAAAGTAGTATGGGGCGTAGGCTATAAAATTGATAAAGGCTGAAAGGACGAAATATGAATAAGTGGTACAGAAAGACAGGTGTAAAGGCGATCGTTCTTATTGTGGCGATTCTCAGCGGTGCAATGCTGATAACGAATCTGTTGTCTCTTATGAATCTTGCAGGAAGCACAGATCTGCCGTCCTTATGGACGATGAGCCAACAGCCATTTGAGGAATCGCAGGAATTTAATTACATGGTTGAAAATTACATGGATGATGTCCTTACGCAGATCCGGCTGGAAAATCTTTTTGAGACAGATGGGATGATGAACCGGAACAAAGAGATCGACGTAATGGAGTACAGCAAGAATGATACTGCCAACGGAGAAAATGTTTCGGGTATTGCGTATTCACTGGAGGAACTGATCAACTGGGGAGAAGATTTTGACAGTGCAGAGAGCGATAATTATGCGAAGAACAGTGTGATCGTATGTCAGAAGCCTGAAGGGACATATGAGTATTACTATACGAGTGATTTCATGACACGGGTAGAGTCGGGAGTATTTGATATTATCATGCAGGATGGGAGTGATGTTGACGGATTTCTGCAGGAACTTCAGAACGGTAAGTATACATCTTCAGGCTTTTATAATTTTGATATTGTGGACATGGAAGGAAATATCCTGTACACAGACTGCTGGAATTTTGGAAGTGCATTAATCGAAAAATATGCACCGCAGGGAGCAGAAAACCTTTTGCAGGTAGTGAATAACAGTCCGCGTCTGAATGGCAAACTGTCCGTCATTTATGATGATCTTGCGTATACTTTGGGGAATATTTACTCAGATTATCAGAATTATCAGATGGGATTTGAACATTTAGAGGAAGGCAATACAAACTTTACTTACATTTATGCGAATAATGACACGAAAAAGGTAGTGACGAATAAGACTTCTTACGAGAACTATGCAGAGCTGGAGAAAAATGTCCAGAATCTGATCTCGGAGAAAGATGTTAAATATATGGTCATTTATCCAAAGCTAAAAGATTTTAACAGTAATATGAATGTATCGAAATCGGATAAATGGGAAAAACTCCGCAGTTACAGCAGTGAAAAGAAATGGAACAGCGTATTTGCGGTTGCGGTGGATACAACTTATACGATCCAGGATCAGTTTTATCAGAATAAGGTAGCTTATGATAATAATATCCCGTATTTTAAAGGAACAACATGGCTGTTGGTTCTGAGCATTATCCTGTTCCTTGGGGCAACAATCTGGCTGACACTGGAGGCAGGAAGAACTGCGGAAGATGAAGAACTGCACCTGAACGGTTTTGATCATTGGAAGACAGAGATTGCAGCGGTGCTGATCGTACTGATATGGATCGTTGGTTCTTATATCGGGATTCATTTTTGGAATGGAAATATCTATACGATGATCAATGATATTCCGACTTATCTGAAGGATGGAGGTACTTATTTTGAGTATTATTATGCTCGTGGAATGGATGTTTCTTCAGCATATATGTCAGCAAGTTTATATCTTCCGTCATTGAGTATTGCAGAGCTGGCAGAAATTTATTTTTATGGAGTATTTACACTGGGCTGCTTCTTTATGGGATACGTGAGTCTGATCAAGCGGATCAAGGGACGAAACCTGTGGAAGAACAGTCTGTTGAGAGTGATTGTGCGGTTCATCTATAAAATATATGATAACCGGAAGAAGACGACAAAGACAGTGCTTCTGTTATGTGGATTTTTCCTTGTACAGGGAATTGCAGTGCTGTTCAGGAATGGGGTTACAATGCTTCTGGTGTTACTGGCAGACGTGGGTGTATTTTATGTTGTCCTGAACGGTTTATTACTCAAGGAGAAACTGAAAAAAGGTATTGAAGAAATTGCATTGGGAAATATGGAATATCAGATCCCGCTGCAAGGCTTAAGAGGTGAGAACTTAAAGCTGGCAGAGATGATCAATGGAATTGCCAACGGATTCCATATGGCCGTAGAAGAGGCAATGAAAAATGAGCGTCTTAAGACGGATCTGATCACGAATGTATCACATGATATCAAGACACCGTTGACTTCGATCATTAATTATGTAGCGATCCTGAAGCAGTCGGATATTGCAGATCCAAAGATCCAGGGCTATCTGGATATACTGGAGGCGAAAGCACAGAGGCTGAAGACACTGACGGAAGACGTTGTTGAGGCATCCAAGGTAAGCAGTGGGAATATTTCTCTGGAGTATATGGATGTAGATCTTGTGGAGATGATCCAGCAGACGGAAGGTGAGATGGCTGAGAAGTTTGAGGCAAGGAATCTGAAAATGATCGTCAATCTGCCGGCAGAACCTGCGGTTGTTCATGTAGACGGGCGAAGAATGTGGAGAGTTCTGGAGAATATTTTCGGAAATGCAGCCAAGTATGCCATGCCGGGAACAAGGGTATACGCGGATCTGAAGCTGGAAGAAGATACGGTGGATCTGTCTTTGAAAAATGTTTCTGAACATCAGTTGAACATTTCGGCAGATGAACTGACCGAACGGTTTATCCGTGGAGATCTTTCAAGAAGTTCTGAAGGAAGCGGACTTGGACTGTCGATCGCACAGAGCCTGACAACGATGCAGGGCGGAACTTTCAACCTGTATCTGGATGGAGATTTGTTCCGGGTAAATATCCGGTTCCCGAGAGTGAAAAAGCAGTAGAAAGAAGAGAAAGCAAAAAGATTGAATTGACATTTTTGAGGCGGTGTGCTACGCTTTCTAAGGATTGCGAAAAGCAGAATAGCGTAGAAAAGCAAGGATGGAGAGAGTAGCCTGATTACCGTTTTACAGAGAGATCCCCGGGAGAACTTAAGAAAGTTCTGTTGGCTGAGAGGGGATGAACAGGAGGCAGGGGAAGATGGCTCCTGAGCAGTGCAGATGAGCTTTCAGGTAAGTCTGCAAAGGGTTCGCCCTTTACAGCGTAGGAGTGGCAGCAGAGGGATGCAGGTCACTCACGGAGGTTTTCACTGTGAAGTGGGAACGAAGAGAAGTGGTAACGCGGTGAAACAGAACCGTCTTCTTGAGGATGAAAGTCTTCAGGAAGACGGTATTTTTTTTAAAAGGAGGCAGACAATTATGTCAGAAAAACCAAAATATTATATTACAACAGCGATCGCCTATACATCCGGCAAGCCGCATATTGGTAATACTTATGAGATCGTACTGGCAGATGCGATCGCACGTTATAAGAGAAGTCAGGGATATGACGTATTTTTCCAGACGGGAACAGATGAGCATGGGCAGAAGATCGAGCTGAAGGCAGAAGAAGCAGGAATTACACCAAAGGAATTTGTTGATAAGGTATCAGGAGAGATCAAGAGAATCTGGGATCTGATGGATACTTCTTATGACAAGTTTATCCGTACAACAGATGAGGATCATGAAAAGCAGGTAAAGAAGATCTTTAAGAAACTTTATGATAAAGGAGATATTTATAAAGGACACTATGAGGGAATGTATTGTACTCCATGTGAGTCATTCTTTACAGAGTCCCAGCTCGTAGACGGAAAATGTCCGGATTGTGGACGTCCGGTGCAGCCGGCAAAGGAAGAGGCGTATTTCTTTAAAATGAGCAAATATGCGGATCGTCTGATCGAGCATATCAATACGCATCCGGAGTTTATCCAGCCGGTATCCCGTAAGAATGAGATGATGAATAACTTCCTTCTCCCGGGACTGCAGGATCTGTGTGTATCAAGAACATCATTTAAGTGGGGAATCCCGGTTGATTTTGATCCAAAGCATGTTGTGTATGTATGGCTGGATGCTCTGACAAACTATATTACAGGAATCGGATATGATGCAGAGGGAAATAGTACTGAGCAGTTTAACAAACTCTGGCCTGCAGACCTTCACCTGATCGGAAAAGATATCATCCGTTTCCATACGATCTACTGGCCGATCTTCCTGATGGCACTGGATCTTCCACTTCCAAAGCAGGTATTTGGACATCCGTGGCTGCTTCAGGGAGACGGAAAGATGAGCAAGTCTAAAGGAAATGTGCTTTATGCGGATGAGCTGGTTGATTTCTTTGGAGTGGATGCGGTTCGTTACTTTGTACTCCATGAGATGCCGTTTGAGAACGATGGAGTGATTTCCTGGGAGCTGATGGTAGAGCGTCTGAACTCAGATCTTGCCAATACGCTTGGAAACCTTGTAAACCGTACGATTTCCATGACAAATAAGTATTTTGGCGGAACAGTGACAGATACAGGCGTGGCAGAAGAAGTGGATGCTGACCTGAAGGCAGTCGTAGAGAATACTGCAAAGGCAGTAGATGAAAAGATGAAAGATCTGCGTGTGGCAGATGCGATCACAGAAATCTTCAATCTGTTTAAACGCTGCAACAAATATATTGATGAGACTACACCATGGGTACTTGGAAAAGATGAGTCAAAGAAAGATCGTCTGTCTACTGTATTATGGAATCTGATCCAGGGTATTTCAGAGGGTGCAAGACTTCTTGAGCCATATATGCCATCTACAAGCAAAAAGATCCTTGAGCAGCTTGGAAATGGTCATGTGACAGAAAAACCGGAAATTCTGTTCCAGAGAATGGATCTGGAAGAAGTTCTGAAAAAAGTAGAGGAACTTCATCCGAAAAAAGAAGAAAAGAAAGAAGAAGCAGTCATTGATCTTGAGCCAAAAGAAGAGATCACATTCGAGCAGTTTGGTGCAATGCAGTTCCAGGTAGGAGAGATCATCGCCTGCGAAGCAGTCAAAAAGTCGAAAAAACTTTTATGCTCCCAGGTAAAGATCGGAAGTCAGGTAAAGCAGATCGTATCAGGAATTAAGGCATATTATACGCCGGAAGAGATGGTAGGAAAGAAGGTTATGGTTCTCGTCAACCTGAAACCTGCGAAGCTTGCCGGAGTTCTTTCAGAGGGAATGTTGCTCTGTGCTGAAGATGCAGATGGAAATTTTGCACTGATGACACCGGAGAAAGAGATGCCTGCAGGTGCGGAAATTTGTTAATTTCAGGAATTAAATATGAAGAGTAAAAAAATTATTGCTGTGGTCGGCGGAAGTTTTCTGCTGGCTGCAGCCTTTCTATTAATATTGTGTATTAAATTTGTGAATATGAAAGAATCTTCCCCAACCGGAAAATACGCTGGGAAGACGGAAAAAGTGGAGCAGACTACAACCGATAAAAAGGAACAGAAGAAGCCTGACTGGGTAGAAGAAAAAATTTCCGGGATGACATTGGAAGAAAAAGTGGCTCAGTTATTTATCATTACGCCGGAAGCATTGACCGGAATGGGAAAGGTAACGGCAGCGGGAGACACGACAAAAAGATGCCTGGAACAGTATCCGGTTGGTGGCATGATTTATTTTGCAGGGAATATCGAGGACAGACAACAATTATCAGATATGCTTCACACTACGCAGTCGTACAGTACAGAGCAGAGTGGAATCCCGATTTTTCTGAGTGTAGATGAAGAAGGTGGAACTGTAGCAAGAGTTGCAGGCAGCGGAATCTCGAATGTTTCTGTTGTTGAAGATATGTGCGAAGTTACAGATGAGGAAAGAGCTTACGAAATAGGACAGACGATTGGCAATTATCTGGCAGAATTAGGTTTCAATCTGGATTATGCACCGGTAGGGGATGTTCTTACTAACCCGGAAAATACAGTTGTTAAAAAAAGATCATTCGGAAATGACAGTGCAAAAGTTGCTGCGTTGTCGCAAAAAGTACTGGATGGGCTGCATGAGGAAAATGTGTATGGAGTAATCAAGCATTTCCCGGGGCATGGGGCAACAGCCGGAGATACACATGAGGGATATGCTTATACAGACAAGTCGTTGGAAGAACTGGAGCAGCAGGAACTGGTTCCTTTTCAGAATGCCATTGAAAATCATATTGCCATTATTATGGCAGGGCATATTTCAGTACCGAATGTGACAGGAGACAATACGCCTTCTTCCCTGTCTAAAATTATGATTACGGATGTATTAAGAGAAAAAATGGGATTTGATGGAATTGTAATTACGGATGCATTGAATATGGGGGCAATTTCACAGCATTATTCTTCGGCAGAGGTCTCGGTTAAAGTTATAGAGGCTGGTGGGGATATGCTTTTGATGCCGGAAAATTTTCAGGAGGCATATCAGGGAATTTTAGAGGCTGTTCAGAATGGAACTTTAACAGAAGAAAGAATTGATGAATCGGTCAGAAGAATTTTGAAAGTAAAAGAAAAGCTGACAGCAGAGGATTAAGGCGTAGATATGCAAGAACGAATTAACTGAAAATTCAAACAATTATATATAAAAATAAAAATAAATAAAAAATACGAAAAAAACGGATAAATATATTGACAAATAGAAGCCCGGGTGTTAAGATAAAACCATCAAAAAAAGATATTTAACTAAGAAGGTACAAGAAGCGGATGCCTGATTAGATTAAAAATAACGGATAACAGGAGGTTGGACCAATGGACAGTATAGTTTCAGAATTTCATCAATATGTCAGTGGTACGGCGATTGCAGGTTCCTGTGAAGAAAGAGACCTGAGCAAAAGTTAATTCGCAGATCTGGTAAAAATTAAGAATGAAAATAAATGGAACGGAGAGAATACAAGACCAGATTCATAATAAAAAGATAAAGCAGTTGCAGATATATTGAATAAAGTTACCACATACAGAACTGAACGATGTGTAAAGGAACATGGAACAGTAGCTGTAAAAGAAAAATGGTCTTACAGGAATCGTATCAGGATTTACCTTCGATCCAGAATATAAAATAAAAATAATGAGAAAATTAAATATTATAAAAAATGCATCTTCAAGGGTAGTTGGAGGTGCATTTTTTTGACATTGGGAAGATGGTATGGTACACTAATGAAAGAGTATCGCCTTATGTTAAATTGACATGAAGAGATCTTGAGTTACCGAATAAACATTAATATAATGAGGTGAATGCGGTGGACAAATATGAATATAAGCAACTGTCAGAGCGAATGATAGAGCTTATGCAAAATGAAGAATACGGGGAAGCAAAGGAGATTGCTGACTCCATTGACTGGAGAAGGGTTCGCAATGCCATGATGCTTGCGAATGTAAGTGATATTTATGAAAAGACCGGTGAATATCAGAAAAGCTATGATATTTTGCAGATTGCTTATCATCGGGCAGAAGGAAGCCGGAAGGTATTGTATCGTCTGAGTTCTCTTGCACTGAAGACGGGGAATGTAGATGAAGCAATAGATTTTTATGATGAGTTTGTGCAGTTAGCACCAAAAGATCCGAACAGACATATTCTGAGATACCAGATCTTACGGGCACAGCGGGCTCCGTTAGAGCAGCAGATTGAAGCACTGGAAGAGTTTAAGAAGGCAGAATATATTGAAGAATGGGCGTTTGAACTTGCAAAGCTTTATCAGGAAGCAGGTATGACGGCAGAATGTCTGGAAGAATGTGATGATCTGATCCTGTGGTTCAGTGAAGGCAAATATGTATATAAAGCAATGGAATTGAAGATGCAGTATAAGCCACTGACACCTTCGCAGCAGGAAAAGTATAATCGCAGATTTGAAAAAAATGGCGGTGAGACGGAAGAGATTCCGGATCTTGAGACGTATGTTGCAGAAAATGAAGAGCCGGAAGATCATTTGGATGAAGCAGCAACGGAGCATTCAGAGGCTGTTTCAGAAGAGCCGGTTGAGGATATTCCTGAGAGTATTGGACAGCAGGATACAGGAAAAGAAGAAAGTTCAGAGAAACCAGTCCGTAAGCCGGAAAAGAAAAAGATCGGTGATACAATGCGGCTGGATGAGGCATTGGAGCAGTTACTGCATCGCAAGCCGGAAGTATCTGCGGCAGAGGATGAAGAGCCGGATATTTCTGATCTTGAGAGTGCGATCGGTGATATTGAGTCGGTCGTGGATCTTGATATGGTAAATCAGATTTCACAGGAAAAGCATACAGGTGATGTGCCAATCGGAATGAAGGAACTTATTCCTGGAGAAGTATCAGAAGAAGCGGCAGATAAGACAGAGCGGATCCCTGTAGAAATCACAACAGATATTACGGAAGATGACGCAGAAGAGCTGGATCTTGAAGATCTGGTGGCAGAAGAGCTGCCGGAAGAAGTTGAAGAGGCAGAGCCGGTTGAAGAAGAGGCGGAAGAAGTCGAAGAGGCAGAGCCGGTTGAAGAAGAGGCGGAAGAAGTCGAAGAGGCAGAACCGGTTGAAGAAGAGGCGGAAGAAGTCGAAGAGGCAGAGCCGATTGAAGAAACACAGACAGGGACAATAGAAGAAGAACTGCAAAAAATTGCTGATGCAGAACCGGCTGAACCGGAAGAAGAGATCTTCGATATGGAAGAAGCGGAAGACTTCCTGGAGGATTCACCTGCTGAGGATTGGGAAGATGATACAGAATCCTTTGAAGAAGCGGATGCAGAGGAGCTGAGTTTTGAAGAGATTTTATCTGACTGGGATTCGGAAGAAGCAGAGGCGTTGCTTGAGGATGCCGAGGAAGAAGTATATGATGAGTCGGTAGAAGAAACGTACGAGGAAGAACCGGACGAAGACGAAGCAGAAGATATATTAGAAGATGCCGAGGAAGAGCCGATTGAAGAATCAGCAGAAGATGTCGTTGAGGCGGATGCTGAGGAAATATACGAAGAAGAGCCGGAAGACGAGGTTACGGAAGATACTCCAATCCTGTCTCCTGATATTCAGCGGCTGATTGATGAAATTGAAGGTGCAGTTCCGGCAGAGGAGTCTTTGCCAGAAGAAAAAGAGATAGAAAAAGCACCGGAAGAACCGCATGAAAATATGGGAGAAGTGACAGAATCTCTCCGTTTAGATGATCTGCCGGAGGAAGACGAAGATTTATTTGAAGATGAAGACTTCTTAGAGTCAGAGGATGAAGAGGATGAGTACGAGTCCTATGAAGACGACGATTCAGAAGAAGATGAGTATGAATCTTACGAAGATGACGATTCAGAAGAGGATGAGTATGAATCTTACGAAGATGACGATTCAGAAGAAGATGAGTATGAATCTTACGAAGACGACGATTCAGAAGAAGATGAGTATGAATCTTACGAAGACGACGATTCAGAAGATGAATATACATCCTATGATGAAGATGAGTATGAAGATGAAATCTATGATGACGAATATGAAGATGACGATGAAGCTTATTATGAAGAATCGGATGATGATGAGTTAGCAGATGATGAGGAATTCTACTATGAAGACGAAGAAGAACCGGACGAAGAACCGGACGAGGAAGATGCACCTGATTTTGAAGATGAATTCAAGGTAGATCCGAAGCACAGTGAAGAGCCGGATGATCGGGAGATTCCGGACGAAGATGATGGAATTGATATCATGTCGGCTACGACACCGTTGAGCAGAAAGGAAACTGCAAAGCTGATCGCTACAGGTAAGACTTCTCCGTTGCCACTGGATGAAATTTCAGATGCATTATCCATGGATACAGGATTTGTAGTACATGGAAGATATGATCTGGAAACTCAGAGCGGAATCGGTACAAGAGCCGGCCTGACAGAAGAACAGAAGAAATTATTCTCTTATTTTGTTCCTGTGCGTGGCATGAGCGAACAGTTAGTAGATGTTCTGGAGCAGGATAAGAACTGTACAAACCGGAAGGGAACGTCGAAGACAGGAAATCTCCTGATTATTGGAGATAAAGGAAATGGCAAGACTGTTCTTGCAGTAGATGTAGTTAAAGCAATCCAGAAGCAGAGAGAGATCCGTCAGGGTAAGGTAGCAATCGTGACAGGAGAGTCCCTGAATAAGAAAAAGATCGGAGATATTTTCGATAAATTATACGGTGGTGCTTTGATCATTGAAAAAGCAGGAAAGATGAATGAAAAGACAGTCGCCAAGCTGAACAGGGCAATGGAGCGTGATACAGGAGAACTTCTGATCGTGCTTGAGGAACAGAGAAAGCCGTTAGATCGTCTGCTTTCCTCCAACCGTGAGTTCAGGAGAAAGTTTACTTCCCGTCTGGAAGTGCCGATCTTCATTAATGATGAGCTTGTAACATTTGGTCAGACTTATGCCCAGGAGAATGGTTACAAGATTGATGAAATGGGTATTCTTGCTCTTTACAGTTGCATTGATTCTCTTCAGAGAGAAGATCATTCAGTAACTGTTGCGGAAGTAAAAGAAGTAATGGATAAGGCAATCGCACATTCACAGAAAGCTTCAGCCAAGAAGCTGGTGAAGAGAGTATTCGGAAGAAATACAGATTCGTCGGACAGAATTATTCTTTCCGAACGAGATTTCAACATTTAACGACAAAATTTAGTCAGAATTAATAGACAGTCTTGGGAAAGGCTGTCTATTTTTGTGCAAAAATATGTTTTCTCTTTCTTTTTTCAGGTACATCAAGTATAATGATGCTATGATGTTGGGAGCAAAATCCCAAGCAATGAAAGAATTCGAGCAGTGAGGTGGATTTATGGTTACAAAGAAGAAGGCAGTGAAAAAACTGCAGCCTTATGAGATAGGAGAACTGGATCACTACCTTTTCGGGCAGGGGAATCATTATGAGATTTATAAGAAGCTTGGTGCACATGAAGTGACAGCAGGCAAAAAGGGTGTTTATTTCGCAGTATGGGCTCCACATGCAAAGAGTGTTTCAGTGATCGGAGAGTTTAATGGATGGGATGCTGCAGCGGACAGGATGGAGCGGCAGGAGCCATTAGGAATCTATACAGTTTTTGTACCGGAAGCGAAAGACGGACAGATGTACAAATACTGTATTGAGACACAGAGCGGAGAGCTGATCTATAAGGCAGATCCATTTGCCAATTATGCAGAACTTCGGCCGGGAACTGCTTCCAGGATTACGGACATTTCTCATTTAAAATGGACGGATGACCGTTGGATGGAAAGCAGAAAAAAATGGGATAATAAAGAAAATCCGTTATCCATCTATGAAGTGCATATGGGTTCCTGGATGAGGCATCCGGGAAGGGAAGATGAGGGATTTTATACTTATCGTGAATTTGCAGAAGCGATTACAAAATATGTAAAAAAGATGGGGTATACGCATGTAGAACTGATGGGAATCGCGGAGCATCCATTTGATGGCTCATGGGGATATCAGGTAACTGGTTATTTTGCACCGACTTCCAGATATGGAACACCGGAAGATTTTGCTTATATGATCAATTATCTGCACCGGAATAGGATTGGTGTGATTCTTGACTGGGTTCCGGCACATTTCCCGAAGGATGCTCACGGACTGGCTGATTTTGACGGAACACCGACTTTTGAGTATGCAGATCCGAGAAAGGGAGAGCATCCTGACTGGGGAACGAAGATCTTTGATTATGAAAAGCCGCAGGTACGGAATTTCCTGATTGCAAATGCATTGTTCTGGATCGAGCATTTCCATGTGGACGGACTGCGTGTCGATGCAGTGGCATCCATGCTTTATCTTGATTATGGAAAGCAGGACGGACAGTGGGTCCCAAACAAGTATGGTGGAAATCAGAATCTTGAGGCGATTGAGTTTTTCAAGCATCTTAATTCTGTTGTACTTGGAAGAAATCCGGGGACGATGATGATCGCAGAAGAATCCACTGCATGGCCAAAGGTTACAGGAAACCCGGAGGATGACGGACTGGGATTCAGCCTGAAGTGGAATATGGGATGGATGCATGATTTTACAGAGTATATGAAGCTGGATCCGTATTTCAGGAAAAATGCACATCATATGATGACATTTTCCATGGAGTATGCATATTCGGAGAACTATATCCTTGTTCTTTCGCATGATGAAGTCGTTCATCTGAAATGCTCCATGCTGAATAAGATGCCGGGAGAAGGCTTTGACAAATATGCCAATCTCAAGGCAGCATATGCATTTATGACAGGACATCCGGGAAAGAAGCTTCTTTTTATGGGACAGGAGTTTGCACAACTGCGTGAGTGGAGCGAGGAGAGAGAACTGGACTGGTTCCTTCTTTCAGAAGAACCACATCAGCAGATCCAGAACTGGTACAGAGATCTTCTGCATTTATATAAGAAGCATCCTGCACTGTATGAGCTGGATAATGATCCGGCCGGATTTGAATGGATCAATAAAGATGATATTTTCAGAAGTATCTTCAGTTTTGTCAGACATTCAAAGGGAAAGAAAAAGAATCTTTTATTTGTGTGCAACTTTACTCCGGTAGCAAGAGAAGATTACCGGGTTGGAGTGCCGACGAAGAGGCAGTGTAAGCTGGTACTGAACAGCGACGAGAAAGAGTATGGAGGTTCTGGAGAAAAGAGAACCGAGATCTATAAGCCGGTGAAGAAAGAGTGCGACGGTCAGAAATATTCTTTTGCATATCCGCTCCCTGCTTATGGCGTTGCTGTATTTGAATATTAAAAGAATAGTTTCAAGATGGAGAAAACCACCGGATTTTAAAGAGAAGTATCTGAAAATCCGGTGATTTTTAGTTCCATATTAGACAAAAATAAGGAAGAATAGTAACGGTAATGACAAGGAAAAAAAATCTTGTAATGTTATAATAGATTTGTATACTTGCGTGATTTTATTTGATAGTTAAATAAAATTAAATTTTGCAAGGGAGGAAAAAGCATGAAAGGAAGAAGAGTCCAAAAGGTACTTGCAGCAGTGCTGGCGGTGGCAATGGTTCTGCCGATGACTGCAATACCGGCAAAGGCTGAGGAAGCGGAAGAAGTTACATATAAGCTTTATCCGAATCCTCAGGAAATGACGTATCAGGATGGAAGCTACATCCTGAAAAAGAATGTCAATGTCATTTATGATGAGGATATTGACGATGCAACAAAAGCACGACTTGAAGAGACTGCAGAACTGAAAGGTCTGAATGTGACAGAATCAGATGCAGAAAAGAGTGGTGCAACGAACATTTATGTAGGAGTTTACGGATCGGACGGAACAGTAGATGATCAGATCGTAGATGAATATGCTGTAGATACTTCATTATTTGATCATACCGATTCCTATTTCCTGAAAAGTGACAACAATACGATTGCTGTATTGGGAAAAGATACAGATGCAAGTTTTTATGGACTGACGACACTGTATCATGTACTTGCACAGACAGAGAGCCTGTCGATCAGAAATTTTACGATTGAAGATTATGCAGATGTTGTAAGCCGTGGATTTATTGAAGGATATTATGGAAATCCATGGTCTACAGAGGATCGTGTGAATCTGATGACATGGGGGGGATACTATAAGTTAAATGCTTATTTCTATGCACCAAAGGATGATCCGAAACACAGAGCAAACTGGGATGAACTCTATACAGATGAAGAGTTAGAGAGTAAGATCAGACCACTTGCAGAAGCTGGAAATGCTTCCAAGTGCAGATTTGTGTATGCCCTGCATCCATTTCCGAGTGGAAATAACTTCCGCTTTGATACAGATGCACACTATAATGAAGATCTTGCAAAATTGAAAGCAAAGTTTAAGCAGGTAATTGATGCAGGAGTACGTCAGATTGCGATTCTTGCGGATGACTTTGTAAATCCGGGAGCAGCAAATGAAGTAAGACTTCTGAACGATATGAGTACCTGGCTGGCAGAGGTGAAGCAGGAATACCCTGATATGAAGATGACACTTCCGTTCGTTCCGTATGATTATATGGGAAATGGAAGTTCCAGTGAACTTCAGACCCTGAAGAGTGTACCGGAAAATGTACAGATCGTTATGACCGGTGGACGTGTCTGGGGTGAGGTTACAAATAATTTTACTACTACATTTACAAATAATGTAGGAAGAGGTCCTTTCATGTGGATCAACTGGCCTTGTTCAGATAACTCACATAAGCATCTGATCATGGGTGGTAACAGCACATTCCTTCATGGTGGTGTTGATGCGTCTAAGATTCAGGGAATCATGCTGAACCCGATGCAGCAGTCAGAGCCAAGTAAAGTAGCTATTTTTGCAAATGCATCCTATGCATGGAATATCTGGGATACAGATGCCGATGCAGATCAGACATGGGAAGACGCATTTTCATTTGTAGATCATAATTCGGCAGTAGAGACAGAAGCAAGTGATGCACTCAGAGAGTTGTCCAAGCATATGATCAATCAGAATATGGACAGCCGTGTAACTGAGCTTCAGGAGTCAGTAGAACTGAAGGAAAAACTCAACGCATTTAAAGATAAACTGGAAACGGAAACGGTCACAGAAGCAGATGTGGATGATCTGATCCAGGAATTCCAGACACTTCAGGATGCAGCAGCATTGTATAAAGAATCAGGTAATGAGGCAATCAGAAATCAGATTGTTTACTGGCTGGATTGTTGGAAAGATACAACAGATGCAGCGATTGCATACCTGAATGGAGTAAAGAGTTCTCTGAACGGAGATGTATCCGCAGTTGTGGAATACAATACAGAAGGAGAAACGGCATTCGCACAGTCCAAGACGCATGATTTCCTGTATGTAAATTATCAGGAAGTCGCAGAAGTCGGAGTACAGCATATTGTTCCGTTTATTAAAAAACTGGCTGAATATGTATCAGGCAAAGCAGAACTTGCCCTGAATCCGGACAAAGTGATCCGTAAATACATCACAAGCCGTACAGACACACCGACAGGCTCTGCGGATAACTTATTTGACGGAGATGACAGCACAAGTGCGATTTATAAGACACCGAATAAGATTACAACAGGTACCTATATCGGAGTAAGTTACAGTAAGGCAATCAAGATCAATGATATCCGGTTCCTTCTTGGAGCAGGAAAAGATCATATGGATCAGGCAAAGCTGCAGTACACAACCGATGGAAAGACCTGGAAAGATCTGGAGCTTACAGGCATGAACAATAGTTTTGCAGGTGTCAGAAACCAGAACCAGGAAGTAAGTGTTGCAAAAGAAAATCTTCCGAAAGATTTTGAAGCAATGGGTATCCGCCTGATCGCAACAGCAGACAATGCAGCAGATGCATGGCTGCAGGTTAATGAGATCACGATCAACAAAGATGAGAATACAGATGACGGCGACGACAGCGAACTCAGTTATACATTAATGAAGCCGGATCGCTGGAGTGTTTACCAGGGATCAGAATCACTCCTTCGTGACGGAAATGACAGTACATTTATCTGGTTTCATACAGGTACTGGTGATGCTGTAAATGTAGATGATTTCCTTGGATACAATCTTGGAAAGGTTGCAACATTGGAAAGTGTACATATCGCAGTAGGATCACCGTCCAATGGTGATAAGTTTGTAAAATATGCAGTTGAGACATCTGTAAATGGAACGAGCTGGACAGCCGTTCCGGGATATGAATCCCATACAGGAACAACTTCAGGAACTGATGTACTGGATATTGAATTAAACGGACTTTCTGCACAGTATATCCGTATCCGCAATCTGGAATATCGACAGACTTGGGCGAGATTCTCAGAATTTACGGTAACAGAAAGAGAAAATAATACAGGAACAAAAGATAACGTATTTACAAATATCGAGAACTGTGATGTTCTTGGAACATCAGCAGAAGGAAATGTATCACTGAATGCAGCATCCTTAAGCGTAGGAGCCAGAAAGTATATCGGAATCGATCTTGGACATATCAAGGCGGTGACAGGAATTACCAGTCCGACAGGAACTTCACTGAAGTTACAGACTTCTATGAATGGGGTAGAGTGGACAGAGGTAACAGATCCGTCCAAGGCAGCCGATGCACGTTATATCAGACTTTATAATGATACAGATGCAGCAGTGGATGTAAGCTGGGATGCTTTCACAGTAACGTATGAATTTATTGGTGAAAAGACAGTAACCAGTGATTTTGCACAGAACGATGCAAGCCGTGATATGCGTGGAAGTGGAAACGTCAATAATGTTTTTGACGGAGACCTTACAACATATGGAACGATCACAGGTGTGCAGGATAGCGGAAAGAAGATCGTGTTTGACCTTGGACAGACGATCGACTTCAAGTCCATCCGTTACTATGTAAAAGAGACAAGCCTTGATTTCCTGCGTTATGCAAAATTTGAAGTAGCAAATGATCCTGATGCAGCAAACTGGACAACAGTGCTGACTGTAGGAAATAATTCTTTCGAGAATACAGCCAATACAGATACAGCAAAAGATTATGCAGCTCTGACACATGACAGTGAGAATCCTGGAAATATGTATGCAGAGCAGACAGGGCTGAATGTAAGCGGACGTTACTTAAGAGTTGTACCGCTTAAGACATACAGTTACAGATGGGTTGATTTCTATGAGATCCAGATCAATGGTGGAGCCTATATCTCTACAGAGTCAAATCGAGATATCGTATCGACCGTGATCGAAGAAAAAGGAAAAGTACCTTCCAATGTATTTGAAGAAGATTACCGTACGGTATACAAGCCGTCAGAAGCAAATGGATCATTTACTTATCGCATTTCTGATCTGGAGGCAAAGAGAACGATCCGTATGATCCAGAATGGAGCAGCATCTGATGCAGTTGTAACTGCAAGAATTGCAAATGAAGATGGAAGTAATATCCAGAGAGTTACACTTGGTAAACTGAGCCAGGCAATCAATGAATTTGCTGTAGTTTCAGATAAAAGAATTTTGGATGTAACAGTAACCTGGGGTGAAAATATTCCGGAAATTTCAATGATCAAGACAAGCAGTAAGGCAGCAGCTACAGTTGACAAGACAAAGCTGGATGAGGCGATTGCGGCAACAGGAAGCAGTGATGCAGCAAACTGGACAACAGATTCTAAAGCAGCAGTAGATAAAGCGAAAGCAGTTGCTGAAGAACTGAAAACGAATGAGTATGCTACACAGGATACAGTTGATACAGCAGCAGGTGCATTGAAGACTGCATGCAGTAAGGCAAAAGTAAAAGCAAATGCTACAGTTCTTGAGGCACTTCGCAGGGCAGTTGCAGAGAAGAAGAGCCAGAAAGACGGAGAGGTTGAAGTTTATACAGCCAAGACATTTACAGCATATGAAACTGTACTCAATAAGATTGTGGCAGCACTGGAAGATACAGATAATCTTTCCCAGGATACAGCAGAAAAGCTGAAGACTCAGATTGAAGAAAAAGAAGCAGCTCTTGAGTATTCAAAAGTAGAAAGAGAACTTGCTGAACTGGAGCTTCAGGCAGGAGTTGAGTATAATGCAGATGATTATACGACAGCATCTGCCAAAGCATATACCGATGCAAAGAAAGCTCTGAGTGATCTGATCGAAGCAGATAATACTACAAGAGTTAATCCGACAGAGATCGCAGCAAAGAAAGCAGCTTATACAGACAGTATTACAGCATTAGTTGATGTGAGAAGTCTGAAGAGCGTGATCGCAGAATGCAATGAACGGCATGAGGGAAATGAAAAGAAGTATACAGCAGCAAGCTGGAAGAATTACAGTGATGCACTGGATGCAGCAAATGCTGTTCTTGCAAATGGAACAACAGAAAGTGTACAGGAAGCAGAGACAGCTCTGCGGGCAGCAGAAGGAGCACTTGTACTGAAAGATACATCCGCAGTACAGACAGTCATTGATGAGATGAAGAAAGTCAATGCGGAAAATTACACAAGCGACAGCTATGCAGTCCTGAAAGCAGCTATCGCACAGGCTGAAAGCCAGATTGATGATGAGACAAAGGCAGATGCCAATATCCGTGCTATGCAGGATGCGAAAGCAAATCTTATCAGCATCGTGGAACTGAATGCAGCATTAAGTGATGCAGCAAAATATGAAGCAGCTAATTATACAACAGATTCCTATACAGTTCTGGCAGCAACTGTAAATGCGGATAACATGAATGCATTGAAGACATCCGGTACAGCAGAACAGATTGCAGAAGCAGTACAGTCTATCCGCAATGCAATCGATGGTCTTGTATTAAGAGCAACAGATATGGATGCTTACAGAGATAAGATTCAGTTCAAGTCTGAAGCAGGAGATTACACAGAAGAGACTTATACAGAGTATAAGGAAGCTTACGATGCACTGATGGCACTGGACAGCAGTACAGGAAATGTATCAGCAGATGAGTTCCAGGCAGCAAAAGCAAGATTTGAAAATGCACAGGCAGCACTGAAAATGATCAAGGCAGATTACACGAAAGTGGATGAAGCACTTGCAAAAGTACCGGCTGATCTGAGTATTTATACAGATGCAACTGTGAAGACACTGAAAGATGCGATCGCCAAGGTCGACAGAAATCAGCCATTGTCCAAGCAGGCAGAAGTAGATGCTTATGCAGATGCGATTCATGATGCAATCAACAACCTGGTTGTAAAATCCAAGTCTGATGATGGAAAGGATAACCAGAACGGTAATTCCAACAATGGTCAGAATAATGGAAATACAGCAGGTAATGGAAATGGATCGGGCAAAGGAAATGGCACATCCGCTAACGGAGCAGTCAAGACCGGAGATACTGCACCGATCGCAGGAGCATTTGCACTGATGATACTGGCAGCAGGGGCGGTTGTAACCGTGCTGAAAAGAAAAAGATACTAAGATGCAGCGTTAAAAATGCAAAGAAGGGTGTCCGTACAAAAGGATACCTGAAATGAGATAATAAGAATCAGATGAGGAACTCTTATCTGGTTCTTATTTTTGTTACACAAATTTGAAAGATACCACGATATGCGAATGTTGGGTAGGATTGTGGGAGCACGTAGTGCGTAACAATC
>ERZ824473.2149-NODE-2149-length-24429-cov-5.807828_pt1 | contig 24429 bp, 21 predicted proteins | sample MGYA00519874_ERZ824473 | MGnify/ENA primary metagenome ERZ824473 (study PRJEB31778, sample SAMEA3449151) | human gut metagenome | biome: human gut; feature: human-associated habitat; material: faeces | place: United Kingdom | collected 2010/2012 ... | reverse complement strand
ATAGTAATTATACAAGTAGTTTAATGTTTGGAATTCAATGGGATTTGGTTTGTAACTTTTTAGAAGTAAAAGGAAAACTATCAACAGCAGATATAAATTCAAATAGTACAAGTTGGGGAAATTATAATAATGCAAAAATTGAGAATATAACATCAGGAAAATATGCTGTATATAATGGTTCATCATTAGGAACATGGACAACAATTTCAGGTTCATACACAAAGCAAGATTCAGGAAATGATTATAGAACATTATTAAGTACAGGAATATCAGATTATACAAAGAAAATGAATATATATGATTTTGCAGGAAATGAATATGAATGGACATTAGAACATGCTACTTCCGACAGCAACTATCCTTGTGCCTTTAGGGGAGGCAGTTACGGCAGTACAGGCTCTAGCATTCCAGCCTCTAGCCGCAATCTCAGCAGCACGACCAACAGCGGCACCGATATTGGTTTTCGTCCCACACTTTATGTAAACTGAAAACTAAAACCGTGATTATAAAATAGGCGAGAGAGTCATTTTATAACAGGTAAATTGAATACAAGTCCCTCTAGCGAATGAAATACGCTAGAGGCAGGTGAAAAATTGAATGGCAGGATTTATCATAAACTTGTTTATGGTAAATCCTGCAATATATTTTATACCGAGCTATAGTGCTACCTAACGGTAGCATTTTTTGACTTTCAACAAAAAAAGAACTACAGGCAAGCTTTATAAAAAGATACATACAGTTGTCAAAAACTCAAAACAAATTCCTTTCATAAAAGCTTAAAAAATTACCCCAAAAATATAAAAAGAGGATTGACAAAAATTTACTCAAGAAGTTAAAAAAATGAAGATACAAAAGGTTCAATGAATAATAAAAATACAACAGATTACTAAAAATTTGCACAGCAAATTTCTTAAAAAGTGTCGACTAAAACTGTTAAAAAGTGTCGAACAAAATGCTTAAAAAGTGTCGACTGAATGTTGACTATTCGTTTAAAAAATGCTACATTTATGGAAATTTTGTTATAACAGGTTCTACAACATTATCAGATAAAATATGGACATAATGAATAGGTCAAGAACTAGCTAAAATAACAGGTTATAAATTATTAATATCAGCAGAAGAAGTTGCTAAAATGATAAAAGAAAAATTAAAATTATAAAGGAGTGGATTGAAAATGCAATTTAACAAATATGAAGATATAAATATTTTTTGGAATGATACAAAAGAATTATTAGAAAAAGAAGAATGGTATAATTGCCTGATGATTGGTAATTGTATGGAAGGTACCCAAAAAGGAAAAGTTGATTGGTTTTTGGCAACTATAACTAATAATAATGGTAACATTGAACTTATAATGTTATATAGAAAACCATGGAAATTAATTTTATATTCTCCATCATATAATTATTCTGATGAAATATTAGAATTTGCTGCAAATGAGATATATAAATATGACAAAGAATCGTTAGGCGTAAATTCAGAAAAAAGAGTTGCCAATAAATTTGCTAAATATTATTGCAATTTAAGTAATATGAAATATATAGTACATACGGGACTTAGAATACTATTATTAGAAAACATTGAAAAGGGTAAACTATTAAATGATGTTATTTATAGAAAAGCTACATTAGATGATAAAGAAATACTTGTTAAATATATTCAAGATTTTATGAAAGAGGCATTGAATGAAGAATGTGACTATAAGAAGGCCGAAGAAAAATTCAATAAATATTTTGAAAAGGGATATTATGTTTTTGTAAAAGACAATAAGATTATATGTCAAGCAAATACGAGTAGAGTTATGAAATATGGTAAATGTGTAAGTGGAGTATATACTCCAAAAGAAGAAAGAGGAAAAAGCTATGCTTATAACTTAATATATAGAATTTCTAAAGAGTTATTAGATAAGGGAGATAAATATTGTGTTTTATATACAGATGATGCAAATCCTATAAGTAATCATGTATATGAAAAGATTGGATACAAAAGAAAAAGTAATTGGGAAGAGCTTGATTTTATAAAATAAAAGTTAAAATCAAAAATAGATGGTATTAAAAAATAGACTATCTATTTTTTTAATCATAAAAATAAAAAATATAAACCCAATCCAAAAACAAAATATAATATAAAATTATTTTTTACTAAGGTTCAATTTTGTAATAGCACGAAAATATTGTTATGCAAGTAAAAACAGACTAAAAAAGCAAAAATGAAAATACCAAAAACTGTAAAAATCAACAGGCTGTAAGGAAAAAATCACTAAAAAGGATTGACAAAAATTTAATCGAAAGGTAAAATAAACACATAAAGTATCCACTAGAGATACAAAACACATATTGAAAAAGAAAAGCAACAAAGGAAAAGGCTAAATAGCATGAACATTGAAAAGCAAATATTAATTGTAGAGGTTCAATATCTTTATTGGAACAAAAGTTTATGCTATAAATAGCCTAATAGACAAAAAGAAAAAACAAGAGCTATATGAAAAAAATATAGTAAAAAAGGTATATTTAAAAAATATGTGTAAATAATAATAACCAAAGAAATAAAAGATAAAGGAAGAAAATAAAAATACAAAACTTTATCTAAAAAAAGAAAGGGAGGATAACAGATGAAAATACAAGACAGAATAAAAACAAAAGGCAATAAAGGTATAACTCTAATAGCATTAGTAATAACAATCATAGTACTTCTAATATTAGCAGGAGTAACAATAGCAGCATTAAGTGGAGATAACGGAATACTAACAAGAGCAAAAGAAGCAAAAGAAAAGACAAAGCAAAGCAAACAACAAACAGTGGAAGTACTTGGACAGCAATAACAGGGACAAAGCCGGCAAGTATTGTTTTATTAACAACAGGAGCATCAGAAGAAACAAATAAAATGAACATTTACGATTTTGCAGGAAATGAATGGGAATGGACATTAGAACATGCTACACTTAACGCAGATTATCCTTCTGCTAATAGGGGAGGAGGATATTGCTACGGAGGAGATAAATATCCAATTACTAACCGTGGCGAAAATCAAACCACTAGAAGTATCTATGATGTAGGATTCAGAACAACATTTTATGACTAGAATAATAAAAAAGGGCACAACAAAACAGTCAAAAAATGCACAACAGATATTGAAAAAAATAAAAAAACTTTAATACAAATAAAGAATTGTATTAAAGTTTTTTTGTAAATATTAATAAAGAGCAAAATCCAGATATAAAAAAGCAATGAAAAAATAAAAAATCACCTTCCAAGTACCTTGCAATTTAAAAAATAATATAGTAAAATGAAACTGTAAAAAACTTTCAAATGACTAAAGAGTAAATGAAAAAAGGAGAGTTTTAAATTATGGAAAATAATTTAATTAGCGATGATTACAAGGATTTTATAAGAAAAATAAAAAATAAAATTAGAAATAGTCAATATGAAGCTATGAAACAAGTTAATAGAACTCTAATAAGTCTATATTGGGGAATTGGACAGGAAATATATAACCAACAACAAGAAAAAGGTTGGGGAAAATCAATTGTTGAAGTATTATCAAAAGAACTGAAACAAGAATTTCCTGATGTTCATGGTTTTTCTTCAAGAAATTTATGGAGAATGCGTAATTTGTATGTAGAATACAAGGATAATGAAATTCTGCCACCATTAGTGGCAGAAATTAGCTGGAGCAAGAATGTGGCTATAATGGAGAAATGCAAAGACCAGCTCGAAAGAGAATTTTATATAAAAATGACTAAAAAATATGGTTGGACAAAAGATGTATTGATTAATCATATAGAAAATAGGACTTATGAAAAATATTTACTCAACCAAACTAATTTTGATGAAACATTACCAGAAAAGTATGTGAATCAAGAAAAAATGGCAGTCAAAGATGAATATATATTTGATTTTATGGAACTTTCTGAACAACATTCTGAAAGAGAATTGGAAGAAAATTTGATAAGTAATATGAGAGCATTTCTTGAAGAAATGGGTGGAAATTTTGCTTTTATGGGAAGTCAATATCATATAAATGTTGGTGGAGATGATTTCTATATTGATTTATTATTATATCATAGAAGTTTAAAAAGTTTAGTTGCAATTGAATTAAAAATAGGAGATTTTAAGCCTGAATATGTAGGACAACTTCAATTTTATTTAACTGCACTAGATAAGCAAGTAAAAATGGAACATGAAAATCCATCAATAGGTATTATTATATGTAAAAATAAAAATAGAACTGTTGTAGAGTATGCTTGAAATGATAGTGATAAACCAATAGGAATAGCAACTTATAAAATAAGAGATACATTACCAGACAAAATGAAAGATTTATTGCCTTCGCCAGAAGAAATAAAGAAAAGATTAGAAGGATTAAAATAAAAGAAAAAACATGGCAAATAACTAAAAAAAAGGAAAGGAGAGTATGAATATAGAAAGATATATCATACAAAAACAAATGAAAATGAAAAAAGAAAAAGGAATAACACTATTAAGTTTAGTAATAACAATAATGGTATTATCAATACTATTAGGAACAGGAATATCAGTAAGCAAAGACAGTATAAGAAGTTCAAAATACACAGCAATAAAAACAGAGCTAGAAACGATACAAACAAAAATAAATGACATAGGGGACGAGTACGAAAAAGAAGGAAAAACAATAGGAACAGAGCTAGGAGCAGAAGAAAGAAAAATATTAGACACAGAAGAAGTAGTGGAACAATTGCAAAAAAAAGCACAAAATGATAGCACAAAATTAGCAGAAATAAAAGCAGGATTCCGTCTATGCACACCAGAATACATAAAGCAAGAATTTGGAATAGAAAATATAGAAAGAAACTACCTAATAAACCTAAAAGAAAGAACAGTAATATCAGGAGAAAAAGTAGAATACAACGGAACAAACTATTACATGTTAGAACAAATGAAAGACGGTTTATATAATGTAACATATAATAACCAAGTATCACCAACAGGAAGCTTTACAGTAACAAGCCAGAAAGACATAGGAAAATACAAAGTAAAAATAGAAGTAACACACGAAAAATATGTATCAAATTGGGTAGTGAAATACAGAATACAAGGAGAAAATGTATGGCAGGAATCAAAAGACCTAACATTTTTTGTAGAAAAAGCAGGAAAATATGAAATACAAGTAACATGTGGAACAGAAGTAAATTTAGGAACACAAACAATACAAATAGGAGAATAAATAGCGTAATAAAAGAAAAATAAAAATATAGAAAAATCAGAAAGGAAAAATAGAAAATGAAAGAAAAATTTTTAGAATTATTAAAAACAGTAAACAGAGAAGGAATAAATGATTTAATAGAATTTATACAAAAAACAGACTTTTTCAAAGCACCAGCAAGTACAAGATTCCATGGAGACTATGAAGGCGGATTAGTAGAACATAGTTTGAAAGTCTACGAAATATTAAAACACAAAGTAGAAACAAATATAGAGCCAATAAAAGTATCAGATGAATCATTAATAATAATAGCATTATTACATGACTTATGCAAAGCAAATTTTTACAAAGTAGATTATAGAAACGCAAAAAACGCATTAGGAGTATGGGAAAAAGTACCATATTACACAATAGATGACACAATACCATATGGACACGGAGAAAAATCAGTAATGATGATAACAGAATACATGAAGCTAACACCAGAAGAAAAATATTGTATAAGATGGCACATGGGATTCACAGAACCAAAAGAGCAATACACAACAATAGGACTAGCATACAAAAAATACCCATTAGCATTGTTAGTGCATGAAGCAGATTTAGAAGCAACATATTTTTATGATATATAAAAAATAAAAAAGAAAAGGATAAGGTAAAATGATAGCATACATAAAAGGAACATTAGAAATAAAAATGACAGACTATGTCGTAATTGATGTAGGAGGATTAGGATATAAAGTATATATGTCAGCAATAGGAATGGAAAAACTAGGAAACATAGGAGACAAAGTAAAAGTATATACATATTACAGAGTAAGGGAAGATGACATAAGTATATTTGGATTTAACACAAATGAAGAATTAAGAATGTTTGAACTAATATTATCAGTAAGTGGAGTAGGAGCAAAAACGGCATTAACAATAATAGCAGTAACAGACCCATCAGAATTTGCAATAGCAGTTATATCAGATGACATATCATATTTAACCCAAATACCAGGAATTGGAGCAAAATCAGCACAAAGAATAATATTAGAATTAAAAGACAAAATGAAAAAAGAAAATTCAGTAACACAAACAAAAAATACAAAAGTAAAAGAAGCAGTAGTAGACAGCAATAAAGTAGAAGAAGCAATATCAGCTTTGCAAGTTTTAGGATACAATAAAAAAGATATAGAAAAAGCATTTATGAAATTAGACAAAAAAGATTTATCAACAGAAGACTTAATAAGAAAAGGACTTACAATTTTAGCTAATTAAAAAATATTTTCAAAGAAAAAAGCGGACATTAGTAACATTAAAATATATTAGAACATTTAAAGCCCGCGACTTTATTCGCGTGCAAAATTTGCAACATAGAAAGGAAGGGAAAATTATGAATTTAAATGAGCCGCTAGCATATAGAGTTAGGCCAAAAACACTAGAAGAATATGTAGGGCAAGAACATGTAATAGGAGAAGGAAAAATTCTATATAGAACAATAAAAGCAGACAGGCTATCAAGTATCATATTATTTGGACCTCCAGGATGTGGCAAAACATCATTAGCAAGAGTAATAAGTGAAACAACAAAATACAAATTTTATAAAATAAATGCTGTAACAGCAGGAGTTTCAGACATAAAAAAAGTAATAGAAGAAACAAAAAACTTTATGCTAAACCCAACAGGAAAGAGTATATTATTTATAGACGAGATTCACAGATTTAACAAATTGCAACAAGATGCATTATTACCATATGTAGAAAATGGAACAATAATATTAATAGGAGCAACAACAGAAAATCCATATTTTGAAGTAAACAAAGCTTTAATATCAAGATCAATGGTAGTAAAACTAGAACCATTAACAACAGAAAATATATACACGATTTTAAAAAATGCATTAAAAAACAAAGAAGGGTTACGGAGAATATAACATAAAAATAGAAGAAAAAACACTAAAAAAATTAGCATCAATAAGTAATGGAGATGTACGTACAGCATTAAATGGGCTAGAAGTAGCAGTATTAACAACAAAAATGGATTCAGACGGATATATTCACATTACAGATGAAGTAATAAAAAATAGCATCCAAGAAAGAAAAGCAGTATTTGATAAAAATGGAGACTCACATTATGACAATATAAGTGCATTTATAAAATCAATGAGAGGATCAGATGCAGATGCAGTATTATTTTATTTAGCAAGAGCAATTAATGGAGGAGAAGATCCAATGTTTTTAGCAAGAAGAATTGTAATATGTGCATCAGAAGATGTAGGCCTAGCAAATCCAGAAGCATTAGTAGTAGCAAATAGTGCAATGCAAGCAGTACATATGGTAGGAATGCCAGAAGCAAGAATAATATTAGCAGAAGCGGCAGTATATGTAGCAAATTCTCCAAAATCAAATTCAACATATATGGGAATAAACCAAGCACTTGAAGATGTAAAAAACAAAGAAACTGGAGAAGTACCAATGCATATAAGAAATGCACCAGTAAAAGGAATGGAAGCACTAGGGTATAATCAAGGATATTTGTATCCACATGATTATCCAGGAAACTATGTAGAACAGCAATATTTACCAGAAGAAATAAAAGACACAAAATATTATGTAGCAGGAGAAAATGATGTGCTAAAAATAAATCCACAAAAAGCAGAGCAAATGCAAAAAAACAAGAAAAAATAATTTTCAAAATAAAAAGTGCATAAATTTATAAAAAATGGTAAACCTACTAATAAAAGTAGGTTTTTTAATGAAAGAGTTTATAAAAAAAATAATAATAGGTTTTTTAGCAGGATTTATAAGTGGATTATTTTCAACAGGAGGAGGACTAATATTAGTACCAGCATTTATATACTTGTTAAAAGAAGAACCAAAAAAAGCAAGAGGAACATCAATATTTTGTATATTACCAATGGTAATAACAAGTAGTTTCTTTTATTATAAAGGCAATTATATAGAATGGAAAACAGCAATATTATGTGCAATAGGTGGAACAATAGGAGGATATATAGGAGCAAGAATACTAAAAAAAATACCAGAAAAAAAGATGAAAATTATATTTACAATATTTATAATATATGCAGCATATAACATAATATTTAAGTAAACAAAAATGAAATTCAGCTTTGTAAAGTAAAAGGGGATTTTCATAAATAAAAAAATAAAAAAACATCAAAATATGTCATAATATAAGATGTCAAATAGATTGAAAGGAATAATAGAAAAAAATCATAAAAATTGATTTTTTTTTGAGCAGATGAAAGGAAGGAAAAATAATGGAAGAGGCTATGAATCAGCATATATGGAAAACCGCAAACAAAAGATATCTATTTGAGTTGCAAAAGTTTCTAGATTTAATAGATAATGTAAAAGATGAAAAGCTACAAAAAGAGTTAATTTATCAACTAAATAAATTTGATAAAGTAATTACAGAAATAGCAGAGCAACAAATAACCTAGAAACATGAAAAGGAGAAAGGAAAATGTTTGAAATAATAATAGGTGTCATTTCAGGAATAGTAAGTGGAACAGGAATGGGAGGAGGCACCATTCTCATTTTCCTTTTAACATATTTGTGCAATATAGAGCAACATATAGCACAAGCAACAAATTTAATTTTTTTTATCCCAACATCAATAATAGCAATAATAGTAAATGCAAAAAATAGAAACATAAACGTAAAACTCGGAATAATAATATCACTATATGGCATATTAGGAGCGATAATAGGAGCAAATTTATCAATACACTTAGACATGAAAAGCTTAAGAAAATACTTTGGAATATTTTTATTAATAATAAGTGCACATGAAATATATTCCATAATTAAACAGTATAAAAAAGAAAAAAATGACAAAAATAAAAGTAAAATATAAAAAAGGAGTTGATATTATGAAATTTGCTAAAGGATTAGTTATAGGAGGACTACTAGCAACAGGAGTTTTAATGATGTATTCAGAAAGTGATATGCTAAACAAAAATAAAAGAAAAATAATGAAAAAAGGAAAAAAAGTAATGAGAACTTTAAGTAATTGGTAATTTAACATATATTATAAATGAGGAGAGATACTCTGTACATTGCAAAATATATTTTTATGTGATTGGAGCAATATTAGAAATTCTTAAATAATTTAATGGAAAGAGTTCACGTCGAGCTAAGCGAGGACTAAGTGGAAGGGAGCCATTAAATTATTTTAAAAATTCTTAAATTGCGTAGTGAACCTAAAAATATATTTCGCAATGTACAAAGTATCTCTCCTCAAATATTAATAATTATTATTGTTTATCATCGCAACATCTTTCATCTTTATCACACTTATCATGTTTATCATCATTTAAAAAGCAATCACATTTATCATGTTTTTCACCCTTCAAGCATTTTCCTTCATGAAAGCATTTTGCACAAATTTTAATTTTTTTAGTATCATTAGCCCAAATTTGAAGAGCATATTTTCTACCAGGGCAAAGAGGTCCGAAAACGAATTCCCCTTCTTTATCAGTAAAAGTATGACCAATAGGTCTCCTATCTTCTTTACCACAATCATAAGCAACTTCAACTAATTTTACAACAGCATTAGCAACAGGCTCTTTAAAACAATTTTTAACAACACCATATATAACATCACGATTATCTTCCTGTAAAATTATATCTAAGTCAAATTGTTTACCACCTGATATAACACCATCAACATCTAAAATAGGGCAATGAGGTTTATTTGAATCCATATCCATTTTAATCACATACCTTTCTATATTTAAATAAACAAAAGTCTATTTGATATATAATATGAAAAAAGTAGAAAAAAGTGAAAAAATACGCAAAATTTGTAATTTTTTTTAAAAAGTGGTATAATAAAAATGTATTGAGAGTCAAAGGAGGAGATAATATGGAAAAAACAGAAAAAAATAATAAAGTAATACAAGTAAAATTTGAAGGAGAAAAAGAAGCAAGAAAAAGGGCGATAGAAAGAAGAAAAGAAATAAAAAGAAAAAAAGAAATGAAACAAATAAAAATATTGGGAGTAGCTTCAGTATTATCAATAGGGGCAATACTAGGACTAGGAAGTCATATGGACAAAAAAGTAAATGAAGCGGCAAAGCAATTAGTAATGGAATCAGAAAATTATAATAGAGAAAGAGAAGAAGCACAAAGGAACGAAAAAGAAGAATGGCTAAATGGAATAAAAGTAAATGCGGCTACAAGAAATGAAGCAGAAGCAGAAAACACAGATGTAATAGAAAAAATAATAGAAAGATACAATGAAAAATTACCAGAAGGAATGGAAGAAATAAGCAAAGAAGATATAGGAATAGTAAAAGAAAATTTAGGAGAAGGAAACATATACAGAGAAACAGATGAAGAAGGGCAAACAAAATATATCCAAAACTACACAGGAAGCGCAGAACAAGACAATTCAGAACTAGATTGGGTAGAAGCAAAAGACATAGGAGAAGTAATAGCAATACTAGACAAAGAAAATCACACAACAATAGCAGGAATGGGAATAATAGATGGAGACTATGTACCAGTAGAAATACAACAAATGATATTACAAAGCGAATATGAAAATCCATACACAGAATCAGACTATTATGTAAAATTGAAAGGAAGCCAAGAAAATTATCAAGCATTAGAAAAAGCATATCAAAAAAGAGTACAAGAACTAAATGCAAAAACAGAACAAGACACAGAAATGGAATTATCTTAGTAAAAAATATCAAAATAAAGAGAATAAAATAAAAAAATAAAATAAAGTAAAAAGGATTAAAATAGTATAAAAATCCACTTTTTGCAAACAATATGTATAAAAGAACATATTTGCAAGGAGTGGAATTTTTTTGAAAGAAAATAAAAAATTACAAATAAATGGAACGATGCTAGAAAAAGAACAACTAAAAAAACACTTAGAAAAAATAGCATCAAGCCATAATATAACAAATAAAAGTCAAAAAGACACATATCCAGTACCAGAACTAATAAAAGATTATGAAAAAATAAAAGAAGTATACCAAATGTTAAACCAACATGTAGGAATAAAAATAAACATACATCCAGCAGGAGAATGGTTATTAGACAATTTTTATATAATAGAAGAAACAGTAAAACAAATCCAAAAAGAATTAACATTAAAAAAATATACAAACTTTGTAGGAATAGCAAATGGAGAATATGCAGGATATGCAAGAATATATGTATTAGCAAGTGAAATTGTAGCATACACAGAAAACAAAATAGAAAAAGAAAATCTAGAAGAATATTTACAAAGTTATCAAAACAAAAAAACACTAAGTATGGACGAAATATGGAATATAGGAACATTTATACAAATAGCAATAATCCATAACATATCACAAATAAGTGAAAAAATAGCAAGTAATCAAGCACAAAAATACAAAGTAGAAAGTATAACAGAAAGAATAGTAGAAGGAAAAACAAGGCAAGAACAAATATACAAAGAATATAAAGAAAACATACACAATTTCAACAAAACAATGTTAAAAGATATGAGATATCCATTTATAGAATACATGTCATATACACTAAAAAGATATGGAAAAAAAGGAACAAGATATTTAAAAGCATTAGAAGAAATAGTAGAAAAAACTCGGAATGACAGTATCAGAAGTAATACAAAAAGAACACTTTGATGTAGCAATACAAAAAGTACTAATGGGAAACAGCATAACAAGTCTAAAAAACATACAAAGAATAAACTTTTTAGAAATATTTGAAAAAATAAATGGAGTAGAAGATGTACTAAAACAAGATCCAAGTAATGTATATCCAAACATGGATTGGAAAACCAAGGAATATTACAGAAATAAAATAAAAGAAATATCAGAAAAAACCAAAATATCAGAAATATATATAGCAAGAAAAATATTAGAAATAGCCAAAAAAGAAGAAGGAAAAAAATCACATATTGGATACTATTTAATAGATAAAGGAATAGAACAACTATATGATAACCTAAAAGTCAGACACAAAAAGACCACAAATACTAAAACAAAAGCAAAACAATTTGTAACACTAATAGTTATACTTACAGTATTACTTTCAGTATCAATAACATTAGTAATTAATTATAAAATATTAAAAACAAATTCAGAAATATCAACAATAACAAGAACGATTCTAAACGTAATATTAGGAATACTATTAATAATACCATGTAGCGAAATAGTAACACAAATAGTGCAATATATATTAAGCAAAACTGTAAAACCAAAACTAATACCAAAAATGGATTATCAAACTGGAATACCAAAAGAACAAACAACAATGGTAGTAATACCAACAATAGTAAAAACAAAAGAAAAAGTAAAAGAACTAATGAAAAAACTAGAAATATATTATATAGCAAATAAATCAGAAAATTTATATTTCACATTATTAGGAGATTGTTCAGAAAGCAATAAAGAGGAAGAAGAATTCGATAAAGAAGTAATAGAAGAAGGAAAAAAGCAAATAGAAAAATTAAACAAAAAATACAGTCAAGAACATGAATTACCAATTTTCAATTTTATTTATAGAAAAAGAATATGGAATGAAAAAGAAGAAAGCTACTTAGGATGGGAAAGAAAAAGAGGAATGTTAAATCAGTTAAATGAATACTTACTAAAAAATATAAACAATCCATTTTTATATAACAGTATAGAAGAAATTCCACAAATAAAATATATAATAACACTAGATGCAGACACAGATTTAGTATTAAACACAGCACAAGAATTAATAGGAGCAATGTCACATATATTAAACAAGCCGATAATAGATAAACAAAAAAATATAGTAGTAGAAGGATATGGAATAATGCAGCCACGTGTTGGAATAAACCTAGATGTAAGTCTAAAAACAACTTTTACAAAAATATTTGCAGGAGCAGGAGGTATAGACAATTACACAAACGCAATATCTGACATATATCAGGACAACTTTAAAGAAGGGATATTTACAGGAAAAGGAATATATGATTTGAAAGTATTTTCAGAAGTTTTAAAAAATGAAATACCAGAAAACACTGTATTAAGTCATGATTTATTAGAAGGATGTTATTTAAGATGTGGACTAACATCAGATATAATGTTAATGGATGGATATCCAACAAAATATAATAGTTTTATGAACAGATTATCAAGATGGATTAGAGGAGATTGGCAAATAACCAACTGGCTAAAAAGTCCAAAGCTAAATTTAATTTCCAAATATAAAATATTAGATAATTTAAGAAGGAGTATGCTAGAAATATCAATAATAATAGCAGGAATTTATACAATAATATTAGGAAATATTTATCAAATATCAGTAAAAGGATTAACAATATTATTATCACTCACAATGATAATTTCGCAAATATTAGAATTACTAAATAGATGTATTTGTAAAAAAGAAGGAGAGCAAAAACAAAGAACATTTACACCACAAATATCAGGAATCAAAGGTATAATTTTTAGGGCGATAATAACATTAGGATGTTTGCCATATAAAGCATATATCTCATTAAAATCAATAATAAAAACAATATACAGAAAAACAATAAGTAAAAAACATTTATTAGAATGGGTAACCTCAGAAGAAGCAGAAAGACAATCAAAAACAGATATAATTTCTTATTATAAACAAATGTATATAAATTGGATCTTAGGAGCAATTGTTATAATACTAAATATTAAAAATATATGTAGTGTTTTGCTAGGAGTTTTGTGGATATTAATTCCATTTATAATGTGTGAAATAAGTAAAGAAAGCAAAAAGAAAACACCAATAGAAACATTAAATGAAGAAAATAAAAAATATTTATTAAATATTGCAAAATCAACATGGGCATTTTTTGAATCATATCTAAATGAAAAAAATAATTATTTAATAACAGACAATTATCAAGAAGGAAGAAAGCAAAAAACAGTATCAAGAACATCTTCTACAAACATAGGACTTTCGCTATTAGCAGTAATATCAAGCTATGATTTAGGATTTATAACTTTAGAAAAAGCAATAGATTTATTAAAGAAGATATTAGATACAATAATAAGTCTAGAAAAATGGAATGGGCATTTATATAATTGGTATGACACAATAACTAAAACTCCGCTAGTGCCAAGATATATATCAACAGTAGACAGTGGAAACTTTGTAGGATATTTATATACAACAAAAACATTTTTAGAAAATCTAAATTTACCAGAATTAAACACATATATAGAATGTATAAATAAAATAATAAACGCAACAGATTTTTCATTATTATATGACAAAGAAAAGCAGATTTTTTCTATAGGATATAACATAGAAGAAAATAAACTAACTGATTCATATTATGATTTGCTAGCATCTGAAGCTAGACAAGCAAGTTTAATAGCAATTGCCAAAAAAGACGTGCCTGCAAAACATTGGTACAAATTAAGCAGAACACTTACAACATTAGGAAAATATAAAGGACTAATATCATGGTCAGGAACATCATTTGAATATTTAATGCCAAATATTAATATACCAAAATATGAAGGCAGTTTATTAGATGAATCATGCAAATTTATGATAATGAGTCAAAAAGAATATGCAAAAAGATTGCAAATACCATGGGGAATATCAGAAGCGGCATTTAATTTAAAAGATTTGCAAGGAAACTATCAATATAAAGCATTTGGAATACCATGGCTAGGACTAAAAAGAGGATTAGCAGATGAAATGGTAACATCAACATATGGAAGTATATTAGCAATATCAGATGAACCACAAGAAGTTATAAAAAACCTAAAATTATTAGAAAAATATGGAATGAATGGCAAATATGGATTTTATGAATCTATAGACTTTACACCAGAAAGAGTAGAAAAAGCAACACCAGTAAAAACATATATGGCACACCATCAAGCATTAATATTATTAGCAATAAACAACTTATTCAATAATAATATCTTACAAAAAAGATTTATAGAAAATCCAGAAATAAATAGTATATCTATACTTTTGCAAGAAAGAATGCCAGAAACATCAATAATAACCAAAGAAACAAAAGAGAAAATAGAAAAGCCTAAATATCAAGATTATGAGGACTATAGTGTTGTAACATATAATAAAATAGATGAAAGGCTAATACGTGGAAATGTTATATCAAACGAAAATTATGTAATAGCAATGAATCAAAAAGGAGAAGGAGTAAGCAAATATAAAGATATATATATAAACAGATTCAAGAAAACAGACGATTATCCACAAGGAATATTTTTTGACATAAAAAATATAAAAACAAAAAATATATGGAGTTCATGCCAATACAAAGAAACAAACAATTACAAAATAAGTTTTATGCCAGACAAAATAGAACAAGAAATAGAGCAAGATAATATAAAAACAAAAATACAAACAATAATCACTCCTGATGATAATTCTGAAATTAGAAAAGTAACACTAGAAAACAGAGGGTTAGAAGAAGAAATATTAGAAATAACTGCATATTTTGAACCAGTACTTTCAAAAAAAGAACAAGATTATGCACATCCAGTATTCAACAATTTATTCCTAAAATTCAATTATGATGAAAACACAAATAGTATATTAGTAAAAAGAAGAACAAGAGAAAAAAGCGAGCAAAAGATATATTTAGCAGCAAATTTAGTTGCACCAGAAATAGAAACAATAGGACAATTAGAATTTGAAATAGACAAAGAAAAATTTACAGGAAGAGGAAATATACAAATTCCAGAAATGGTAAAAAATTCAACACCACTATCCAAAAAAATATCACTAGTAACAGAAGGAATAATTGCATTAAAAAGAACAATAAAAATAAAACCACAAGGAAAAGTAGAGTTAGACCTAGTAATATCAGTAGGAGAAAGCAAAGAAACTGCATTAGAAAATATTAAAAAATATCAGAATAAAGAAAATGTAGAAAAAGCATTTGAAATATCAAAAGCACAAATAGAGGCACAAAGCAGATATTTAAGAATAAAAGGAAAAGACATAGAACAATATCAAAAAATATTATCATATATTATTTTTGACAATCCAAGTAAAAAATTACAATTAGAAAAATTACCTAAAAAAATCTATGAACAAAGTGAACTATGGAAATATGGAATATCAGGAGATTTGCCAATAATTTTAGTAAAAGTAAAAGATTTAAATGATTCTGATGTTATTAAAGAGATTCTAAAAGCATATGAATTTTTTAGAATAAAAAAAGTAGAAGTCGAATTAGTTCTAATTGACGAAGAAAAACATAGCTATGAAAACTATGTAAGAGAAGAAATGGAAAATCTAGTTCTAAACTCACATTTAGCATATTTAAAAAATATAAGAGGTGGCATATTCCAACTTAACAAAAATGAAATAGACAAAAAAGATATGGAATTATTAGAATTTGTTGCAACAGTAATAATAGACAGTAGTAAAGGAAGCTTAAAAAATGCCATAAATGATATAGAAGAAGAATATTTTGAAAAAACAAAGATCATAGAAGATGAAGAAAATTCAAATGTAATAATAGAAGAAAAACAAGAAACAAATAACTTTATGAAAGAAATAGACGATTTAAAATATTTTAATGAATATGGAGCTTTCTCAAGTAATGGAAAAGAATATCTAATAAAAATGAACAAAGAAAATAGATTACCTACAGTATGGTCACATATATTAGCAAATAAAAAGTTTGGAACATTAGTTACAGAAAACATGGGAGGATATACATGGTATAAAAACAGCAGATTAAATCGTATAACTTCATGGGCAAATATGCCAAATTATGATATACCATCAGAATCAATATATCTAAAAGACGAAGAAACAAAAAAAGTATGGTCATTAGGATTAAATCCAATGCCAGATAATAATGAATATGATGTTATATATGGATTTGGATATGCAAAATATATTCATAAAAGTAATGGAATAGAACAAATATTAGAAGTATATGTGCCAAAAGAAGACAGTGTAAAAGTTCAAATACTACATTTAAAAAATACCACGCCAAACAGAAAGAAGATAAAGATTTATTGTTATAATAAACTTGTAATAGGAGAAGATGAGCAAAAAATAACAGAATATATAGATTTAAAATATGATAAAAATAACAATATATTAATAGCACAAAATTTATACAATAGTGATTTTAAAGAAGCTGTATATGTATCAAGTAGTGAAAAAATAAAATCATATACAGGTGATAAAAAATTCTTTTTTGGAAAAGGAGGAATTGGAAACCCAGATGGAATAAGAAAAACAATGTTAAACAATATAGGAAGTTTAGGAAAAAGCAGTTGTGTAGTATATCAATTAGAAGTAGAAATAGAAAGTTTTGGAGAAAAAGAAATATCACTATTATTAGGAGCAGAAGAAAACATTTTAGATAGTAAAAACATAGCATACAAATATAGTAAAATTCAAAATTGTAAACAAGAACTAGAGAAGATAAAAAATGAATGGAAAAATAAATTAGAAACGTTACAAGTATATACTCCAATAGAATCAATAAATATAATGCTAAATGGATGGATATTATATCAAACAGTATCAAGCAGATTATTAGGAAAGACAGGATATTATCAATCAGGAGGAGCATATGGATTTAGAGACCAATTACAAGACACATTATGTTTAAAATATGTGAATTCAGAATATTTAAAACAACAAATAATAAAACATAGTAAACATCAATTTGAAGAAGGAGATGTAGAACATTGGTGGCATGACGAAACACAAAGAGGAATAAGAACAAGATTTTCAGACGACTTATTATGGCTTGTATATGCAACACTAGAATATATTGATTTTACTGGAGACAATGAATTTTTAAATATAGAAACACCATATTTAAAAGGAAAGATATTAGAACAAGGAATAGATGAAAGATATGATAAATATATAGAAAGTGATAAAATAGGAACAATATATGAACACTGCATAAAATCAATAGAAAAATCACTAAACTTTGGAGAACACGGATTACCTAAAATTGGTTCTGGAGACTGGAATGATGGAATGAACGAAGTAGGAAATAAAGGCAAAGGAGAAAGTGTATGGCTTGGATTTTTCCTATACAACATATTAGACAGATTTATACCAATAGTAAAACAAAAAGAAGAATTTGAAAGAGCAGAAAAATATGAAAAAATAAAACAAGAACTAAAAAAAGCATTAAATACAAGTGGCTGGGATGGAAGATGGTATAAAAGAGCATTTACTGATGATGGTCAAGTATTAGGAAGTATGGAAAATGAAGAATGTAGAATAGACAGTATAGCACAAAGCTGGTCAACAATATCAAAAGCAGGAGACAATGACAAAAAATATATATCAATGGAAAGTTTAGAAAATCATCTAGTAGACAAAGAAAACGGAATAATAAAACTATTAGACCCACCATTTGAAAAAGGAAAACTAGAACCAGGATATATAAAAGCATATTTACCAGGAGTAAGAGAAAATGGAGGACAATACACACATGCAAGTGTATGGGTTGTTATTGCAGAGGCTATGCTTAAATTTGGCAACAAGGCAGTTAATTTTTATAATATGATAAATCCAATTGAACATTCTAAAACAAAAGAGGCAGCAAATAAATATAAAGTTGAACCTTATGTTATTGCAGCTGATGTTTATGGAGCTTCAAATCTTGCAGGACGTGGAGGTTGGACGTGGTATACAGGTTCTTCAAGTTGGTTTTATAAGGCTGGAATTGAGTATATTTTAGGGTTTAAGGTTGAGAATAATGTGCTTAGGATTAATCCTTGTATTTCTAAGGATTGGCAAGAGTTTAGTATGAGGTATAAGTTTGGTAGAAGTATATATAATATTAAGGTGAGAAATCCTAATGGTAAGTGTTTTGGAGTTAATAAAGTTTTGGTAAATGGCGAAGAAGTATTGAATAAGGAGATTTTGCTGGTTGATGATGGTAGAGTAAATGAGGTAATTGTGGAAATGTAACTTCCAATTTTTAAAGATATCCACAAATAACCGAACGAAAAACCCACAAATAACCGAATGAAAAAGCTACAAATAACCGAAAAATAAAAAAGGGACTTTTTTACAGTCCCTTTTTCCTTCGTCTCAAAAAGAATTTTAAATTAAAATTTACTAGAACCGCCAACGATATTAGCATAAGCCTTAAGTTTTTTATAAACTAAATCATTAACAGTACCAGAAGGAAAGTGACCAGAAGAATCCTTTTTACCAGCAGGAACGCCAGTAAGAACCTCGATACCTTCCTCAATAGAAGAAATAGAATAGATATGGAATAAACCATCTCTAACAGCCTCAACGACATCATCAGAAAGTTGCAAATTATCAACATTTTGAATAGGAATCATAACACCGTGAGAGCCATCTAAACCACGCATTTTGCAGATTTGGAAATAGCCTTCAATTTTTTCATTAACACCGCCAATAGGTTGAATTTGACCCTTTTGATTTACAGAACCAGTAACAGCAATAGCCTGATTTATAGGAATACCAGACAAACTAGAAAGCAAGCCATATAATTCTGTACTAGAAGCACTATCACCATCAACACCATTATATAATTGTTCAAAACAGATACTAGCAGTTAAGCATAGAGGAATATCTTGAGCAAACATTTCGCCCAAATAACCAGTTAAAATCAAAACACCTTTTGAGTGAGAAGAGCCAGACAAATCAACTTCTCTTTCTATATTAACAATACCATTTTTACCAGTATAAGTATTAACAGTAATTTTAGCAGGTTTACCAAAAGTATAATCACCAACAGTCAAAACAGTCAAACCATTTAAAGTACCAACCCTGTAACCATCAGTATCTATAAGTAAAGAGTGATTTTTAATCATTTCCATATATTTTGCATCATATTTTTTAACACGATTAATTTGTTCTTTTAAAGCCTTATCCATAAATTCACTAGTAACAACCTTAGACCTTGACAATTTTGCCCAAGTAGCAGCCTCACCAACAATTTGAATCAAATCATCAAAACGAGTAGAAACTTTAGAATGGCTACCAGCCAATTTAGAAGCATATTCAATTAATTTACACATAGCACCTTTATCCAAATGAGGAAGATTATCATGCTCACAGAAACCATGAATAATTCTAGCCAATTTATTAGCATTTTCAGCATTTAAAGGAGCATCATCCTCAAATTCAACTTTGATTTTAAACAACTTTTTAAAATCAGCATCCATAGCCAAAAGAGTTTGATAAATTTGACTATTGCCAATCAAAATAACCTTTAAATCTAAAGGAATAGGTTCAGGTCTTAAAGAAATCATAACCATAGAAGAACGTTGCTCAGGAACAGCCTCAATACCAAGTTCTTTAACACGTAAAGCCTTTTTTAAGACCTCATAACAAGCAGGATTAGATAATAAATCTTTAGCTTGAAAAATTATATAACCACCATTAGCTTGATGTAGAAGTCCAGGTTTTAACATAGTAAAATCAGTCTTTAAAGCACCATAATAATTCTCATATTCCAATGCACCAAAAATATTGCTATATGAGTAATTAGAATCCATAATAACAGGACTACCTTCTTTATTAGAATTATCCACAAACAAATTAACACGATAATTTAGAGAAGGGTCAGTAACTCTATTAGCAGGATTTCCAGGTTGATTAGAATTTTGAGCTTCCAATATTTTATCCTCTTCCAAGAAATAAGAAACATTTTTTAAAACATCTTGTTTAACATCATTTAAAAAAGCATTAATTTTTTTATTACGTTTATATTTTGACTTCAAGAAATTAATATGTGCACTAATAGTCAAAAGAGCAATATTAGATTGCCATTCTGAAATTTTCTTATCAGACTGTCTCTCAATTTCCTTAATTTGACCAATAACTGTCATAATTTGTTCTTGAACAACTGCAGACTTACTTTCATATTCTTGTTTAATAGAATCTTCTAATTGATTAAATTCATCTTCTTCAACAACTCTACCTTCAACTATAGGCATCATATAAATACCATTTTGAGAAGCTTTAACTTGAAAATCAAATTTTAAAGCATCTTTATTTAGCTTTTCCAAAAGGGCAGAACGTTTTTCCTCAAATTGTTGCTTGATAGAAGCCTTTTCTTTCTCAAAATCATCAGCATTAAAAGTCTTTTTAATATCTTTTTTAATTTCCTTTATAAAACCATCCATATTATCTCTAAATTCTTTACCTTGACCAGCAGGCAAAGAAACAGCAATAGGATTATTAGGATTATTAAAATTATAAATATAACACCAATCACTTGGAACTTTTTCTTTTTTAGAAATTTTATCAAGATAATTTTTGGTATACATAGTTTTACCAACACCACTTGGTCCTTCAATATACAAGTTATAACCTTTAACATTTACTTGCAAACCAAACTCTAGAGCTTTTATACCACGATCTTGTCCAATACCAGATTGCAACCCTTCCAATTCTTCTGTAGTTGTAAAATTAAATAATTTTTCGTTACATGTCATTTTTAAATCTTTAAAAGATAATTCGTTCTTGTTTTTCATTCGTTTTTCCTCCATTTTTTCTTTATTATTCCCAATATTTTTTTTAATAAACTTATTTTATAGTATCTTTATAAAAAAGTAAAGAAAAATTTAAAAAATAATGTTTTTGGGGGAGGAGGCTGATGTTTTTGCTCTGTCCCCAAAAACATCAGCCTCCTCCCTGAACACCTAGTACAAAACTTTCTCAAAGTCTTGCAATATTTAGCAAAAAAATATATAATAGAAAAAAGTCACGAGAAGAAACAAAACAAAGGGAAAAATTTGCACTTTAGGGAAGGAAAGTGATTAAAAGTGAACAAAACAAAAAGAAAAATATTCGAAACATCAATGAAACTATTTGCCGAAAAAGGGTATGATGCAACTAGTATAGAAGAAATAACAGCAACAGTAGGAGTAGCAAAAGGAACATTATATTATCATTTTTCAAGTAAAGAAGAAATATTCAACTTTTTAGTAGAAGAAGGAATAAAACTATTGCAAAACAGTATAGACATAAAAACATCAAAATACACAAATTATATAGACAAAGTAAAAGCAATAGTATTAATAGAAATAAAAATAGTACAAAAATATGAAAACTTAATAACAATACTATTAAGCCAATTTTATGGAAAAGAAGCCAGAAACCAAAAGTGCCAGATGCATGTTTATGAATACATAGAAAAAATAGAAAAAATAGTTAAAGAAGGAATAAATAAAGGAGAAATAAAACAAGGAGATCCAAAAGCAATAGCATCTGAAATTTATGGACTAATATGTTCAACACTAGTATATAAATTGCGAAATCAAGACACATTTGATATAACAAAAATATATAAAGAATTTGAAAGAACAGTAATAGAAGGACTAAAAACAAAATAAAAATAAAAGGGGAATGTGGGTAAAATGAGAAAACCAATACATGAATTTGACAAATATACAGACTTAAAAGATATGTTAAAAATCTCTGGAGAAAAATATGGTGATAGACCAGCATATATGATAAGAACAGATAAAAAAGGCGAATTTAAAACAATTACACACAAAGAATTTAGAGAAGAAATAAATGCATTAGGAACAAAGCTAATAAATATGGGACTAAAAGATAAGAGAATAGCAGTAATAGGAGAAAACCGTTATGAATGGGGAGTAGCATATCTTGCAACAGTAACAGGAACAGGAGTAGTGGTACCATTAGATAAAGCATTACCAGAAAACGAAATAGAAAGTCTAATAATACGTTCAGAAGTAGAAGCAATATTTTACTCAAAAAAATATGATGAAATAATGGCAAAAATTCAAGAAAAAGGAAACACAAAATTACGTTATTATATATCAATGGATTTAAAAGAAAATGAAGAAAAAGTATATTCAATGGAACAACTTGTACAAGATGGAAGAAAAATATTAGAAAATGGAAATAGAGAATTTCTAGATGCAAAAATAAATCCAGAAGAAATGCAAATAATGTTATTTACATCAGGAACAACAGCAATGTCAAAAGCAGTAAAACTATCACACAAAAATATAGTAAGTAATTTAATGGATATAGCATCTGTAATAAAATTAAAAGAAGAAGATGTAATGCTATCATTTTTACCATTACACCATACATTTGAATCAACAGTAGGATTTTTATATCCAATATCAAAAGGATGTAAAATAACATTTTGTGATGGAATAAGACATATTGCAGAAAACATAAAAGAATACAAAATAACAGCAATGATATCAGTACCAGCACTTTATGAGGGAATATATAAACAAGTAGTAAAAGCAATAAAGAAACAAGGAAAATGGGAAAAAGTCCAAAAAGGTGTAAAAATAAGTAATGCGTTAAGAAAAATAGGAATTGATGTAAGGGCAAAACTATTTAATGAAATACACCAATCATTAGGAGAAGATTTAAGATTAATGGTTGCAGGAGGAGCAGCATTAGATCCAGAAATAGAAAAAGGATACACAGATTTAGGATTTTGCGTATATCAAGGATATGGACTAACAGAAACATCACCAGTAATAGCAGCAGAAGATGATAAATACAGAAGATTAGGTTCAATAGGAAAAGCCTTCCCAAGTGTAGATGTAAAAATATTTGAACCAAATGAAGAAGGAATAGGAGAATTAATAGCAAAAGCACCATCTGTAATGTTAGGATATTATAACAATGAAGAAGCAACAAAAGAAGCAATTGATGAACAAGGATGGTTCCATACAGGAGACTTAGCAAAAATAGATAAAGATGGATATATCTTTATAACAGGAAGAAAAAAATATGTAATAGTATTGCAAAATGGAAAAAATATTTTTCCAGAAGAATTAGAAGCACTTGTAAATAAAATTGAAGGTGTAAAAGAAAGCTTTGTATATGGAAGACCAGATGGCACAGGAGATTACAAAATTTGTGCAAAAATTGTTTATGACAAAGAATTAGTAAAAGAAGCTTATAATGTAGAAAACGCAGAAGATATAAAAGAAACAATATGGCAAGAAGTCAAAAAAATGAATAAAGCAATGCCTGCATATAAATATATAAGAGATATAATAGTAACAGACAAAGAACTAATAAAAACAACAACACAAAAAATCAAAAGACACGAAGAAATGAAAACAGTATTGTAGTAGAAAAAACAAAAGAAAACATTAATAAACAATATAATATAAAAAATACAAGTAGCTTAATAAAAATATTTAACGAATGTAACATTTTTGTAATATTACTGTAACAAAAATGTAAACAAAAATATTATTAAGGTACTTGTAGTTTTTTGTAAATTCATGTATAATAAATGTTGTAAGAATAATAA